>MTBK01265974.1_pt2 | contig 15368 bp, 13 predicted proteins | sample 1535981 | NCBI WGS metagenome assembly MTBK01 (sample SAMN06109225, study PRJNA356200) | anaerobic digester metagenome | isolation source: biogas reactors fed with pig manure or primary and secondary sludge | place: Spain | collected 2016-06-30 | reverse complement strand
GCGCCGGATCGCCGGACGTGACCTGATCACGGTGACCAACACCTTCACCGACGCCGCCGGGGAACGGGTGCACACGCTGCACACCACCGTCGTCGGGGTGACCGGCGAGGACATCAATCCCGAGGTCAAGGAAGCGGTGCAGAAGGCGATGATGCACGACGTCGACATCATGAGCATCGACGCGTCCGACGCGGCCTACCAGAAGACGGTCCGCCCCGAGGGAGAGGTCCGCATCGCCCAGGACACCGTCCGTACGCCGGGAACGCCGTCGTTCGACGATCTGCGGGTCGGCGACGAACTGGCGGTGCACCACACCCGACTCTCCCGCGGCGACCTGGTCAACTACGCCGGCGTCGCCGGGGATGCCAACCCGATTCACTGGGATGAGAGCATCGCCAAGCTGGCCGGACTGCCCGATGTGATCGCCCACGGCATGCTCACCATGGGCTTGGGCGCCGGCTTCGTCTCCGCGTGGTCCGGCGACCCGGGCGCGGTCACCCGCTACGCGGTACGACTGTCCGCGCCCGCGATCGTGTCGGCGGTCGAAGGCGCCGACATCGAGTTCAGCGGGAAGGTCAAGTCGCTGGACCCGGAAACCCGGACCGGCGTCGTGCTGGTGGCCGCGAAATCCGACGGCCGCAAGATCTTCGGGCTGGCGACATTGGATATCCGCTTCCGCTGAGCCGTTCGCCCGACCTGCTAGCCCGGGTTCAGCCCCGCGGCCACACGATGATCGGAACCTCCAGGGCCCGCACGATCTTGGTGGCGGACTGACCGAGGAACAGCCGCTTCGGCTGCGCCAGTCGGCTCGAGCCGACCAGGACCACCTCGCTGTCGGCGAAGTCCAACCCGCCGACCGCGTCCTCGAGCGATTCCCCGTGACCAACGACGCTGGTCACACTGGCGCCGACAGGTAGACCGGCGACCGCCTGGTCCACCAGGGTCGCGGCATGTTCCTCCGCAAGCCGGGTCCACTCCTGACTCCGGTCCTCGCGCCCACCCTCGCCGACCGCGACGAGCGACATCAGCCGAAGCGGAACCTTCCACTGAGCGGCCAGTCCGATCGCGGCATCGAGCAATGCCTCGTTACCCGGTCGCGTCCCGATCGCGCAGGTGATGCGGGTGACCCCGGCCTGGCTCTCGTAATGCGACGGCGCGAGAGCCACCGGCACCGCCGACGCGTGCAACAGGGCGTCGGCCAGACTTCCCAGCCCGAACCGCCCGCTGCGGACGCGGTGATGGGTCCCGACGACGATCAGGCCCGCGTCACCGCGATCGGGGTCCGTCGCCGCATCGAGCAACCCCTCGGTGATCGAATCCGCCCGGCGCACAAGCCCTTCCGCGCGCACATCGTCCGGGACATGAGCGAGACCTTCCTCGACCCACTCCCGGCCCTGCGCCTCGACCTCGGCGTTGAACGCGTCGTCGGGCGAGTAGCGGTGGAAGGTGGGGGCATCGCTGGGGAGCACCGTCACCAGCTCGAGCGTGGCCCCCGACGATCGGGCGAGGGTCGCCGCGAGGTGGAGACCGTCCAATCCCCGCTGGCGGGGCCCGTAACCGACGACATACCTCATGGATCGTGACGCTAACACGGGTTATCGACCCTGGTAGCCAGGTTCTTCCGACGGACAGACCGACAAGTCGGCCCGTCATGTGATAAGCCACGTGGAACGGATGGAGAGGGTCTGACGATGGTGACGACACGATGACGCAGGTATCCCCCGGCCCGGCGGGAAAGACACAACTCGCCCGCACCCTCGGACTGTGGGCGATTGTCGGGCTCGGCCTGGGCTACATGACCCCGACCGTCGTGTTCGACACGTTCGGCATCGTCTCCACCGAGACCGGAAACGTCGTGCCGACCGCCTACGTGTTCGCCCTGGTGGTCATGGTGTTCACCGCGATCAGTTACGGACGGATGACCCGGGTCTTCCCCTCCGCCGGTTCGGCGTACACCTACACCTCCGAGACGATGAGCCCCAACCTCGGGTTCCTCATCGGCTGGGCGGCACTGCTCGACTATCTTCTGCTACCCCTGGTCAACGCGCTCATCATCCGCAGCTACCTGTACTCGTTCTTCCCGGAAGCCCCGCAGTGGCTCTGGGTAATCGTCTACGTCGCCGCGATCACCGCAATGTGCCTGTTCAGCATGACGAACACCTCGCGGGTGAACATGCTGCTGGTGGTGTTCGAGGTGGTGCTGATCGCCGTCTTCCTGATCCTCGCCACCAAATCCCTGATCGACGGGATGGGCAATGGGACCATCTTCTCCACCGAGCCGTTCTGGCACGAGGGAATCCACCTCAATCTGGTGATCACCGGCGCCACCATCGTCGCGTTCTCATTCATCGGATTCGACGCGATCACGATGTACACCGAGGAGGCCAAGGATTCCTCCACCGTGCCGAAGGCCATCGTGCTGGCCCTGCTGATCGGTGGCGGCATCTTCTTCGTCTGCGCCTGGTTCAGCCAGTCGCTGTTCCCGGACGTCTCCGGGTTCAGCGAGGAGTCCCTGGAGAACAGTTCGCTGCCGGAGATCGCCTTCCTGGTGGGCGGGCACCTGTTCAAGATCGCGCTCACCGCGGCGGCCTTCGCGGCTACCGTGGCCTCCAGCCTGGCCTCGCACGCGTCGGTGTCCCGCCTGCTGTATGTGATGGGGCGAAACGGCCGCGGACCGGTCGGGAGGTTCTTCGGGCATCTGCATCCGAGCTTCCAGACCCCTTCCTACGCGATCATCTTCGTCGGGTTCGTGTCGCTGTTCGCGATCGCGTTCAACCTCGATTTCGTCGCCCAGTTGATCAACTTCGGGGCATTGATCGCGTTCACCTTCGTCAACCTGACGGTGATCGTCTACTTCGCCTACCGCCGCCGGCAGGTTCACGGTGCGAGCCAGATCCTGCGGAACATCGTCCTGCCCGGTATCGGGGTGCTGCTCACCGTCGTGCTGTGGCTGTACCTGTCGGCCGAGTCGACCCTCTACGGCGCCATCTGGTTCGTGATCGGGTTCGCTGTGCTGTTGTGGATCACCCGGTTCTTCCGCCGTCCGTTGACCATCAACATGGGTGAGCCGCCGTCCTGACCTAGCGCCGGCAGCATTTCCGGTTCAGGATGGAGGGAACCGGAAAGGGGCACGAGCATGTCCAATCACTTCACCGGACTGAGCCTGGGCCCGCCCCTTGGCGACCAGCGCCTAGACCTGTGCGACCTGTACGCGTTCGCCTCCCCCGCCGACCCGGATCGCACCGTGCTGATCCTGAATGCCAACCCCAACGCCGACGCACTGCACCCGGACGCGATCTACCGGCTTGCCATCGACAACGACGGCGATCTGCGCAACGACATCGCGTTCAGTTTCGCCTTCTCCGAACCCGACGGCGAGCATCAGACGGTCGATGTGTACCTGGCGTTCGGCGAGGATGCCGAATCACCCGAAGCGGTCGGTGAGCTGATTCTGGAATCGGCCCCGGTGTCGTTCGGCGCGACACCCGCCATCACCCGGTCCGGGGAGATCACGTTCTTCGCCGGTGCCCGTAGCGACGCCTTCTTCTTCGATTTCGACGGAATCAAGAACCTCTTCGACATCACCGGCGGTCGCAACTTCACCGCACCGCACTCCACCGCACCAGGTGAGGCTGGCGAATCCCCCTGGACCGGAGTCGATTCCAACCTCGAGGCCAACGTCTTCTCGATCGCCGTGGAACTGCCCACCGCGCATCTCGGGGCTGATCCCGACCTGCGGATCTGGGGCCGGTGCAGCGTGCGACGGGGCGACGATCTCGTCCACGTCGACCGCGCGGGACACCCCTCGGTCAGCAGTTTCTTCAACACCGATGAGACCAAGGAGGAATACAACGCCAGTGAGCCCGTCGATGACCGCAGGCGGTGGATCGAACAGTTCATCCATCTGCTGGGGCACACCGGCGGCTACACCCGCGACGAGGCGATCGAGGCCATCGACGCCGAAGGCACCCTTCCCGACATGCTGACCTACAAACCCGCCCTGCCGGCCCAGTACCCCAACGGCCGAGTGTTCACCGACGATGTCATCGACTACCGGCTGGCGTTTCTGACCAGGGGCGACTGCCCGCCCTCCGGGCTCTCCCCGCACACCGACACCATGGACGTCTTCCCCTACCTCGGCCCGCCGCACGGCCGACCGTAAGTCCGCCCTCGCGATTGGCCGGTGAGGGTCCCCGGCCAATAGCATCGACACCGATGGATCAGGATCTGGACACCCGCCCCGCCCCGACCGGGCCTGCCGCTCAACGCCTGACGGGCGAAGCAGGCCGTCGACGCACCTTCGCCGTGATCAGCCACCCCGACGCCGGCAAGTCGACGCTGACCGAGGCACTGGCCCTGCATGCCCGGGCCATCAACGAGGCCGGTGCGATCCACGGCAAGGCCGGCCGGCGCGCCACCGTGTCGGACTGGATGGAGATGGAACAGGCCAGGGGCATCTCGATCACCTCGACCGCGTTGCAGTTTCCCTACACCTCCCCGGACGGGCAGGACTGCGTCATCAACCTGCTCGACACCCCCGGGCACGCCGACTTCTCCGAGGACACCTACCGGGTACTCAGCGCCGTCGACTGCGCCGTCATGCTGATCGACGCGGCCAAGGGCCTGGAACCGCAGACCCTCAAGCTCTTCCAGGTGTGCCGGCATCGCCGCATCCCGATCCTCACCGTGATCAACAAGTGGGACCGGCCCGGGCGGAACGCGTTGGAACTGCTCGATGAGATCCAGCAGCGCATCGGACTGAAGCCCACCCCGCTGACCTGGCCGGTCGGCATCGCCGGGGACTTCAAGGGGGTGCTCGACCGGCGGACCGGCAACTTCATCCGGTTCACCCGCACGGCGGGCGGCGCGACGGCGGCACCCGAGGAGCACATCTCGCCCGACCGGGCCGAGGATGCCGCCGGGGTCGACTGGGTCAATGCCGCCGAGGAGTGCGAACTGCTCTCCGCCGACGGGAGTGACCACGATCAGGACACCTTCCTCACCGGTGAGACGACACCGGTGCTGTTCACCTCCGCGGCGCTCAACTTCGGGGTGAACCAACTGCTGGACACCCTGGTGCGGATCGCTCCCCCGCCGAGCGGACAACGGGACGTCGACGGTGTCCTTCGGCCGGTCGACTCGCCGTTCAGTGCGTTCGTCTTCAAAGTCCAGGCCGGGATGGATTCCGCGCACCGCGACCGGATCGCCTACGCACGGGTCTGTTCGGGCACATTCGAGCGCGGCGACGTCCTCACCCACGCCGCCACCGGCAAACCGTTCGTCACCAAGTACGCGCAATCGGTGTTCGGACAGCAACGCTCCACCTTGGACAGTGCCTGGCCGGGCGATGTGATCGGCCTCGCCAACGCTGCCGCACTGCGTCCGGGCGACACCCTGTATCGCGATGTCCCCGTTCACTTTCCGCCGATCCCGAGCTTCTCCCCCGAGCACTTCGCGGTGGCGCGGGGCACCGATCCAAGCAAGCACAAGCAGTTCCGCAAGGGTATCGAGCAACTGGACCAGGAGGGCGTCGTCCAGGTGCTGCGCTCGGATCGGCGCGGCGACCAGGCGCCGGTGTTCGCCGCCGTCGGCCCGATGCAGTTCGAGGTGGCCAGCCACCGGATGGCAGGCGAGTTCAGTTCCCCGATCGCGCTGGAACCGCTGCCCTACACCGTCGCCCGCGCCATTCACCCCGAGGATGCCGCGGTGGCGCAGAAGCAGGTGTCCATGGAAGTGCTGACCCGGTCCGACGGCGTCATGCTCGCGCTGTTCACCACGAAATGGCGGCTGCAGGGCTTTCAGGAGGACAACCCCGACGTGCGGTTGAGTTCGCTGGTGGCCGCCGGGGACAACTAGTCCTCGACAACTCTGCCGTTCTCGACGGTCCAGTACCGGTCCAGCCGGACGTTCTCCAGCATCCGGCGATCATGGGTCACCAGCAGCAGCGCGCCATCGTAGGTCTCCAGCGCCTGCTCGAGCTGTTCGATGGCGGGCAGGTCCAGGTGATTCGTCGGTTCGTCCAGAACCAGCACATTGGTGCCGCGGGCCTGCAGCAACGCGAGGCCGGCCCGGGTCCGCTCCCCGGGCGACAGCTCCTCGACATCGCGTTCGACGTGATCGGCGCGCAGCCCGAACTTCGCCAGCAAGGTCCGCACCTCGGCGGTCGGCCATGACGGCACCCGCTGTTCGAACCGGTCGATGAGCCGGCCCGACCCGGAGAAGTCGGCCCGGGCCTGGTCGATCTCGCCGATCGCCACATTCGCGCCCAGGCTTGCGCGGCCTTCATCGGGCTGCTGGCGGCCGAGCAACAGCCGCAGCAGCGTCGACTTGCCCGCCCCGTTGGGACCGGTGATACCCACCCGCTCACCGGCGGCGATCTGAAGGGATACCGGTCCGAGGACGAAATCGCCCTGCCGGACTACGGCTTTGTCCAGGGTCGCGACCACCGAACTGGATCGCGGTGCGGCTCCGATGCTGAATTGCAGGGTCCACTCCTTGCGGGGTTCGACCACCTCCTCCAGTCGGGCGATCCGGCTCTCCATCTGGCGAACCTTCTGCGCCTGCTTCTCGCTGGATTCGGTGGCCGCGCGCCGCCGGATCTTGTCGTTGTCCGGCGCCTTCCGCATCGCGTTGCGCACACCGTGGCTCGACCACTCCCGTGCCGTGCGGGCACGCGCCACCAGATCGGCCTTCTTCCCGGAGAACTCCTCGTACTCCTCGCGCCGGTGTCGGCGGGCGACCTCGCGTTCATCGAGGTAGCTGTCGTAGCCGCCGCCGAATACGGTGGTCGTGTTCTGGGCCAAATCCAGTTCGAGGACGCGGGTCACACTGCGGGCCAGGAACTCCCGATCATGGCTCACCAGCACCACACCGCCGCGTAGATCCCGGACCAACCCCTCCAGCCGGTCCAACCCGTCGAGGTCGAGGTCATTGGTCGGTTCGTCGAGCAGAACAATGTCGAACCGGGACAGCATCAGCGCCGCCAACCCGACCCGCGCCGCCTGGCCACCGGACAGCGCCGTCATCGGTGTGGAATCCGGTTGCACCGCATCACCGCCCAGGCCTAGATCGGCGAGCACCGCAGGGATTCGCTCCTCGAGGTCCGCCGCTCCAGTGACCAGCCAGTGCTCCAACGCGGTGGCGTACACCGCGGCAGCATCCGGCGCGTCCTCGGCAAGGGCGGTCGCCGCGGTCTCCATGGCCAGTGTCGCGGCCGCGCATCCGGTCCGACGCGTGATGTAGCCGGCGACGGTCTCCCCGTGGATGCGTTCGTGTTCCTGGGGCAACCAGCCGACGAAGGCGTCGGCGGGTGCGACGCTGACCGTGCCGGCGAGCGGTTCGAGATCACCGGCCAGGATTCGCAGCAGGGTGCTCTTCCCGGCGCCGTTGGCGCCGACGACGCCGACGACATCGCCCGGCGCCACGGTCAGATCGAGACCCTCGAAGAGGGTGCGGTGGGCGAATCCGCCGGCCAGATTCTTCGCGACGAGGGTTGCGGTCACGGATCCATTGAAGAGCACTCAGGACACCTCGGTGAATACACTCGCCTAGTGAAATGCAGCGAGTGCCCGGATGGCCCCCCGGAGACCACCGCCCAGCGCATGGGCCGCATCCTGCTCGGATCGTTCATGACGTTCGCGGGTGTCGCGCATCTGACGTTCGCCCGCACCGAGTTTCAGGCGCAGGTGCCGACGTGGGTGCCGGTGCCACCTGATGTCACGGTGCTCGCTTCCGGCATCGTCGAGATCACCCTGGGCGGCTCGCTGATCCTGCTGAAGAACCGGCGCGTCGTCGTCGGCTTGCTGCTGGCCGGATTCTTCGTCGCGATCTTCCCGGGCAATATCGCCCAATGGATCCACCATCGGGACGCCTTCGGACTGAACAGTGACCGGGCGCGGTTCATCCGGTTGCTCTTCCAACCCGTCCTGATCGCGTGGGCACTGTGGTCGACGGGCGCGTGGCGGGTGCTCCTGGGACTCCTCAGAGGACGAACAACGCCGACTCCGGATCCGTCAGACCGCTGAAGATGCCGAGCACCGAGGTGTATCCCGGCCACTGCGGATCCCGGTCGTAGTACAAGACGCCCGTGGACCTTTCGTAGACGAACTGGCTGGTGATGTTGCCCAGCCCCCAGCCGAGGAACCAGGCCCGGTCGACGAAGTCGATGGCGGTACTGGTGGCTCCGAGCGGGAATCGGTCGATGACGGCGATGTCTCCGCCGGGTCCGGTGAGGTCGATCAACGGCGCGACGCGGGCGTTGGCGAATCCGGAGTCGTTGATGAAAGTGTCGGTCGCGATCGACCCTGATAGAACTGGCCGGGTCTTGCGAACCTCCCGCCACGGTCCGGTCTGCTTGGCGGAACTGGTGTAGTTCCACACCCCGCCGGGGATCAGGCTGGCACTCAGACCGTCGGAACTGGGGCTGACGTAGATGTCCAGGGACACCGCGGTGGGGATGTTGGTGAACTGCCCGGCGGCCTCGTCATTGGGGTAGGTGAAGAATCCGTACACCCCGCCCGCGTCCTGGGTGGTGAAGCCGTCGTAGATCGCCGCCGTGCGCAGTGCGATCGGATAGGGCGTCGACCCCGGCGCGGACACCTGGTCCTTCCAGAAGTCGAAGTTGCTCTGCGCGTTGGGATCCTGTGGATTGGGCGCTGTCGGCGGCTTGGTGAGTTCCGTGCCGTTGTAGGCATAGGGATAGACCGTCTGGCTGTTGGTGTCGGTGTAGCTCCCGTACTGAACGAAATTCGAGTAGGAGGCCGGGACCCAGCCGGTGACGTTCATCGTGAAGTTCGACGTCGGCTCCAGGGATTGGGCCGTCCACACCTTGTCCGGGCCGATGATCCGCTTCACCGTCGACGGCGGTTGCGGATCCCACGGGGTGGCGCCACTCCAGACCAGATCGCCGTACGGGCCTCCGGCAGCTTTCAACTGGCTGACGACGGTGTCAAAGTCGTTGAAGCCGTAAAGCTTTCCGGTCTTGGCTCCGGACCAGTCCGCTCCGTTGAGGGTGAACTTCGTCTGGAGGGGAAGGGACCACTCGTCGATATAGGACACATCGATCGTGTACTCGTAGCCGCCATCGACCGGGTAGAGGCTGTACTCCAGGAAGCTGTAGTTCTGGAAGGTGTCGCCGGTCGGGAATCCCGGCGGATAGAAGGGATCGAGACCGCCGGCCGAAGTGATGGGCAGGCCGAACGCTGATCCCTCGACGATGTAAATGCGGTTGCCCGGCGATCCGGCCGGGGCGTTGAACACCGCCAGTGTGATCGGCGCCGAGGATCCTGCGGTGATCTCCACCGGTCCCACCCAGTCCGGCGGCAGCGGGGGCGCCGGGGCCGGCGGTTCGGCCTGCCACGGGGTGTCCGGGATGCTGTAGTTGCCGGTGTTCGTCAGGTTGTAGACCCAGATCGACTCCGTTTTCGCCTGATTGTGAATCGTGATCGACGGCGCATTGCCGACCGCAGCGATGACCGGCTCCGCCTGCGGCGACACATCGGCGGCCGGCGCCGGACCCGCAACCTGTTCAGCGGCCCGTTCAGCGGCCAATTCAGCACCGTCGGCAACCGACCCAGCCACGGCAGCTGCGGTCCGTTGGGTTGCCCTGGCGGTCGCGGCAGGCTTCACAGTGGTGGCACTCGGCTTGACCACCGCGCCACCCCGCGCGCCCCGCTTCGTGGCCTTCGGCGAATCGGCCCTCGGTCCCGCGGACGACACCGCCGCGGCATCGGTCCGCGCCGAGTCGGTCGTGGTGGAATCCGCGGATGCGGCGCCCGCGACGCACAGTCCCGCCAGCGACAGCCCGAGGGTGAACCCCGCCGCTCCCACGCACACGCCGATGTTGACCACGATCGCCTCCCGAGCTCAGGAAATCCTCAGCGTAGAACCCAAACCGACCGCTCGTCCATGCTTTCGACTACGGGGTGACTAACAGGGGGGAACGACTACCGGGGGGAGCGACTACCGGGGCCGGTGCGGCCGCAGCGCGTTCGGCGGAATGGCCCCGAATCGGCCCGCGCGATAGTCCTCGAACGCCTCGGCCACCTCCGACTTGGAGTTCATCACGAACGGCCCGTAGTGAAAGACCGGCTCGCGGATCGGTCGGCCGCCCAGCACCAGGACGTCCAGTCCGGGATGCCGGGAGTCCTGCGACCGGGCCGCCGCGACGACGATCCGATCACCCGCTCCCAGCACCGCGAGTTGACCTTCGTGAACCGGATGACCGGCCGACCCAACGGTGCCGCGGCCGCTGAGCACGTACACCAGTGCGTTGTGATCGCGATGCCACCCGAGGTCGAGTCTCGCTCCGGGTTCGAGGGTGGCGTGCGCCATGGTGATCGGGGTGCGGGTCGCACCGGGGCCGCGACGGCCGTCGACGTCACCGGCGATGACACGAACCAGAGCGTCACCGTCGGACGACGACAGCAGTGTCACCGATTCGCCCTCGATGGCCTGGTACGCCGGAGCGGTGAACTTGTCCCTGCGGGGCAGGTTCACCCACAGCTGGATGCCGTGGAACAGTCCGCCGCTCTCGACGAGTTCGGCCGGCGGCGTTTCGATGTGCAGGATTCCGGCACCCGCCGTCATCCATTGGGTGGCGCCATCAGTGATCAGTCCGCCGCCGCCGTGCGAGTCCTGGTGCGCGAACCGGCCGTCGATCATGTAGGTGACCGTTTCGAATCCGCGGTGCGGGTGCCAGTCGGTTCCCCGAGGCTGGCCGGGTTCGTAATCCACCTCGCCCATCTGGTCCATGTGGATGAAGGGGTCCAGGTCGGCGGCACGGACCCCCGTGAAGGCCCGGACCACCGGGAATCCCTCGCCCTCGTATCCGCGTGGCCCGGTGCTGACGTACCGCACCGGTCGCTCGGTGTCGGTGGGCCCGGGCGGGCTCAGTCGGGGCAGGGTCAGGGTGTCTGCGGTGATAGCTGGCATACACCAATTAACCGGACTGCAGTCCGTTTAATTCCTTTCCTGGTTGGGATAACCTGGCCGTGCAGGGCAACAACCGCGGGAGGCCGGGGCAACCGGTCTGAGAAGGTGGCTCACCGCGCCGCCGACCGCACGACCGTCCGGGTAATGCCGGGCAGGGAGCGTCAGTCATGGCTGTGCTTTTTTCGGTATGGGGATACGCCGTCACCGTCGTTGAACTCTTCGCGGTCACCACGTCCGTCCTGGCCATCGGCCTGGGCATCCGGGGAACCCGATGGACGTGGCCGCTCTATTTTTTGGCGAGCCTCCTCTACGGCTGGTTGTTCGTGGGGTTCAACCTGTTCGCCTCCGCGGCCATGCAACTCATTTTCATGGCCGCCGCGATCTGGGGGTGGTTCTCCTGGGGACGCGAGGGGGTCCGGACACCGGGCCGGCTGGCTCCCGCCACCCGGGTGGGCGGCGCCGTCGCGGTGCTCGGTCTCTGGGCCGTCGTAGCGCCGGTCCTGCAGAGCATCGGTGGCGCTGCGACCTGGGGCGACGCCTTCATGCTGGTGGGTTCACTGGTCGGTCAGCTGCTCATGGTCCTGCAGAAGATGGAGACCTGGCCGACCTGGATCGCGGTGAACACCGTCGGGGCGGTGCTCTACGCCACCCAGGGGCTGTACTTCACCTCGCTGTTCTACGCGGTCCTGATCCTCATGGCGGTGACCGGTTGGCGGGCATGGGCCGCACGCGCGTCGAACGCCGTCTCGCCGCCGCCCGTACCCGCACATGGCTGAACCTGCGCGGGCCGGCCTGATCTCGGTGGTGGGCGGGGAGTCCACCGGCAAGTCGACCCTGGCCGCCGGACTCGGGGCACGGCTGCCGGGGACCGTCGTCTCCGAAGGTCTTCGGAACTGGGTGGATCGGCACGGGCGCGTCCCCCGGGCCACCGAACAGGCGGCCGTGATGGACGCCCATCGCCGGGCGGAACGGTCGGCGCTGCTGCGGGCAGACCAGACCGGGCAGCCCTGGGTGATCTCCGACAGCGGTCCGCTGATGACCGCGGTCTACAGCATTCAGTACTACGAGGACGACTCCCTGCTGCCGTTGGCGTTGGAATGGACAGCACAGAGCGACCGGGTGGTGTGGTGCCAGGACGACTTCCCCTGGCAGCCCGACCCGCAACGGGATGGACCGCTCGCCCGCACCGGCTCGCAGCAGATTCTCGCCGCCATCTTCGCCGACCACCCCGGGCTCCCGGTGCTGGCGGTTCACGGCCCACTCAATGCGCGTATCGACACGGTCCTGGCTGCAGTGTCCTACCGTGTCTGAATGCACTGCGGCACCGCCGCATCGGGCACACCATCACCGTCTGTGAGGTTCTCGATATGACAAAAGTCCTGATCATGGGACACCGGAATCCCGACACCGACTCGATCTGTTCGGCGCTCGCCTACGCGGACCTGAAGACGAGGTGCGGCGCGGATGTCGAGGCGGTGCGCCTTGGCGCCGTGAGCAAAGAGACCCAGTTCGCACTGGACACGTTCGGCGTGACCGCGCCGCGGTTGATCGACACCGCGGCCGGTGAGACGTCCCGGGTCATTCTCGTCGATCACAACGAGCGCCAGCAGAGCGTGGCCGATATCGCCGCGGTGACGGTCACCGAAGTCATCGACCATCACCGCATCGCGAACTTCGAAACGACGGAGCCCCTCTACTACCGCTGTGAACCCGTCGGCTGTACCGCGACGATCCTGCTGAAAATGTTTGGCGAGAAAGGAGTTTCGGTCGCCCCTCCGATCGCCGGTCTGATGCTGTCCGCGATCCTCTCCGACACCCTGCTGCTGAAATCCCCCACCTGCACCGACGAGGACGTCGCCGCGGTCCACGAGCTGTCGGCCATTGCCGGCGTCGACCCGCAGTCCTACGGCCTGGACATGTTGAGAGCCGGAGCCGATCTCCGTGACCGGACGACCGACCAGCTCATCTCTGCGGATGCCAAGCAGTTCTCGATGAGCGGGGCCAAGGTTCAGATAGCTCAGCTCAACGCCGTCGACGTCGACGATGTGCTGTCCCGACAGGCGGAGGTGGAGGCGGCGATGCGGAAGGCGATCGAGTCCCACGGGTTCGATCTGTTCCTGCTCGTCGTCACCGACATCATCAACAACGGCTCGGTCGGCATCGCCCTCGGCCCACGCGCCGCGGTGGCCGAATCCGCGTTCGGCGTGCCCCTGCAGGACAACCGCGTCCGACTCCCCGGCATCGTGTCCCGCAAGTTGCAGATCGTGCCGATGCTCACCGAGGCGTTCAACAGAGGGTGACCCCGGGATCGCGCCGCGCCCCCGCCCTGGGAGTTGCCCTGGGAGTTGCCCTGATCGCCGTCGGAGCGATGTCATCGTGCGGCCATCCGGACAGGCACCCTCCTCCGGCCGGGACACCGTCGGCGGTCCAGCCGACACCCGCACGCACGCCACTCCGCCCCGCCCCGATCGTCGTCGCCCCGAGCGGAGAGTTCGCACCCATCGCCGATCTGGTCAACGCGGCAATCACCGCGCGCCGACTCCCCGGGGCGGTGGTGAAGATCGGGCACGCCGGCAACGTGGTCGTGAACAAGGCCTTCGGGTGGCGCAAGTTCGACGGTGAGCCGGGACTCGACGGATCGCCCTCCCCCGCCGAGCCCATGACCGAGGACACCATCTTTGACCTGGCGTCACTGACGAAGATCCTCGCGACGACGACCGCGGTGCTCCAACTGCACGAACAGGGCCGGGTCCAGATCGACGAGCCCGTGCAGACGTATCTCCCCGAGTTCAACGCGACCGACGACCCCCGCCGGGCCGGGGTGACGGTGCGCATGCTGCTCACCCACACCTCGGGAATCGGCGGTGACCTCAGCCGTCAGGGACCGTGGGGACTCGTCGCCGCGGACAAGGACGACGGCATCCGCCGCGCGCTCACCGCGCCCCTCGAGTTCGCTCCCGGGCAGGTGTTCCACTACTCCGATATCGGCTTCATCCTGCTCGGCACCATGGTCGAGAAGATCACCGGCGAACCGCTGGACGTCTACGCCCGCGACAAGATCTTTGCCCCGCTGGGGATGGCCGACACCCGGTACCTGCCGGCGGCCAAGGCCTGTGGACCCCACCGGATCAGCGGCACCGCCATCGCTGTCGACCCGACCGCCCCGGCGAGCGGCCCCTGTCCGGAAGGCACGTGGAGCACCGATCTGCTACCCCGAATCGCCCCCACCGCCCGCGACGAGGACACTCCCGGAATCAACCCCAATATCGACCAGCCGCTGCGGGGGACGGTCCACGACCCGACGGCACGGCGGATGGGCGGGGTGGCCGGCAGCGCCGGGGTGTTCTCGACGACAGATGACATCGGTCGTTACGCGCAGGCACTCCTCGATCGCCTCGCCGGACGCCCCAGCCCGTTCCCGCTCCGACGTTCAACGCTGGAGTTGATGACGACACCTCAACAACCCGGGCACAGCGACGCGCAACTCGCCGCGGCCAACGCCGCCACCCGGGCTGCCGTCGAGGCGACCCCCAACACCGAAGATCCCCTTCTCGCACCGGCGTACCCGGCCATCCCCGGCCAGGACCTGCGCGGCTTGGGCTGGGACATCGACACCTATCAGTCCAGTCCGCGCGGAAGGATCTTCCCCATCGGCAGCTTCGGCCACACCGGGTTCACCGGGGTGACGATATGGCTAGATCCGGGCTCGGACACCTACGTCATCGTGCTGGGAAATGTGATCCACCAACGCGGCGGCCCACCCATCGCAAAGCTGAGCGGCGATGTGGCGACCACGGCCGCACGGGCGCTGCAGCTTTACGGCAGTTGACCCTGCGGCGCACGCTCAGGGGCAGCGCGTCATCTTCTGGGACTTACCACTGCTCTCGCTGGTCGACTCCATGGTCGAATCGTCGATGACGGTGACGTTGACCTTGAAGTCCGGCTCCTCAACGAAGCCGATCACGCCGTCGTTGTAGGTCCAGTTACCGAACGGCCCGTCGCTGGTGCCGTCGGCCCGCAGGTCGATGGCCATCTCGCAGTCGCCGTTGGTGCCCCACTTGCCGACGACGAATTCTCGACTTGGCTTCTCGCCCTTCATCGGTGCGGCAGCCGGGCTGGTCGCTTCCGTCTCTGAGGTCGACTCCGGCACTGACGCAGAAGACGTCGCAGAAGACGTCGCAATGCTGGACGTGGCGGTGGACTTTTCGGTGGACTTTTCGGCGGCGGGTTTGTCCTGCCCACCGCACGCCGTCAATACGAGAGCCAGCGCGGCGACGACCGCCAATCGGAACTTCATCGACATCCCCTTTTCGCACCCTCCCCGGCCACCGGGGCCCGTCGAGTCTCTCACCGAAAAGGACTCAGCGTCGGGTTAACCGTTTCCAGAAGCGCCGTCGAGCAATCGTCTGAGCCTCGCCACCTCATCGGGGTCGATG
>MTBK01017210.1_pt1 | contig 15410 bp, 15 predicted proteins | sample 1535981 | NCBI WGS metagenome assembly MTBK01 (sample SAMN06109225, study PRJNA356200) | anaerobic digester metagenome | isolation source: biogas reactors fed with pig manure or primary and secondary sludge | place: Spain | collected 2016-06-30 | reverse complement strand
GCCCAGATCCCGCCCTTCACAGGCGTCATCCTGTACGCCGGACCGAGGAGGATATCACCTTGGGGAGGGGCCCGGGGAGGGAACTCCCTCCCCGTCGAGGAGAACCATAATGGCCCTCCTATAAGGCCCCCGCGCAAGAGCGGGAGATTTCGTGGTGAGAGCCCGGGAAGGGCGTGACCGGGGAGTTACCCCATACACCGCTCTCTTATCCCCACCCCGCCCGCGCCTCCGGCGCTCCTCCCCCGCCCAGGCGGGGGCAGTGCAGGCGATATCCCCAGAAAGGCCTGCCCGGGGTGCCGGCCCAAACTCTGTTCTTCTCCGGCATCGTCCCATACACGGGACCGAGGAGGATATCACCTTGGGGAGGGGCCGGGGAGGGAGCCCCCTCCCCGTCGAAGAGAACCACACCGGCCCTTCCCCAGGGCTCCCGCGCAGGAGCGGGAGATCTCGTGGAGATAACCCGGGAAGGGCGTGGCCGGGGAAGGCAACCTCAAACGCTACCTTCCATGGGCATCATCCCACACACCGAACAATAGCTACCGTATCGGGATCCCGGGGCGGGGTGCAACCAGGAAAAACCCCCACAGAACCCCCCGATCCTCCCGAGCCACTCCATAAGAACCGCCCATATCCCCTCGATCGACTCGGGCGTCTCCTCCGGCGCCGGAAGCTCAGTCACCGGAGCGGTCGCCGGCACGTCCGGCATCTCCACAGGCTTCAGGTCGAGAGAGGGCGAACCGGCCATCGGCGGCAGATATCCCACATTCCCGGGGACAACGAACCAGCACCGGCCATAGGCATCGACGAAGAGTCTCTTGACGGCGTTTGATCGGATACCGTCCCCCGACGTGACATGCATGACGACGCGCGACTCCTCCCACCCGTATATACCGTTATCAGACGCGATGAGGAGTCTCCCGTCCGGCGTTGCCGCGATATCGTTGATGATGACCGGGAACGCCCCGAGATCGCGAGCATAGACGACAGGGGTCGCCCCCGTGCCCGGGATATACCGGAGGACGACCGTGCTGTTGAAGAGGTAGACACCCCCGAAGGGGTCGGCCCGCACCTCAGGTATCCCCCGGACCGGCTCCCCCTCAGCCACAACGGTACTGCCGGCGGTATCGACCGCAACGCAGGATGAATCATCAAGATCCCAGCCCTCTGCATAGACCACCGGCTCGAACCGGGTCTCCCCGACCCTATCCCGGAGCACCCATACGCCGTCGCGCTCCGACCCGATGACAAGCGCATCGCTCGCGGCATCGACCGCCATGCTCACGATCGTGTAACACCCGAGGTTCTCCGGCCCGCCCGGTTTGTACCATGTCCAGTTCCCGCCGTGGTAACGATGGAGGCCGGCCCGCCCGGTGGCTATCCAGACATCATCCTCCCACCGCACCATGCAGTTGATACCGAGGTTCTTGAGGAGATGCTGATCCTGGATGGACTCATACCCCGTCCGGGTCTGGAACTGAAGCCCGTTTGGGTAGCCGATCCAGAGGTGCCCGAAAGAATCCAGGGCAAGAGCGCTCACCATATCACTCTGGGGCGAGATCCACCCGTAAGCGGTCTCACCCGGGTGCCTCGCATTGACCGAGTACCATGTCCCGTTTGCCGTATACACAGAGATACCGCTGTCGGTCGCGAATATGACATCCCCGTACCGACCGTTGATCACATCCTGCACCCCGGCGGATGCTATACCGCTCCAATAATCGGGTACCTCGATGTAGACGGCTGAATATACAGGAACAAGAAGAGCTACCAGGAAGACTATGAGAACTCGACGCATGTCCCGTCCGCCCTCTTGACGACCAGGCGACCCTTCTTCCCGGGCCAGTAATACACCGAACGACCAATCCTCCCGCCGGTCTCCTCGTACACTATCCTGACGCCCAGGTCACCGAGCAGGTCCTTCACGGCAACAATGTTTCTCCCCCCGATGTTCAGGGAGTCTGCCGAATACTCAAACATGCTCGCACCGCCGACGACGTTCGCCGTGATCGCAGACGTTGTGCTCCCGCACCCTTCCATCTCCTGGAGGAGGGTATGTATGGCGGTATCCGCAAACTTGCCGGGCCGATCGACGTTCCCCCGACTCTCCGGGAGCATAATGTGTGCAAGTCCCCCGAGCGACTGCCTCTGGTCGTGCAGGATGAGCGCGATGCATGAACCAAGCCCGATCGTCCCCATAGGGCACGTCCCGACCCGGAGCTCACCAAGACCCAGGATTACAGCCGTCTTTTCACTAAAAAATTTAGTGTGCATGGGATTCGGGGGCCCATTCAGGCGGTTGACGCCATCAGGTCATCCAGCAGGGTGAACAGCTGTTGCATGAGCTCGGGCTTCGGGAGCATGTAGATGCCCCCATAGATAGGCGGCGCCTCGCTCGTAAGCTCGGTGTTGAATATCAGGATATCGTTCACGTCACCGGCCATCTGGGCTATGATCGACTCAAACGCAGCATGCGCCATATCGATGGCCAGCGCCGGCGGACTCGGCAGCATGACGATCTCCAGGAGCTCGGCGGTCGCATCAAGAAACGCCGATATCATGATGTTCCCGATCTCGATCGCGGCGCTCTGGTCCATCTCGTTTATCTCGCGGTCGACACCGGTGGTGCCGAGCATCAGGTTCGTCAACCGGATGACGGTCTCCTGTGGCATGCTGACGACGATGTAACCCCCGTCGGCGACCTCACCCTGGATCTGGAAGACGACAATAGCCGCTATCTCATTCCCGATGTATTTGTGCATATCAGCGATATCAACCACCTGCACCTCCGGCACCGTCATATCAATCGGGCTCATCAACATCTGCGAGAGGCTTGTCGCAGCATGCGCCGCACCGATGTTCCCGAGCTCCCTCAGCGCATCGGCCTGAAACAGGTCAAGTTCCATGAAATACTCCTCCTACACGATCGTGTTCACATCGAGAACCGGCACAACCTCGCCGTCTCCCGGGATGGTGATCCCGCCGATCCCGCGGCAGCTTCCCGCAAGGCGGGAGAGCGGTTTCACCACCACTTCCTGCTGGCCGTCCACGGTATCGACGGCGATACAGCATTTCCTGCCGCTGTTCTGTAGCACGACGAGCGTATCACACCTCTGCGACAGGCCAAACATATCCTCAAGGCGGTACATGGGGAGGATCTCATCGCGGAGCAGGACCGTCTCGGCATCGCCGATCCGGTGGATCGCTTCCGGCCGGGCCAGTGCCACCTCGACGACGTTGCTGACCGGGATGGCACACCGCCTTGCGTTGATCTGCACCATCATGACATCGATGATCGCCATCGTCGGGGGCAGCATCAGCTCAAACGTCGTCCCCCGCCCGGGTTCGGACACGACCCCGATGGTTCCCTTGAGCGACTCGATGGTCTTTCTGACCACATCGAGACCGACACCCCTGCCGCTGATATCGGTGATCGCCTCGGTCGTGCTGAACCCGGGTTCGAAGAGCAGGTTGATGAGGTCTTCATCTGTTGCGACCGCTGCTGCCTCGGGCGTCATGGTGCCCTGCCTCACCGCTCTCTCCCGGATCTTCTCAGGATCGATGCCGGCGCCGTCATCCGCGATCTCGATGATGACGTTATCCTTGTCCCTCCGTGCAGCGAGCCTGAGCGAGCCCCTCCGTGGCTTTCCGGCAGCCTCGCGGACCTCCGGGAGCTCGATCCCGTGGTTGACGGCGTTTCGGACGATATGCAGGAGCGGGTCGGAGAGCCCATCCATCATGCCCCGGTCGAGCTCCGTCTCGCCGCCCTCGATGGTAAACTCAACCTCCTTTCCATCGTGGGCCGCGACGTCTCGCACGACGCGGGGAAAGCGGTTGAATATACGGTCGAGCGGCATCATCCGGATCCCCATCATGAGGTTCTGGAGGTCCGAGACCGACCGGCCGATCATGCTCAGCGCGTCATCAAACTCCTTGATGCCGTGCTTCCTCGCCATCTGCTCAAGCCTCCCTCGGTTGATCACCAGGTCTTCGACGAGGTTCATCATCTGGTCGAGCCGCTGGATATCGACACGGATGTTCTTGATCTCGCGGCTCTTCTCACCCCGGGCGGGCCCTGGCGCCGGAGGCTCGGGCTCCTGGATCACCCCTGGATCCCCCGAGAGGGCGAGGAGCGATGTCTCGGGGCCGGAGGCGACCGTCCGGAGCGCATCCTCCCCGGCCTCGCTCGCTATCCGGATCTCAAACGGGCCGTCAAACTTCCCGTCCTCGATGAGATCCCGGGCGGGTGTTGTCCCGAGGATCGTCCCGATCTCATCAAGGTTCTGCAGAAGTAGCATCGCCCTGACACCTTTCATAGCAGAAGCGGGGTCGATAGCGATGGATAGCGTGTAGGCAGACCCGCTCGCCGGTCCACCGTCAGGGACCGGGTGGAGAATCGCGGGCTCATGCGACACCCCCTCATCGGTGAACGCCTGGAGATCCTGCACCAGACTCCCGGAGGCCTCGTCGGTGGGGCTCCTGCCGGCCTCGATCTCATCCAGCATCACCTCGATCGCGTCGGTGCAGGTGAGCAGGAGGTCGGTGAGGGGGATGGTCACCTCGCACCGGCCGCTCCGGATGAGCGAGAAGACATCCTCCATCGAGTGGCAGAGATGCTCCATCGCATCAAAGCCCATCGACGCCGACATCCCCTTGAGCGTATGAGCGGACCGGAAGATCTCATCGATCGCGGTCTGCTGGTCCTCCCCGCTCTCAAGGAGGAGGAGACTACGTACGATATTCTCGTGGTTCTCCCGTGACTCCTCAACAAAGAGTTTCCGGTAGATCTCTTCATCGATCACGGCCCGAGCCTCCTGACCGCCCGCACAATCTCTCGCGAAAGACTTTCAAGCGGCACCACCTTATCGACACTACCCCTGGCGATAGCCGACCGCGCCATCCCGTAGACGAGGCAGTCATCCTCGGCGCATACCATCGTTGTGCCGCCTGCATTCTTCACCGCGAGGGTTCCCTCACCACCATCGCTCCCCATACCGGAGAGGATCACCGAGACCGTGCGAGATCCAAAGACGCTCGCAGCAGAGGTAAACGTCGTGTCGACGGCCGGCCTGACCGCATGCAGGGGGGGTGCGGTCGAGTGGACGACCCGCCCGTGGTTCCTCCCGGCGGCCGCATAGACCCTCGAGATCACGGTGTGGTATCCGGCTTTTGAGACAAAGGCGGTCCCGGCCTGCAGGGTATCCCCGTTTGCGGTCTCTCTCACCGGCAGGGGTGAGACGCGGTTCAGGCGTTCGGCGAGGGATGCGGTGAACCCTTCGGGCATATGCTGGGTGATGACGACCGTTGCGGAGAGGTCCGGCGGAAGCGCGGAGAGGAGCGTATCGAGCATCGGCGGCCCCCCGGCGGATGAACCTATCAGCACCGCTGCATCGGCGTTGTTCCGCTGAATCCCCCGTGGTTTTACGATCGTGGGGAGCGATACAAGGTTTCTGATCTTCTGGATGAGTTCCCTCTCGATACCCCGCACGTTCGGGACATCCCGGGGTTTGAGCATGAAGTCGTCCGCCCCGAGGCGGAGCGCCCGGTGGGTCATATCGGCGTGCCGGGACGTCAACGTGCTCAGAACGATAATCTTCGGCCGCGTGCTCTCCTGCCGGAGGGCCTCAAGAACCTCAAGACCGCCCATCCGGGGCATCTCGATATCGAGCGTGACGACATCGGGCTTCAGGTCCGCTATCTTTGCGAGGGCATCTATGCCATTGACCGCCGTCCCGACCACCTCGATATCGGGGCTGCCCTTGAGCATGTCGCGAAGGATCGTCCGGATGAAGAGAGAGTCATCGACGACCAGAACCCGTATCATGGTCACGCACTGAGAATGTTCTTAACTTCCTCAAGAACCTTTGGAGCCTGGAAGGGTTTGACGATGTAGCCCCTCGCACCGCTCTTGATAGCAAGCTTCACCATCTGCTCCTGACCGACCGCTGTGCACATGATGACCTTCGCCCCGGGGTCGGCGGTTTTGATAGCCTTGAGCGCCTCGATCCCGTTCACCTTTGGCATAACGATATCCATCGTGACGAGATCGGGTTTGAGTTCCTGGTACCTGGCAACCGCCTCTGCGCCATCAGCGGCCTCACCGACAATGTCGTGCCCGCCTGAAAAGAGGATGTTCTTCAGCAACGTTCTCATAAACATTGTATCATCGACGATCAGGATTCTCCCCATCGAACACCACTCAATGATTATTTGAGGGGCTTCATATATAGCGCTTCCGTGTTTCTGGAAAATAGTATTACTGGTTTGGAGAGGATTTTACCGCATCTGAGATATACCGGACGCCTTTCGTGGTCAATTGTATCTCTTTTCTGATGTAAATCACTTCAGCAAATCCGGTGGCGAGGAGGTGCTCATATATGGCGTCGAGGTCTTTGTGTGAGAGTTTGAGCATGTTCTCGATGCTGCTTGAGTCCATACCGCTATAGACCAGCATGGCCACCTGCCCGGTCAGCGGGTCGAGTTCCCCTTCATACCTGGAGCCCTGTGTCGCCTCGTTGAGGAAGTTGTAGAGAACCTGGAGCGTCGTCTTCGGGCAGAGGACGAAGCTCGTCACGACCTCGTTCTCGATGAGATGGTCGATCTTCACGACATCGAGATCCTTCTCCTGGATCTCCCGGCGCGTGAGCTCGATGCCGGTCACGTCTCCCAGGGGGATACAGACCTGACTCTCCTGGCTGATGAACCAGATGCCGGTCTTCATGACCGTGATCACGCCCTTCTCCCAGTGAGCATCCTGGACGAGCACTCCGCCACGGATAGCAGGGGACATAAAGAAAGCGTTCAACCGGTAGGCGCTACACTGGGTGATGACGAACTTTTTGAGAACCGAGAGAACCTTCTCCACCGACGCGATCCGGTAAACCTCCGCCGCATCCGGGCCGGCGACGATCGTTACCTGGTTCTTCTTTGCTTCGAGATCGACCATGGATCGGTAGGGGATCTCGCAATCGAGCGGAGCTCCGATATGGATACGGTCCTCACCGATACCCATCGTCGCCGGAACCCACTTCCCCCCATGCTCAACCTTTATCGGAACAGATTTCATCATCGTCATCACGACCCCTCCCGTATCATCACCACTCATCACTTTGATCTCAGCATCGTGAGGATCTCTTCGAGCTCGCTGGCGAGATCCCGTGCATTGTATTTCTCCCCCCGCAGCTCGCGGACGAGACTTACATCCACCACGAACTTCTTCTTCTTCACGTCAGATTTGAGCGAGGCGATCAGGTCGTTATCGACCATACCACCGGAGGCGAAAGAGACCATATCAAAGACCTCTTCCGGTTGTTCAGCTACCTCTTCAAGATCCTCTTCATCAGGGGCGGGTTCATCGACGTCGATCTCTTCACCCTCGATCTCGATCTCATCGAAGTCGAGGTCATCGAGTGTGGAGAGTTCCGCACTGAGCGCACTCATATCCGGCAGTTCCAGGAGATCAGCGGTTATCCCGGAGCCATCAGGAAGGTCGTGATCCTCAAGTTCGCTCTGGTGCGCCCTGAGGATCTCCGATACGGCGCCTGCCTCTTCCCCGGAGAGGGAGGAGATCCGGTCGGACCCAAATATGCTCTCCGGATCAGCCGCTTCATCGGTGTCAAGGGAATCGAGTGAATCGAGGTCGAGGTCTGCAAGCGCGGCGAGAGGATCGACCACACCCGCAGGGGCCTTTGCGGGGGCCGAACCATCGACCGCCTGATCGAGCATGGTATCGATCTCCTCGATCGCTCTCCTCTTCTCGCCTTCGGGGGTGCGGGCATGGGTGATCACCTCCCGTACCGATGCGGTGAGTGCCCCGAACATGCCGCCGAGGTCGATCTCGGAGGTGGCAAACCGCTGGATGAGCGAGGTATCCTGTGCCTCCGTATCGGGTTGCTCTTCCTTCTTCTCCGGCCGCTCCCGGAGCGCAGCGCGCAGGCGAGAAGGCCTCAAGTCTGCGATCTTCAGCGCTCCGGTGATGATAAGCGCGCAGAATCCCGCAACCACGGTGCCCGCGATGACGACATCTACGGAGGCATCGATGATGATGAACAGAGAGCCTGTGCCGACGGTGATCAGGAAGAGGAGCGGCCTGCGTACGTTCTCCTTCATGTTACCCCCAGGAATGCCGGTATGGTAAAGAATGCGCTCACGATGAACGGTGCAATGATGTAGACGACGCCGGTGGCTACGCAGAGGAGGCTTGCGAAGAAGTAATAGATGTACCGGTTGCCGCCCATGACTATCCTTCCTGCAAGGATATTTGCAACAGTGAGCATTAAGAGGATCGTCACCACGTACACCCGCATCGTGTCTTCGGGGAAGTCTACGAAGATATTCAGGGATGATCCCATGGCACCGCCGATCGTGGACGAACCCCCCGAGAGCGCCGCCGAGGTCTCGGCGAAATGATCCATCACATCCGTGATCGCGTTCGCCATCGTGAGGAGGATCTCGAAGAGGAAGACGAATATACCGATCATCGCCGCGTGCATCGGCACGAGCAGGACGACAAAACCCTTCACCATCATGTCGCGCTTCCTCCTGAGGAGGACCTGTTCAAGCATCGATGAACCGGCGATCTTCCCGATCTCATCCGGGGAGCCGCCGAGAGCCACCGAGTCACGGAATATGTTCATGTACTTGTAGATCAGGTAACTGCCGGTCTCCCCGATGAACTTCCTCCAGCTCGCGGCTTCATCGAGCCCGAGGTTCAGTTTTGATGCTACTGAGTCGATGAACGGTTCCAGGTGGGGTAGCGATTTTCTATCCACCTCCTGGAGGGCGTCGGTGGTGGTGATGCCCTTGCCGCCCATGATCGACCCGAGGCCGCGGATGAACGTGGCAAAATCGTTATCGCGGTTGATTATGTTGGCATCGTCGATGTAGCCGATGATACCAAGCGGCATCAGGAGCAGACCGACGAGCAGGAATATGACACCGGCGTTGATACCGATGAGGACGAGGATGATTGAGACCGCGGCGACGATCGGCAGGATCAGGCGCTCCATTCGCCGGATGATCCCCTGCTCCCGGGAGCAGAACCGGTCGAGATCGTGCGTCCTCGGATCGTCAGGGACCGCCTGGTACATGATCGCAAGGCCGAATGCCGATATGACGAGTATGATGGCGTATGATGTGTTGAGCGCCGCATCGATCCCATCGGGTGCGTATATCGCCACCGATATCATGATGATGATCGCGACGAGTGCACCGGAGAGGAGCATAGCGATGTAGGCATCGCCCCATTTCTTCAGGAGTTCTATCCCCTGCTCGAAGGTGTTTCTGTATATGCTCCGGATGCTTGAGAGCTCTGTTGCGATGAAAGCGTCGTCGGGAACTCCGGAGTCGATTGAGTTTGCGTAACGGTTCAGCATGCTCCGGAGAGACTCATTCCGGCTTCTCTCGGCGACCGCCCGGAGCCCTTCGGCATAGCTGTAACCCCACCCGGCGACCAGGCGCTGCACCTTCGCGATGTAGCGCGACGGTATGTACTCAAACCTCTCTGACGTGTAACTGAAGATCTCAGGCCTGGTCACGGCGGACGTGGTGATCGCCGCCATGTAGGTGTACATGAAGAGCAGATCCTGCTCCATCTTCTTGTTCTCAAGGAAGGATGACCGGATACCGTCGAGAGACTCTATCTGTTCCTCAAACGGCAATTTGCCCTGGTTTGCCGCTCTCAGGCGGTCGGCCATATCCTCAAGCAACCCTATACCTCAATGTTGAGCAGACCCTGTTTCTTGATCTTTGTGGTCATGTGGAAGAGATCCCAGAACTGGGTGTACCCGGCTTTGTGGAGGCGTTCGAGGATCTTTGCCCGTTTATCTATCTCATCGTAGATCTCGGCCCGCCGGTTCTCGGGTATGCCGAGGATCGTTGCAACCTTGCTCTCAAGGAGGTAACTGCTCCCCCTGCCGGCGAACGTGAAGGTGTCGGTTGCAGGATCCCAGACGAACGCCGCCATGAAGGAGAATCCCTCCGTCTCGGGGTCGTAACCCACGAGTTCGTTGACGCTGAGCATCCGCCGGACGGTCCCGCCCCCGGGGCGTTTCACGGCGCTCTGGATGACGACCAGGTTTAAGTTGTCGACGTAGGTCTTCGGTATGTTGATAGGATCCCCGCAGAGACGCTGGATCAGCTTCTCGACCGACGCGGCGTGGAAGGTGCTCATCACCGGGTGGCCGGTCTGCATCGCGGAGAACGCGACAGACCCTTCCACGCCACGGATCTCGCCGACCAGGATCTGGTTCGGACGCTGGCGGAGGGCAGACTTGAGGAGGTCGAACATCGTGACTTCTGATCCCTCGCCCTCACCCTTCCCCTTGGCCTTCGCGACCTCGCGGGTCCAGTTCCGGTGGGGGACCGTCAGCTCAGGGGTATCCTCGATGGTGACGATCTTGTTCTCAGGGGGGAGGAAGGTTGTTAAGGCGTTCAGGGTCGTCGTCTTGCCGCTCGCAGTCTCGCCCGAGACGAATATCGACATGCCGTACTCGAGGCAGATCCAGAGGTACGCGGCCATCATGTAGTCGCATGCCCCGCTCTCGATGACCTGCAGGATGCTCATGGGGGTCTCGCTCACCCTGCGGATGGTGAAGTTGCTGCCGTGCTTGCTGATCTCGGTCCCGTAGACGATGTTGATACGCGACCCGTCGGGGAGGGTCGCATCGACGATGGGGTTCCTGTAGGTCAGCGGTCGCTTGATCCGCTCGGCGAGCTTGATGACGAACGTATCGAGTTCGACCGAGTCCTGGAATCCGATGACGGACTTCAGGCCTTTGAAGATCTTGTGCTCGATGAATATAGGGCCGACGCCGTTACAGGTGATATCCTCGATGTAGGGATCGGAGAGGAAGGGTTTGAGCGTTCCCATCTCGATCATGTCGCGGATCATGAGGTACTCGAGCGCCCGGTGCTCCTGTTGCGAGAGAATGACCCGGCCGTCGGCGAGTTCCGGGATCCCCTCCGCCTGCGGTTTTGACGATGCACCGATATCGGAGGTGAGGAACTTCATGATCCGGCCTTTGATGTCTTTTGGCGTCCCGAAGGCGAGCAGGGAGGAATCGATCTCCTCTCCGGGTTGCTTTATGTATACGAGCTGCTGGATGAAGTTCCTGAGCACCTTGATACGCGCCTCCTCGGTCAGCGGTTCTTCTTCGAGGACATCGATCATATCGATGAGCTTCTCCTCGACCACCGGGAGGATCGCCTTTGTGGAGTGGAGGAACGAGGGTTCGATCGGTATGTACCAGTTCCGGACATCGTCGGGGTCGGGGAAGATGTGGATGAACGTTGTATCGCTCACCGGGTAGATGATATTCGGGTTATCCATCGACTTCAGGTCGTGTTTCAGTTCCGAGAGGAAGAGCGGGATCCCGACGGTGTTGACCGGCAGGATGTGGAGGTACTCGAGGAGGTGCGGGCTATCCCTGACGTAGTCCCGGGCGTTTGCCGGGAGCATCCGGTAGAGGGCGCAGGACTCTACATTGTCGTAACAGTCGCTCCCCTCGTCGGTGATCTCGGGCTCGAAGGGGAGGGTTACCGTTGCTTCCAGGGCCGATCCCATTCCCCTTCACACCTTCGCGACCGATACCGGTATGATCTTGATGCCGTACCCGGGGTGGACCTCGAAACTGATGATGTTCCCCGTCGTCTTTCGTGCGCCCCGGACCTTGACGACCTCAAGCATCATGACGTACTTGCCGCCGACGAGCGCTTTTTTCATGAAGAGGTGAGCGTCACAGATCGAGCGGATACGGACGAGCGAATCCTCGACGAAGGCGTATGTGTGGAGCGTGATCAGGATGGTCTTGCCGTGGTCGACGAGGTTCTTGCAGTTCGTGAAGAACGTTAAGACCGTGTCCTGCCGGGCGTACTCGGTGAAGAGCGTGAGCGAGTCGATGACGATCACCTCCGCTTTGCTCTGTTCGATGTAGGCGATCATCCGCTCAAGGGTTCCCTGCATCTTCTCCTTCGTCCACTCAAAACCCACGACGTGCATGGGAAAGACCCGGAGGTAGCCCCAGGAGAAGTAGTCGGATATGTCGAGGCTCATCGACTCCATCTGGGTGAGGAAACTCTTGCTCGTGTTCTCGGTCGAGAAGAGGTCGACGTTGAATCCCTGTTTTAAGGCCCCCCATATGATCTGCTGGGTGAGCACGCTCTTTCCGGTGTCGTTCTCTCCTTCGATGAGGGAGAGCGATTGAAGCGGGAGGCCGTCGGCGATCTTCTTGTCGAGCTCGGAGTTTCCGGTCGAGAGGATCGTCCTATCCGGCATATCGAGGATGTTGCTGGTTGCGTCTTTGCTCGTGGCCATGGTTGTTCTCCTAGATGTATGCTGAACTCGTGACACCGTTTGGTGTGACGACCTGGACCCACAGGGGGTCTGTGCCCAGGTCGTGGGCGACCCCGATGGTGAGGGTCTCGCCGGGGTCGAGTGCGCCGGGGTGGATGGCATCGGGGTCTATCCCATCGTTCCACCAATGGAGCGAGCCATCTATCCCGTAGGGGACGTAGAGGGGATCGTCTCCGGTGTCGATGTAGACATCGATCAGGGCTATATCGACGACCGGTTCGCTCCCGGTGTTCTTTACCTGGATGTGGAGGGTGTTTTTGGTGATCTCTGCGCTCTGGATCTCGATCGCGGTCCGCATCCGGGTCTCCTGGTACCTGGCGAGGTTGGTCTGGGCCTCGACCATCACCTCGGTGGTCGAGAGGGTGCCGCCTATCAGGACGTAGGCGGTGACGATCAGGAGGAGGATGCCGATCCCGGATGCGACGAGGGGGCCTGCGCTCATGGCTATGTACCTGCGGTGAAGGTGGTCGACCGGGAGAGACCTGTGGAGAGGACGAACTGGAAGTAGACGACCTCACCCTCACCCGGGATGCTCTGGCAGTAGGCATCGATGTAGAGTGTTTCCCCGGGATCCCAGTAACCGTTCCCCCGGGTATCCTCAAGGATCTCGTAGGTCCACCGGTCAGGCTTCTGGGGATTCAGACTGAGGCGGGTGAAGTCTCCCGGCGCCCCGAGGAAGACATCGGCCTTGTCGACGTCCGAGGGAGATATACGGGATATCCCGACGTTTTTTAGCCAGATTCTAGCGTTTCCTCCACCGGCGTACGTCGTGACGATCTTCACGTCGTTGCTCAACCGTTCATCTACCGAGTGGGAGGAGGAGGAGATCGTACCTGCGAGCGTGTAGATTACGGGAAAGACTGCATTAATGAGAACGCCGGCTGCTATGATGGCGGCGATAAGGAACATCGCTGTGGTGAAGGCTTCGCTTGACATCCATCATATCCTGTCCAGCAACTCGATCCAGGCGTCACCAGCATCGCGTTCACGCGAGGCCGGCTTCCCGGCACCCTGTTCGCCAGGGCGGCGTTTGGAGAGCATCAGAACCTCGATCATGTCCCGGTCGAGCGTCGCGTCATCGGGGTCGAGGATCCGGTTTAAGACGTAGAGTTCGGAGACAAACTCGTTCGGACCGATCTCCTGTACGTCCTTCCGGGTCTCGGGGGCCATCCGCATGATATCCCGAACCTGATCGGAGGCCTCGTCGGTGATGTAGCCCATCGACTGGTAGGCGTCGATCATGATGGTCATGTGCTCGTGCCCGTACTTCCTGCACCCCTGGTGCACCCACTCGAAGAGCCGGTGGACTTTCTGGAGTTTGAGCTTCCCTGCGGGTTTCGCCGGTAGGTTCCCTGTGGGGGTCTCCGGGATCTCTGTCGGGAAGAGGTTCCCGCCGGGGCCGGGAGCGAGCAGGGCCGGGAGCGCCTCTGCGGCCGGCAGGCTGCTCGTGGGTGTGTCGTCGGGGATGGGATCGATATCGACCTCCCCGGCCAGGAGATCCTGCCGATCGAGCCGGTTCCCGGCGTACGTGGCGGCGCTGGTGAAGGGGTTGTCCAGTTCGTTCATCCGCTCCCGGAGGTCGATGAGGAGCCGCTTGATCGAGGTCTTGACAAAGTCCAGCTCCTTCTCGAGCGTGTCGAGACGGGCCTCCGGGTCATCGGTTGATGCACCGGCAAGTATTCTGTCGATCTGAGCCTGATCTACCCCCACCATAATAAAGAATTATATAATTCTCATAGTTTATATATTTTTGCTGCGGCTATACTGTTTTTCCTGCCGATATGGTGGTTTCCGGGGGGTCTGACAGTGTAGTTTCAGGGGAGGGGTGTGACGGGGGCTCTGGCTGACGGTGCCGACATCCAGGCACTCCACGACATGCATATCCTCCCTGTAGAGCACGGCCGTGAACGTCCTCTCCCCCGACCCCCCCGGGGCTTTTCGATCAGGGCATGCCACGCCGGCGGCGAGAACCTGCTTCGCAGTCTTCGAAGTGATAGTGGGCCGGCACCGCGATCGAGAGACAATCAGCCCTCCGGAGGAGGTCATCCATCTTGCCGGCGGTCGTGCCGCTTGAGACGGCGGCGGCGCGAGATACGCCACAGTATGCGGTGAACTCTTCTTCAAAGGTAGCGAGTGGCCGGCCCCCGGGCGATCACGCCGGCGACGAGCATCCCGGTCATCTTTGAGGGGAGGAGACCTTTCATGAACCGGGTGCGGGAGGAGATGGCTGCATGGTAGAAAGTGCCGGCCGCGCCGGTGGAAGGTCTCCATCGGGAGATCGGTGATGCTCCCCTCAATGAACTCCACCGGGGGTGTGGCCGGGGGATCGTCTTCTTTGAATATCGGCAAAGGGTACAAACAAGGCAGAGCCGCCCCGGTCAATCTGGTGTACCGGTGGAAACACCTCATGTCAGCGCATTCTTTGATATCACCATACAGCGCGACACCTGCAACCATGGTGCCATGACCCACGTCATCTGTCCCATCATACTCTGGAAACAGACTTATTGCATCTCCAACACCATTTTTGAGGAGAGGATGGCCCGATAATATACCGCTGTCAAGGACAATGATCGCAGGATCTCCCGGATCGGGAGGAGTGCCGGTATCGACCTCACTCAACGATACGCGGAGTTCGCCTGGACGAAAGTAGTTGGGACGGGGAGGTCGGTCGACACAACTCACCTCAGGGAAGGACAGTAACTCATCTATAGTCACTTTCATAACTGTTTTGAAACATGCTCTGGACCCAAGAGCGTGGCCTCCCCACCCGTTTAAGAAGGATGAGGTGTGTGATACCCTGCGATTGCGTTCTGCCCCGGCCAACCACCGGCGTGGGCAGGCCAAAGTTCCAAAAGGTATTGCCACATACTATAATTATATTCTTATCTTACTGCGAAGAAGGCCGGTCGTGCCTACCTACACTGTGACTTGGTGGTCGCAACCCCTAACGTATGAACTTCCACTGCACTGCGTATCTGTACAATAACTACCCGGTGGTGAAGAGATCCATGCACTTCTCCCCCCACCCCCCACCGATCGCCCGCACAATTCCCCGCCC
>MTBK01258731.1_pt1 | contig 15419 bp, 11 predicted proteins | sample 1535981 | NCBI WGS metagenome assembly MTBK01 (sample SAMN06109225, study PRJNA356200) | anaerobic digester metagenome | isolation source: biogas reactors fed with pig manure or primary and secondary sludge | place: Spain | collected 2016-06-30 | reverse complement strand
TGCGGATTTTGCCCCGAAAGCTGGTTCTCGGTAAAAAAATAGGGCCGCTTCAACTTGCCGATATCATGGTAATAGGCACCAACACGGGTGAGCAGGGGGTCAGCATTGACCGCTTCGGCAGCGGCTTCGGCCAGATTGCATACCATCATACTGTGGTAGTAAGTGCCGGGCGCTTTTGTCTGGAGCCGCCGCAGCAGGGGATGATTGGGATTGGAAAGCTCCAGCAAAGTGATCGATGTGGTCTCACCAAAAGCACTTTCCAGGTAAGGGAGCAGTCCAATAGCAATGATCGAGGATATAAGACCATTACCGACACCGGCTGCCATAGCATAGCCCAGCTCTTTCAGAATCCCGCTTTCCAGGCCGATGTTTCCTAAAAATAGAAATTGCGCCAAGATGGTCACCACATTGGTTCCGGCAACATAAAGGCCGGCCCTGGCCAGGTCACTGCGCTGGCTGACCCGGGAAACAGCATAAACCGCAGCCAGGCCGCCCGTCAGGGAAACCAATACATAACTGAGTTCACCCCCGGTCACAAAGCCGGCCAGCAGGGCAAAAACCAGGGTCATCAGTACAGCAAGCCGGTAACCAAAAAATACAGTTATAAGGATCACTCCCATGGCTACAGGGATCCAGTAACCTGAGAAGTAAGCAGCTAAAACTGTCACCAGAAGAGTAATGATCACAACGAGGCCTAACAGCATCAGCTTTTTCGTGTCTGTATAGACATTATTTACAAATTTATATAAATAAATACTTACCAGGACAAAAATAATTGACAAGAGCAAAAATAATCCAATCATTCCAAAGTAATCTGCATGCGTACCTTGAAGCAGCCCCAGACTTTCAAGCTGGGCCAACTGCTTTTCCGTGACCAGCTCCCCCTCGCTGACGATTAGAGTGTTTCGCTGCAGAACCACAGGTGCAACGGCCATGCGAGCCGTCTCGCGATTATGGGCTGTCGCTTCTGGATTGGCGATCATATTCGGTTTCAGCAGCGGTGCGGCAAGGGACTGGCTCAGAAGCTTTAGCCCGGCATCAAAAGGAAAAAGATCAATCTCATGGCTAATCTGTCGCAGCGCTGTCTCCACACCATTGTCCTTTATTCCCTGATCAAAGATCTCTGTTAGCAGGGCCTTCAGACGTTTTTCCAGATCGGCAAGGATGTTATTTTCGGTAAGCAGGGTTTTGGCTGTTGAATAAGGGATCTCTTCATCAAAGAGATCCTGAAAAGCCGCAGTTTTTTCATCCAGAGAGCCTTCCTGATCATCCCGGATTTCGACAACCCGGTCAAAAAAACCCTCCAAAGCCACAAGAGCTTCCTCTTCAGCCTCAGGATTATAGTCAAATACTTCAGGCACTGCGGCAGCAGCCTCCCCGCGCAGCTGTTCCGTGGTATATTCATCAATAGCCTCACGCGGCGCATAGATTGTTCTCGGGCTGGGCCGATCAATCTCCACATAAATTCTTGCAGGCATACAGGAAAAAATAAGGACCAGGAAGATCACAGTAAAAACCGCCGCCGCCAGTGTCAACTTTTGGGTTCGCTGATCCCATTTGGGCGGAAGCAAACCGCCCATTATCTCTTTTATCCCGGGGCTTGTTTTCATGGATCTGTCACCTTGCCGGCCTCATATCTTTCATAGGCTTTAATAATATTTTGCACCAGCGGGTGTCTGACCACATCTTTCTCCGTCAGGTAAACCAGTGCGATCCCCTCCACATCAGCCAGGATGTGCGGAGCCTCAGCCAGGCCCGATTCACGTTCGCGGGGAAGATCAATCTGGGTGATATCACCCGTCACCACCGCCTTTGATCCAAAACCGAGCCGGGTAAGGAACATTTTCATCTGTTCGGAAGTGGCATTCTGCCCCTCGTCAAGAATAGCAAAAGAATCATCAAGGGTACGCCCCCGCATATATGCAAGGGGCGCCACTTCAATTATACCGCGATCGCGGTATTTTTGAAAGTGCTCCACCCCCAGCAGGTCGTAGAGACCATCATATATGGGTCTCAGGTAGGGATCGACTTTTTCTTGAAAATCACCGGGCAGAAAACCCAGGTGCTCTCCCGCTTCAACAGCAGGGCGGGCCAGGACAAGACGCTGGACCTGTTTTTTTTTGAGGGCATCAATGGCCATGGCCAGAGCAAGATAGGTTTTGCCCGTTCCCGCGGGTCCGATGCAGAGAACAATATCTTTCTGCCGCATCGCTTCGAGGTAATGCTTCTGGCCGATGGTCTTCGGGCGGATCTGTTTACCACGGTGGGTTACCAGCAGCAGTTCACTGAAAAGTTCACGCACGCTTTGCACATGTCCTTCACGGGTCAATTTGAGGGCATACTCAAATTCCCGGCTGGACAAAAAATGTCCCCGGCGAATGCTGCGCAAAAGTTCTTGAAACATCTGGTAAAGCGGTTCCACCTCTGCTTCAGGGCCTTCGATGACCAGTTCGAAATCCTTTGGCAGCAGGCGAACGCTAAATCTCTTTTCAATAAGATCGAAATGGCGATCGCGTTTTCCAAAAAGCTGCAGCGCTTCTTCGCCGCTCTCCAGCAAAACCGTACGGTTAAAAGCCTTTTTTACCAAAGGCATCTCCACCTTCTCTGAATAATTCAGGGTAGGCGCAGCTTCACCATGCTGATCTCTTCCCTTGTTTCGGCTACTGCGCAAACCCATTCTTTATCATTGTCCAGATATTCCTGAAAGTAGAGCTTTTCATAAGCTGTATTTTCCGGAACCTGCGCCTGCAGTTTTTGACGGGCTTCCTTCTGCGCCTGCTGCAGCGCCTCATGATGGGAAATCTGTTTTTGCTCCACCCTTTGTTCCAGATAGGTAGCCTTAATTACTTCGACGGGAAAGGTGAGATTCCTCCATCTCCAACAGATAGTCCTTACCTCTTCCCGGGCAAGACTGTAGGGGCTCTCCGCCGGACCCCACAGGAGCCACTGCCTCTCCTTGCACCTGAGATAACAGCTACTCTGCGATGCTCCTGTCATAACAGTGGAAAACAACCTGCACCTGAGCGGTTCCCGGGCTTCGTACCAGACCCGCGCTTCAACTCTGCCCCTGGCCCTGACTTCCTCTGTCCTGATCTGCAATTCCCCAGGATCAAGGTTTCCCTTTTCAAGATCAACGACCCCTTCTATTAGCAAATCCCCTCTGGATACAGTGTCACCCACTTTCACCGCCGCTTTGCCATCGACAACTACAATCCTTTCAATGAGCCCGTCTTTGCTTGCAACCAGGTCTGCAGGGCGATCATCAGAAATAATTCCGGGGAGATGTTCCACGATCTCAATTTCCAGCAGGCTACCGCGGAAGCGCAGCCCAGCCCAGGCGATGGAGCCATGGCGGCGGGGTAATTCTTCTTCCAGCTCGGGCAGCTTTACTTTCCATTTCCAGACCCCCGGGCGTACCCCCATCTCTTCAACCAGAGCCAGCACCTCAGCCTTTTCAAGATGCCTGGTTCCGCTGACCCGGACATACCAGACCATGGAAGTAGCCAGGTAGAGAGTGACAATAAAAAATAGAGCCCCCACTACCAGGCCCCAGCGGCGGCGCAGCCGGTACTTGATAAAAGGCAGGCCAACCTTGCGAAGGATGCGCAGGCGACAGCCTGCCTTCCGGAGGAGGGGGCGCAAAGCCTTGAAGGATGCCAGACTCAAAGAAAGATGCGCCACTTCCTTATGCTTTTGCAAATCCCAAAAACTGATCCCCCGCGCAACCGCCAGGTTTAGCAGCCTTTCCACACCCCGGCCGGCAAGGGAGATCACCACAAATCCTTGAAAAAAGCGCCACCATTTTATTATAAACACCCGCTTTTCCTCCTATACAACAGCTAAATCTCATAATCCAGCTCTTCGATTAATCCCTTCACCAGCAGCTCACCTTCAAGCAGGTTTTTGATCTGCAGCCCTTCTCCCCGGACAATAATTTCACCGTTTTTGACTGACAGTCGAACCTGGTTTTCATTGTAGACGATGACACCGCGATGGTTTTCAATGTAAAGCTGAACGTTGCCCACGAGGGTAACACGGGGAAGATCAAGGATAACTTCGTAAGGAAGTTCGAAAAAATCAGCGATAACCTCCTTTAATCCGCCACTCTTTTTTCTTCGGGCCATGACCAGGACCGCTCCTTTTCATAAAAGTAGAGGCAATAATTTAATTTATGCGCCTGCTGAGGGAAATACAACTTGCAGATGTGGACAACAATGAAATACGGGGCATGGCCAACTATTCCTGTGAACGGCAAAGCCTTATTAAATCCTCAGTTATATTTTCATCTAAGATCAGAATCGGTTACTATTTGCTCCAGTTTTGTACCTCTATAAAATTTCCTTCAGGATCCTCTGCATAGAAAGCAGTCAAAAGTCCAATACCTTCATAATCCTGGCGGATGATTTGGCCTACTATTCTACCACCATGCTCCACCAGCTTACAGGCGAGTTCTTCAACTGCATCAACATGAAAAGCAATATGGCCAAATCCCTGCCGGTTGATACAGGGTTTGTTTCGCTCAAGGGCGGGATCATACTCAAATATTTCAAGTGTTGGTCCTTGAGCATAGCCGGGGAGGGTCAAATGAATTCCCCTGATCCTGACACCGCTGATATTTGTTAACTGATCCACCCATTCCCCAGAAAGATCCCGTTCAGGATACTGCGGCTCACATCCAAAAACATCGATGTAAAAGCGAGCAAGCTTCCTCCAGTTTTTTGCGATAAGGTTGGTATGGACATATTTTATCCTCAATCGTCATTCCCCCTTTATGGCCCGAATAAACCGGACCGATACTTAATTAGCACTCCTCTGGCGAGCCAGTCTGCAGTTCAAAGCCTAGCTTGATCCTTCTTACACCCGGGAGAGCAGCTTTTCCTGCATAAAACATACACTTAACAAATATGTTGTACCAGTGACATGAAAACAACCCCTCTGGCAGATTCTTGTTGCCCTTGCCCTCGGCAATTGTTATCTCCAAACTGCCGAAATAAAAAGCATCACAATAACTGCCGCCGCAGGGAATTATTAACCAAAGCTTAATTTGATTAACTAAACTAAACCGTTTTAATGGTATAAAAGGAAGGTTTTATGCATACCATGGCGAAGTATATGTTCACTATAGAAAGAGAGGAGGGTCAATTCCAGATGAAAAAGTTGTTCAAACTGGGGTTCATTCTAATGCTGGCATTAGCTTTGGTCTTCGTTTTCGCGATCGGCTGCGCACCAAAGGTCGATAATGGTGACGACGATCTCGATGGCATCGAGGAGGAGCTAAACGGCGAAGAAGAAGAGGCTGAAGAGGAAGAAGAAGTAGAAGAAGAAGAGGAAGCCGAAGAGGAAGAAGAAGTAGAAGATGAAGAGGAAGAAGAAAACGAAGAGGAAGAAGAAAACGAAGAAGACTAAAACCGGATTTGACGAATAACCCGAAGGGGTGAAGAAAAGGACAGGCCAGCCTGTCCTTTTCTATTTCATTTCTGTACCACTTAGCCTGCTATTTTTCCAGCACGCAAGCTGCAAGAGGTAATTTCTAAACATCAAACAACATCAAAATAGTGCGCCTGAAACAATACCTGCCGTTACCCCTGCTGTTCCGGAATAGTTCGCTCCAGGCTGTTCAGTAACAATGATCCGGTTGTAACAGTATGTTTTGCCTAAAACCTTATATTTCAAGACCTGACCCCATTTTGACATAAGTTGCATGCTTGCGTTAAAATTGATTAACATCTGGATCCATACCGGTATGCGCCAGTATTAATTTTGATCGGAGGGGGTTGTCTTGAGACGCCGTACAATCTGGATAATGGTAGCCGGCATTGCCCTGGTGCTCCTTGGCCTTGCAGGGGTAGGCTTTTACCTGGATCTGCTCTGGTTCAAAGAGCTTCATTTTGAGGGGGTTTTCTGGACACAGCACCTGGCACGTTGGGGTCTACGCCTCGTATCCTGGCTCTTTCTCTTCTCCTTCATGCTTGTGAACTTTCTTTTTACCAGGCGCTATATCTTGAGTTTCCCCAACCTGGCACTGCGGCAGCAGCTCATAGCACGCGGCTATCTCCGTTTTTTCACTCCACGGCGCCTGAACATCTTTTTTCTGGTTCTATCTGCATTCTTTTCCTTTGTTCTATCCGGCTACACCGGAGGCCACTGGATGAACCTGATGCGTTTCATTCACGCCGCGCCCTTTAACAGCACCGACCCTATCTTCGGTATGGATATCTCTTTTTATCTGTTCAAAATCCCCTTCTACCGCTTTATCTACGATTATCTGATGATGGCTGCTGTGTTCAGTTTAATCTTAGTGGGAATTATTTATATAATCCTCAATATTCCCGCCTCCGGACGCCGCTGGTTACTCCGCCCGGGAAGCGGCCTGGGGCATCTCAGCGTGCTGCTTGCTGCTATTTTCGCCCTGAAAGCATGGGATTACCACCTCAAACAGTTCGAGCTGCTTCTCTCAGGGCGGGGCGCCGTTTTCGGAGCGGGCTATACCGATATTCATGCAAATTTTCCCGTTTTAAAGGTGCTCATGTTCCTGGCCATCCTTATCTCTCTCCTTTGCCTGGCTAACCTCTTTTTGCGCCACTCCACTTTACCCTTTTATGGGATCCCCCTCCTGATGATTGTCTCCATCCTGGGCGGATGGGCTTATCCGGCTGCTATCCAATATTTCATGGTGGAACCCGGCGAATTTAACTACGAGAAGGAATACCTGGCCCATAATATCGCTTTTACCCGTCAGGCTTATGGACTGGACAAATTCTCCACCCGGCAATACCCGGCCGGAGAAAAGTTAACCTGGGAAGATCTCCAGGGAAACCCGGGTACAATCAACAATGTGCGCCTTTGGGATTACCGCCCCCTTAAAACTACATTTAACGAGCAGCAGGCAATTCGCCCGTATTACCGTTTTTTCGATGTTGACATTGACCGTTACAATGTGGAAGGCAACTACCGCCAGGTGATGCTTTCCGCCCGCGAGCTTGATAAAAATGCCCTGGCCGAACAAGCCCAAACCTGGGTGAACCTGCACCTGCAGTATACCCATGGTTACGGCGCCACGGCCAGTCCCGTTAATGAGGTTTCAGCGGAGGGGCTGCCCCGTTATTTTCTCGGAGACATCCCACCCGCAGGTGACATCCCCCTGCAAAACCCTTCGATCTATTATGGTGAGCTGACGAACGATTATGTCATCGTCAATACAAACACCAGGGAATTTCACTATTCAACTGCCGGTGACGAAAACACTTTCACCATTTACGATGGCGAAGGGGGCATCCCGCTGCACTCGCTGTGGCGGCGGATCCTCTTTGCCCTGAAATTCGGCGAATACAGGATCCTTGTCTCCGGTGAGCTGAACAACAACAGCCGCATCCTTTTTGACCGGGATATCTACACCCGGGTTAAAAAAATTGCCCCCTTTCTCCATTACGATGGCAACCCCTATATCGTTATCCATGACGGCCGCCTGTTCTGGATCCAGGACGCCTATACCATCACCGACCGCTATCCCTATGCGGCGCCGCACGGTTCTATAAACTATATCCGAAACTCCGTCAAGGTCGTAGTCGACGCCTACCACGGCAGCGTTAAATTCTACCTTATCGACAGCGACGACCCCCTGGCCCAAAATTATAGCCGCATCTTCCCCGGACTTTTCACTCCGGCTGAAGAGATGCCCCAGGGGCTGCTCCAACACCTGCGCTACCCTGTAGATCTTTTCAAGATTCAGTCCGACATGATCACCCTATACCATGTCACCGACCCGAACACATTCTATGCCCGCGAAGATCTCTGGAACATGCCTATGGAACAGTACTACGGCGAGGAGCAGCAAATGGAGCCCTACTACACCATCCTGCAGCTGCCAGGTTACGAGGAAGCTGAATTCGTTCTTATCCTCCCCTTCACCCCCAGCAACCGGAACAACATGATTGCCTGGATGGTGGCCCGATGCGACCAGCCCAACTACGGCCAGGTCGAGCTGTTTCTCTTTCCCAAGGAGAGAGTGGTCATGGGCCCTAAACAGGTGGAAAACAGGATCGATCAGAGCACCGAAATCTCTACGGAGTTTACCCTCTGGAGCCAGGCCGGCTCCCATGTCATTCGCGGCAACCTTCTCGTGCTGCCCATAAGCGACTCCCTGCTCTATGTGGAGCCCATCTTCCTGGAGGCGGAAAGGGGCGGGCTGCCCGAGCTGGCCCGCGTGATCGTGCTCTTCCAAGAGACGGTGGTTATGGAGGAAACTCTGGAGCTGGCCCTTGTGCGCATCTTTGGCGAACGAAGTGAAATCCCTCCCGAAGCGGAGCCGTTAGAACCGGCGGAGCCGGGGGAGATTGTTAAACCGGGCGAACCGGATAGTGCTACCGATCAAAAGATCGCTTCTCTCATCAGACAGGCCTGCCGGCTTTTCGACGAAGCGCTGCAACATCAGCGCCAGGGCGACTGGGCCGGCTACGGCGAAGCCATATCGGAACTGGAAGGGGTGCTGAAAGAACTAGCTGATCTGACTGGGGTCAGGTCTTGAAATGCTAGTTTTTCCATCCCACTGTCGGGAGAGAGACAGAATCAGTTTTAAATATCATACCACGGACCCCTGTTGCAGAAGCAGACATAATCCGGGGCCTTGCCCCTGGTTGTTGTGGTACGGTCCTCTTCAAGATATACAACACATAACCAGCCCGGCCGTGACAAATCTATCATTGCATCGATAATGTTATATTTCAAGACCTGACCCCATTTTCCATTTCCGTAAAGTACAGCAGGGAGTGAGTTGAAAGTGCGCAGGATCGGCATTCTGACAGGCGGAGGCGATTGCCCCGGTTTGAATGCGGTGATCAGAGCCGTGACCAAGGGGGCACTGTACCGCTGCGGCCTGGAAGTGGTGGGCTTCAACAACGGCTTTAAAGGACTGGTGGAAAACGACGCCTGGCTCATCGGCGATAAGGATGTCTCCGGAATCTTACACCGGGGCGGCACTATCCTCGGCACCACCAACAGGGACAACCCCTTTGCCTTCCGGCAACCCGCCGCGGGCGGCGGCTTCCGCGAAGTGGACTGTTCCCCCCAGGCCCTGAAGAATCTGGAAAAATGGGCGGTGGACTGCCTTGTTGTTGTCGGCGGCGACGGCAGTCTGGCTCTGGGACACCGTTTCAGCAAGATGGGAGTAGCAGTAATGGGCATCCCAAAAACTATCGATAATGATCTGCCTGCTACAGATGTCACCTTCGGTTTCGATACCGCAGTGGCTACCGCCACCGACGCCATCGACAAGATCCACACGACAGCGGAGTCCCACCACCGCGCCATGGTCGTGGAGGTGATGGGGCGAAACGCAGGTTGGATTGCCCTGCAGGCCGGCATGGCCGGGGGCGGTGACATTATTCTCATCCCGGAGATACCTTTTGATTATGAAATTATTTTCGCCAAAATACTGGAACGCCGCTCCCGCGGCAAGAAGTTCAGCATCATCGTTGTGGCTGAGGGGGCCTACCCGGCAGGCGGTGAACCGCTCTACCAGCAAACCGCCGGCGGCGCCAGAAGGCTGGGCGGTATTGGACAGGCTGTTGCCGATGCCATAGAAAGCCGCCTGGAGATGGAAAGCCGCGCCACTGTTCTGGGTCACCTGCAGCGCGGCGGCACCCCGACCGCCTACGACCGTACCCTGGCCACCCGCTTCGGGGTGCAGGCGGTGGAACTGATCCAATCAGGGCGCAGCAACGAGATGGTCTGCCTGCAAGGCGGGATTATCGGCTCCGTCCCCCTGGCCGAAGCCGTCTCCGGTATCAGGCGGATCGATCCCTCCTGCGATCAGGTTCGTGCCGCTGCCGCAGTGGGCACCTCTTTCGGCTCCCTCCTTAACACTGACGGGGTCAGGTCTTGAAATGCTAGTTTTTAACCCATCTTCTAGAAGAGCGGAACCAGTTTTTTAGTCATTATTTTCATGATCCAGACCAGAAAAAAGAGACATATTTCCGGGCATTGCTCCCGGCTATTATGTGACGGGTCTCTTCGAGATGCACAATACATAAGCTGCCCGGCTGTGACAAATCTATCATTGCATCGATAATGTTACATTTCAAGACCTGACCCCGGGTTTATTTGGGGAGACGGGGGTACAATATTAAAGTTAGCACTGACACCTGGCTAAAAGGAGCTATAATTTGGACAGACCGCTGCCCGCAATTATGCCCGAAGAAAGGGCCCCGGACCCCAGTTTTTATTGCAATCAATGTGAGCTGGCCGGCCACGGCGGCAGGGTGATCTGGGGGGAGGGCAACCGGGCCGCTCCGCTCTTCGTTGTTCTGGATAATCCCGGCGCCAGAGAGGACAGGGAGGGCGCCCCTTTTTTATGCGGCACCCGGGCAACTCTGCAGAAAGCGGCATACGAGGCCGGATTAGAGCCCGGTGACCTCTACATAAGCTATATTCTTAAGTGCAGGCCCAGAAGGGCTTACGACAAGGCAAGGGCCAGAACCGTCTGCCTATCCTATTTATGGGGGCAGCTGGAGGCTCTAGACCCGGTCCTGGTCATGTGCCTGGGGAATGTGGTCTGCCAAACAATTTTCGATGATCCCGGAGCAGAGGTAAAGCAACTCCGTGGCAGGATGCATACCGTCAGGGGCTACAATGTGGTCGCCTCCTACCACCCGCTGGCTGTGAGAAGAAGGCCCGTGCTCTATAAATATTTTCTGCAGGATTGGGTCCTGGCAGCAGGCCGGCTGAACAAACCGGGCTAGTTTTCATTCATGCTTACAATATTCCTGTTTTTCCTGCTGTCGCTGCATGCAAATGTGGGACAGAAAGGAACGTCCCTGGTGTTCCGCTCATGATCTGACTTTCTTCCAGGCTCGCTCCACGATCCTATTCATCTGCGGCCATTTTATTTCCATATCGGTAAAAAGCTTAAACTGTGTTCTGCACCGGTCCAGGTTGTGATCGGGCCTCTCGGTCCGAAAATAGATATCGCCGGAGAGGTAATCTGTCAAGAAGCGAACACCGCACTCCAGGGTCATCAGCCTGGCGCCACCAGGCAACAGCTCAACTTCCTGTTTTGTAATGTTGTTTCCACAGGCCTCTAGAAAACCATTGGAAAAAGACTCGTACAGCTCCAGGTCCAGTTGAACCCTGGAAAGATCTCTTTCATCCTGCGCGGCGCTGCTGGCCCCGAAGCGAATGGCATCGCCGAAGTCATTCATCACCAGTCCCGGCATAACGGTGTCCAAATCGATTACACAGAGAGCAGTGTAAGTTTTAGAGTCGAAAAGCACATTGTTCAGCTTTGTGTCATTGTGGGTCACCCGCAGGGGCAGCTCTCCGGCTTCAATCAAGTCCATGAAGAGAGATGCGAAGGGCTCTTGCGACAGGGCAAAATCAATCTCTTTCTGAGCCGTACCAGCCCTCCCGCATACATCAAGGGAGAGAGCCTCCTTAAAAAAACGGTAGCGAGACACAGTATCGTGAAAAGCGGGAATTGTTTCCGTCAAGGTATGGGCTGGAAAAGAAGATAACATATCTATAAAGCGGCCAAAAGCCAGACCGCTCTCGTAAAAAACTGCGGCATGCCCGGCTCTTTCAAAGCAGATGCTGCCGGTTATAAAGTCGTAGGCCCGCCAAAAACCGCTCTTTTCGTCATCCACATAGATATTCCCGTCAACGGTCGGCACCAGAGATAAGGTCCCTCTTTCTGAAGTCACACGCTGCTTGAGGTAGCGGGTCACCTTATCCACATTTTTCATCAGGGAAAGGGGATCCTTGAAAGCGGTTCTGTTCACCTGCTGCAAAATATACTTTGCTCCGCTGTCGCAAAGTACACGATATGTTTTATTGATATGGCCGTTGCCGTATCGATCACATTTGACAGCCTTCCCCCTGAAACGAAATCTGCCGGTGATCTCCAGCATGGATCTACCCCCACACCTTTCGAGATATATTTTTTAATTGTCAGCACAATTGGCTGAGTTAGTAAACCCGGTGCCTGGCACCGGGTTTACTAAAAGAAATCACGTTCAATCAGGGCGTAGTCCTTTTTGTCCTGATCGTTGTAAGCCTCGCCCCGGTTACGTTTGTCTATGAGATACCTGACCTTCTCGCTGATATCGCCTGTAAGTTTTAGCTTGCGCATATAGATAAAGGCCAGGGACATGAATATGAGCACTGCCAGCAAGATCAGCAATCTGAGCCCCAGCGCCGCGCTGGCGGGCTGCACAAAATCTCCGTAGTTGATCATCCCTGTAACTTCGTCGGCCCTGGGCTCGTTGAACCCGACAAGGCGGAGTACAACACCGGAGATGAATATAGCAGCAGCGGAGCAGGATTTTTTGATAAAGATCATGACGCCGCTGAAGCTGCCCGTGGGCCTGCTGGCAAGCTTGAGCTCGGCAATATCGATGATGTCGGGGAAAATTATCCAGGGCAAAAGCTGTGAGCCTGCCATGCCCAGGCCGATAAGGGCGCAGAAAAATATAAGCAACCCCATACTTTTGAGGGGCACCATGGTCAGCAGCACTATGCCCAGGATATAAACGGGTATGCCCACGCGAAAAAGAAAGGGCTTGGAGACACCCCTGGCCAGCAATATGTAGTAAAGGGGGAGCGTAAGGAAGATAAGCGCTACAATAACAGCAAGGATAACAGAGCCGTCAACCTCTATGGCAATGGCATACTTGGCGAAATATACTACATTCGTCGTCAGCAAATCCATGCAGACGTAGGCAAAAAGATAGCCGATAAGCAGGTAAACAAAAGATTTAAGCTTGAAAGGTTCGATAAAGGTCTGCAGGGCAAAGGTTGATTTCTTTTCCGGCAGCACCACCCTCTCCTTTGTGAACAGACCTGTCAGTATGCACGGTATGGTGTAAGCGGCGCCGAAGCCGAACACCACGATAAAATAGAGGGTGTTTATACTCATGCTCTCCGTGAGCAGCCTGTCCACCAGGAAGGTGCCGCCAACGGTTGCTATTGCCGAAGAAACCATGGAAAAAATAAGACGAAGTGTGTTTACCTGGGTGGTTTCCCTGGGGGTGGTGGCCAGCTCGGCTGAAAAACTAGTGTAACTGATTCCGATAACCGTTGAAAGGGTATTGTAGAACAGGTAGGCGAACATGTAGACAACGATCTTCAATGTTTTCGAGCTCACACCTGGCATGGGCAGAAACAAAAAGGCAAAGCTGGCGATGATCAGAAGGCTGCCGAAAAGAATATAGGGCCGGCGGCGCCCCCATTTTGTACGGGTGTTGTCACTGAGCACCCCCATGAAGGGATCGGTGACAGCATCCCAGATTCTGCCTACCGCCACAATGGCGCCCGCCCATACGGTTCCCACACCCATGGCCACAATATAAACGAAAAATAACGCGTTGATCAGCGAAGGAGCGCCTCCGCCGTACAGATCACCTGCGGCAAATATCAGCTTCTCTCTCATGGAAACCTGTTGCTGCAGGACACCGGGGGAGCTGTTAGAGGTGCCCAACTTTTTTGCCTGAGGCATTGTCAATCCCCCAATTAATGTTTTAACCACCCCTCAACATTCTTCACCCCGCCGGATCCGGCAGGGGGGAACCCATGATCAAAGGCAGGTCGGGTAATTATTATCTTTTCGAACCCTATTTTCCTGCCTGCGCCTGTCCGCCCGTCAACTATATTAAAGGCAGGCAGCACCTTCGTCGCGGGAGAAGGCGCTGCTACAGCCTTTCTCTGCAGCAGCAAGCCCCACAGCATACAGAGAGGTGCTCCACTGTGAATCCTGACCGTCGCCCGCCCCTTCCTCCCTTAAACCCGCCACGAACCCGGCTTGCATACCGGGGCGCTCCCTTTTGAATACACCTTTATCGGAAAAGCCAGGGTGCTCCGGCGTAATTGTAATCGGAACAGTTTTCTTTTGCATCAGGGCATCGCTCCGGATCGGGACAAAAACCATAGGTGGGTATGAGCAGATGCACCGGGGAGATGAGCTGCAGCACAGCGATTTCGCCTATACAGCAGGTAATGAGGTGGCCTCCCGAAACAAAGCACTCCAGGCAATCGAGATAAATATCCGCTACCGCCTCGATACGCTTATCCTGCACCAGGGGGGGCGCGGTGAAAACATACTCCCGGCAGAGAGGCGGACTGTTCATTATCTTCCATCCGGTATCATCCAAAAATTTTACGATGCATCTGAAAAGAAAGCTCACCCTGAGCCGATTTGCCCCCTTCGCTCTTTTCACCGAGACAGGGCGTCCCTTGTCGACCAGCAGATCCGCCTTCAAACATTCCGCATAAAGAATTTTCCCTTCAGCAACCCCCGAGACATCCAACAGCTCCTCGCTGACCAGCTTCTTTTTGCAGGCCCAGTATACTTTCATGGCCCTGATGCAGTCAATTTCCGAAGGGGGCGGCAGGGGCGGCTGCTCCAGCCAGGGCATAAAATCAACGTTGTCGCTTACCGGGTTGCCTGTGCCGCCGGGGTTTAGCAGGGGATGTTGGGGTCCGCTGCTGTCGCCCCACCAGTTATTCACAGCGTTAACAACCGCAGCGGTCTGGTTGATCACCCCCCAGCTGTTTCCCTGGATCCTGTTCCCCTCCAGATGGGGATTGGCTGTGCCGGTGGGGTACCCAAGATAGGCATTGCTTACAAAGACCCCGGCGCCGCTATTTTCACCGATCAGGTTTCCGCTCATCAGAGGTTTGAGAGCATAAATATCGGGAGGCATAAAACTGCCCGGCCCCTGTGAAAAAAGATAGAGGCCGTCATAGGAACTGTGCGTAATTGTGTTGTCCTGGATCAGAATGCTGTCGGGTTCCGGACCGGTAGTGGGCACCCATACCCACATGATCGCTCTTTGCTTGCAGTTTTCAATGATATTTCCCGAAATCACTTCCGCCATTGACTGAACAATCACGATGCCGCCTTTTAGATCATCCGCATCCGAACCACAATTCTTGATGGTGTTATCCCTGATGGTTACATTCTTCTCGTCCCAGGCCAGGGTTATCCCGCTGGACGGTTCATTTTCAATAACATTATTTTCAATCAAAAGGCCGGCACTGCCGGCCCTGGCAAATACCCCGTCGCCGTTGTTGCAGATAGTATTGCCAATCACATTTGTCTCACCGTGCGGGTAGAGCAGCACGCCCACCCTTTCAAAGCTGACGATATTGCCGTTATCGACAATCAGATTGCCGATCACATCCACATCCGAGGTGTTGATGTTCATGATCCCCGCCAGATCGTGCCCCCGGATCGTGCAGCTTTCAATCAGGATCCCCTCCAGGTTGGGAAAGGCAGCAGTCCCCACGCGGATGCCTTCACCGGGACCATTTTGGAAGGTAATCAACCTTACGGTAACCTCACTGGAGGTAATCAGCAGGGTGGATCCGGCCACTGCTCCTGAAGCATCAACAACCACTTCGCCCATCTCCGGAGGCGGCCCCTCCAGGGT
>MTBK01255558.1_pt1 | contig 15466 bp, 15 predicted proteins | sample 1535981 | NCBI WGS metagenome assembly MTBK01 (sample SAMN06109225, study PRJNA356200) | anaerobic digester metagenome | isolation source: biogas reactors fed with pig manure or primary and secondary sludge | place: Spain | collected 2016-06-30 | reverse complement strand
TGATCTGTTCCTTTTGTTGTACCGGTTCGCTCAAAGCACCCCGCAGGCTGACGGGGCGTTATAGAAGCCCGATTTTCCTGGTGATCCTGATCATAACCCCGGTATGGAGGCTCATTACCATAAAGGATTTATGACTCCCGGGACAACCACCTATGATGAGATTTGTGGCTGTCGCGGTAGTGCTGATGCTCATAACTGTCCTTGCAGCTCCCGCGCTTGCGGTGAGTGACGAGAGGTACAGTTATATCACCGTCGAGGATGTCACTATCCAGTTAGAGAAAGAGGATGCCGTCGTAACCATGAACTACCGGATCGATGATGGTATCGGGTTACTTGTTCTTCTACTCGGAAAATCGGATCTCAAGCGGAAGTTGCTTGATATACTGAACTTCGATGACGCCAGTATCCAGAGCGCCGATCTGAGACGTGCTGTGGTGCTTGTGGAGAATGCGTCAAACGACTACGGGCGGGGATCCTACTGGTTCCCGGAGCACAGGTTCGCGGTAGTCGTGCCTTCGCTCACCATAATCGCCCCGCACGATGTCAGGCACTACGAGAATATCGGTGAGTTCACCGGCGGACTCGGATATTTCTCGTGATCATATATCACTCTGTTTTGCCGGGCAGTAGGGGCTTCTCGACATCGTCAGCCCTCTCCCGTACCGGGCAGACATACTCCCCGTTCCTGACCTCAAAGCCCCCCGGAAACGTTGTGCCCACGGGGTGGGCGAGGAGGTAATAGAGTAGGTCGAGGCACTGTTCGCCGTCATGCGCAAGACACGTCGCCTCGACCATCGCGCAGAAGTCCCGGAGCCGCTCGTCGAGCGGTAGATATCAGGATGTGGTGCGTATCAAAGAGCTGCTCCATCACGCGGGGATAGAGACGCTGCCGGTACCCGGCGGGGAGCGGCCGGAGGTCGAAGAGCGAGTAGCCCGATACCTCACGGTAGAGGATCTCTAAGAGATCAGCCCAGGTTCTTGCCGACCGCAGGCGGGCGCAGGCCCGGCGGATGTTCACCTCGCGGTCCCGGTCTATCATGGGGGCGCATCCATCAGAGTTTTTGTGCTCCAGGGGCGATATATGATTGCGCCAGGTGCGGGAGTGTTATCACCTGTTCCCGGGAACCCTGTGCAGCCTTGCACCACAATGCCTGGCCCTGCTACCGGATCCCGCCTGCTTTAAGCGCCTTTCTTAAACATCTCTCTTCAGATCCCCCGGCTGCCGGCGCCTGCTCAGGCGCCATGCCACTGCTCTTCCCGAGGATCCCTGTGGCCGCGAGACTCTACAGAAAGCTGCCGCCCAAAACCCCGCCCCACGGGGAGCGCTTCCCGTCGGCGGACTCATCCCTGAGATCGCCACGGGGTAAAAAAGTGGGATTAGAGAACCAGGATCAGCGGCGCAAAGACCAGCGCGACCATGGACATCAGTTTTATGAGGATATTCAGGGAAGGCCCCGACGTATCCTTGAAGGGGTCGCCCACGGTGTCACCGACTACTGCTGCCTTATGCGCATCCGAACCCTTCCCGCCGAGGTGGCCCTGCTCGATGTACTTCTTCGCGTTGTCCCAGGCCCCGCCGGCGTTTGCCATCGTTATGGCGAGGAGGAACCCGGTCGCGAGTGAACCGACGAGGAGACCGCCGAGCGCTTCAGGGCCGAGGACGATCCCGACAGCTATCGGTGCGACGACAGCGAGGATGCCGGGCAAGATCATCTCACGGAGCGCCGAGCTTGTAGATATGGCGATGCATGAGGTGTAGTCGGGTTCGGCCGTCCCCTCCATGAGACCGGCGATCTCACGGAACTGGCGGCGGACCTCATGGACGATGCTGTATGCGGCCTTCCCCACCGCCATCATCGTGATGGAACAGAAGAGGAAGGGGAGCATCGCACCGATCAGGAGCCCGATGAATACGTTCGGGGTCGAGACATCGATGATCGTGAGGTTGACCGCCTGGGTGTAGGCGGAGAAGAGGGCGAGTGCCGTCAGGGCTGCAGAGCCGATAGCGAACCCCTTGCCGATGGCGGCGGTGGTGTTGCCGACCGCATCCAGGGTATCGGTGATCTCACGTACTTCCGGCTTCTGGTGGGACATCTCGGCGATGCCGCCGGCGTTATCGGCGACGGGGCCGTATGCATCGACCGAGAGGGAGATCCCGAGCGTCGAGAGCATGCCGACGGCGGCGATAGCGATACCGTAGAGCCCGGCGGTCATGTATGAGACGTATATAGCGAGGGCGATAACAAGGACCGGCCAGATTGTGCTCTCCATACCCTTCGCAAACCCGGTGATGATGGTGGTGGCGGCCCCGGTCTCACTCGACTTCACGATGGAGAGGGTCGGTTTCCGGTCAAACGATGTGTAGTACTCGGTGATCAGGCCGATAATAAACCCTGCAACGAGACCGGCGACTGTGGCGTAGAAGACACCGATATACTCCGCCCCGAGGAACGCATTCACCAGGAAGTAGGTCGCTATGACGACAAGGACGAGCGCGGAGAGGAGTCCCTTGTTGAAGGCCATGTGGATGGCGCTGCTCTCGGTCTTGTTCGTCCGGACAAAGAGCGATCCAATGATAGACGCAACGATGCCGACCGCCGATATGATCAGCGGGAGGATGATCACGTTCATGACGTCTGCATTCGGGAACTGCGTGGCCGCGACCGCGACACCGAGAACCATCGCCGCGATGATCGAGCCGACGTAGGACTCATAGAGGTCCGCACCCATACCCGCAACGTCACCGACGTTGTCGCCGACGTTATCGGCGATGACGGCCGGGTTACGGGGGTCATCCTCGGGGATGCCCGCCTCGACCTTGCCGACGAGGTCGGCGCCGACGTCTGCGGCCTTGGTGAATATACCGCCGCCGACACGAGCAAAGAGCGCGATAGAGCTCGCTCCGAGACCAAACCCGGTCACGGCGGTGAGGACTTCAGCCTGCGCGAGTCCGGTGAATGTGCTGATGACCACATAGGCAACCGAGAGCCCGAGGAGGCCGAGACCGACCACGGCCATGCCCATGACCGAGCCGCTCGCAAACGAGACCCGGAAAGCATCCGCGATACCTCTCCGCGCAGCGTTCGTGGTCCGGACGTTTGCGGCCGTTGCGGTGAACATGCCGATGTAGCCGGCAGCCGCCGAGAGCGCCGCGCCGAGCACGAAGCAGGCGGCGGTGAGCGGGCCAATCCATATCGCAAGAACCGCAGCAAGTACGACGACAAATACCGCGATAGCGCGGTACTGCCTGTTCAGGTAGACCATTGCCCCATCGTGGATGGCGGCAGCGATCTTCTGCATCAGTTCGGTACCTGTGCTCTCCCGTCTGATACTCGTATATGAATATCCTGCAAACAGGAGAGCGAGAACAGCACCTATGGGTGCCAGATACACCAGATCCATCTCTCTCATTCCTCCGGTAGAGTACCATATAGAGAGGAAGTCAACATTTTTAAATATGTGGAAACTTTCCGGGGAAACTGGCAGAAAATTACAGAAAATCCATCACTTCGGGCTGGAGTGTCTGGAGATCGACGACGAATGCCCGCGCGGGTGTGGGGTGAATATTCATCTGCTTCTGAAACGATGTCTGCGACTGCCACGTGCCGGCGTTCACCCCGAGGACACCCCGGTAGCGTGTGATGCCGCAGATGTGGACGTGGCCGGTGAGCAGGATCTCCGGGAGGGGATCGATCACGAGCCGATCGGTCTTCACAGCGGCGATGGGGGTGCGCATACCGTAGGGTGAGGCGAGCAGGCGGCGTCTCAGCATCTCATCCATGATCTCCCCGGGCCGCTCATAACTTGCTCCGGGGATGAGCCCGATCATATCGTCGAACGACCGCCCGTGGTACATAAGAACCTGGACGCCCTGGAGATTCAGCAGGCAGGGGTTCTCGGCCAGGGTGCAGTTTTCCGGGAATTTCCCGGTGAACTCCGGAGGTATCGCCGGTTGAGGTTCGGCCATCCTGACGACGTCGTGGTTTCCAGGGATGGCGATGATCTGGATCCTTGATGGAAGATCACGGAGCATCTCCGCAAAGACATCATACTGCTCGTATATGTTCTTGATCGTCAGTTCGTTCTCCTGGCCGGGGTAGATACCAATGCCGTCGACGAGGTCGCCCGCGACCAGCAGATACGCAGCATCGGAGTCCTGGAGCCAGTCGGCAAACCGGTTCCATGCTTCATCGAGGAAGGTGTCGCTCCCGACGTGTATATCCGAGATCATGACCACCTTCCCGGGCCGGCTGCTCCTGAACGGGGCGTGGCTGATGGGTATATCCGGGCGGGAGAGCTGGTCGGCAAAGAGGAGCCCGCCGTCGTTTGAGAGTTTCCCCCTGACCCCGAGCACTTCATCGGGGAGGATCCTCTCTGCCTCCGAGAAAGTCTCATCCCTTCCCTTATTGAAGAGCACGCGTATGGATCCGGTGGGGTCTTCGAGCTCGACGAGCCGGTGTCCCCTTGCGGTCGTCCGGGTCTCTGCCACCATCCCGATGATACTACACTCCTCGTCGCGGTAGCGGTGAGGGGATTTTTCCAGCGCCTCAATAGGTATCGCGGTCATCCGCCTCCGGATCATCGAGGCTAGCCGGTTGTAGCGGTCCCTGAAGTAGTGGACCGCATCCTCGTGGCCGGTGATGCTCCCCGTGGTTCCTGCGCTCCCCACAATAACCTCAAGCTCGGGGTTCGCAAGGAACCTGGTTCCGTCTCTGACCTTCTTCAACCCCGGTATATGCTCCGCTGATATGACCAGGGTACCGTCGGGAACACGTGCGGCGATCCGGTCGATGAGCGTGGGGTCGTCCTGTTCCCGGATGTAACTCACCACGTCGGGGTGGACCTGGTGCTTGAGCTCCAGGAACCGGCGTACGATCTCGGCGTTGGCGAGCATGGCCTCATGATATTTGCCCCCTGGTAATATGGGTTTATTCATCTCATGCCGGAGATCCTATGTATATAGAAATAGCATCCTCTTTACAGCAAATGTCTGATACCACCTGGCTGCAGCGTGCAGCATCGGCCCTCACGGCGTTTCGGGAGAGCGCTCACCCGGCTGCCTCCCTCGCCCGGGATCTCATCTGGGTTGTCGCAGTCGTGGGCGGCATCGCCCTCGCCCTCTACCTCATCGCCGGCACCTGGCCTGCCGTGGTCACGATCGAGTCCAGGAGCATGGTTCCGAACATGAACGTCGGCGACCTGGTGCTGGTCGTGGATGAGAACCGGTTCGGAGGGTTGACTACCTGGGATAGGGGGCAGCTGACCGGATACCGATCCTTCGGGGACTATGGTGACGTGATCATATACCGGCCAAACGGCGTAGACTCAGTCCACCCGATCATTCACCGCGCGATGGGCTACGTCGATCCACCCGGCGGCTACATCACCAAAGGGGACAACAACCTGTATATAGACCAGAAGGAAGGCGCCCTCATACCAGGCATCGGTCAGGTCGAACCGGTAAAGAAGGAGTGGATCGTCGGAAAAGCTCTCTTTGCGGTGCCGCTTATCGGCTACCTGCCTTTGCACCTTTTCGAGTTCGCCATCTTCGTCATCGTCGTTATAATCATCCACGACTTTGTGTTTGTGCGGCGGAAAGGGAAAGACGGATAAATCCAGACTGTAATAGAGCTCTCTACGATGCCGTACTCATTGCATGACCTGCTTGACGATGTGCTCGCTGGCCACCGCCTCACCGAGGAGGAGGCGGTGTGGCTGCTCAAGACCCGAAGCCGGGATGTCTGGGATGTTGCCGCCGCCGCGGACGAACTCCGGGAGCGAAAAGTAGGCGATACCGTCACCTATGTCAGGAACCAGAATATCCACGTCACCAACATCTGCAAGAATCTCTGCGGGTTCTGTGGGTTCGGGCGGCGGGCCGATGCCCCGGGAGCGTTCTATGACGACCCCCTGACCATTCGGGAAAAAGCGTTGACGGCGATGGCGCGAAAGGTCACCGAGATCTGCCTCCTCTCGGGGGTGCATCCTGACTATACGCTCGCCTCCTATACCGATCTCATATCATCTGTGCGGGAGGCTGCGCCCGGGGTGGATATCCATACCGCAAGCCCGGATGAGATCGCCTGGGCGGCAGAGAGAAGCGGGGTCTCGACCGAGGAGGCCATCGTGCGACTCCGCGAGGCGGGCCTTGGAACCCTGCAGGGGACGGCGGCCGAGATCCTGGTCGACAGCATTCGCGCGGTCATATGCCCGAGGAAGTGCGACACGGCGACGTGGGTCCGGATCATACGGGAGGCGCACGATCTCGGCGTCCGCTCGACTGCGACGATCATGTACGGCTCCTGTGAGTCGGCGGGGGACCGCGCCCGGCACCTCGGTGTTCTCCGCGAGATCCAGGACGACACCGGGGGGTTCACCGAACTCGTGCCCCTTTCATTCCTCCACGAGAATACCGCCCTCTACCGGGCGGGGCTCGCGCAGGCCGGGGCGACCGGCAGGGAGGATATACTGCTGATCGCTGTCGCCCGGCTCTTCCTCGATAACTTCGATCATATCCAGGTCTCCTGGGGGAAGGTGGGGACGAAGATGGCTGAGATTGCTCTCCTCTCCGGCGCGGACGATCTCGGGGGGACGATGTTCTGCGATGATGTCTCGGTCGATGCCGGCGGGGAGGGTGCCGACTACCTGGATCCGGGTGAGATGCAGAGGATAACCGAGGATATCGGGCGGGTGCTCCGGCAACGGACGACGATATACGGGATGGTGTGAGGCAGAAAGAACCTCTCACTCCCCGGGCCCTCATAACCTTCAACCCCGGATCCGGCCCTGAAACAGCGTAGATTTTTTATAGGTTGCCGGAGACTCTGCGCTCATGGCATCTCCAGCAGCATCTGTGGTCTACATCGTCGATGCATCAGACCGTTACCACGCAGTTCGGGCGCTCTGGCGCGAGGCTGCACCTTCCCTTGAGGGCAGGGAGGTCGTGGTCAAGGCTAACTTCAACAGCGACGACCCCTTCCCCGCGACAACACACCCCGATACCCTGGAGGCGATCTCTGGAGAGATCCTCGATGCCGGCGCCCGGAGGCTCAGGATCGCCGAGAGGAGCGGGATGGGGGAGACGGAGACGGTGCTCGCGAGGCGTGGTGTCAAGAGGGTAGCGGAACGGATGGGTGCGGAGGTGGTGGTGCTCGATGCCCTCCCCCGGGAGGAGTGGGAGGCGATCCCCCCTGCCGGCCTCCACTGGAGGCGAGGGTTTCTGGTAGCACGCCTCTTCCTGGAGGCGGGTGCGGTGGTCCAGACATGCTGCCTGAAGACCCACCGGTTCGGCGGGCACGTCTCCCTCTCCCTTAAGAACCTTGTCGGGGCCGTGGCGGAGCGTGATCCCCCGGGCGGCTACAACTACATGAACGAACTCCACTCCTCGCCGCACCAGCGTCGGATGATCGCCGAGATAAGCCGGTTCTGCCCCTGCAGTCTCTCTATAATGGACGCAGCCGCGGGGTTCTCGACCGGGGGGCCTGAGCGGGGCAGCCTGATTACGCCCGGGGTCATGCTCGCGAGCACCGACCGGATCGCTCTCGATGCCGCCGGCATCGCCCTGCTAAGGTACTATGGCTCGACACCGGATGTGATGCGGGGCCGGATATTTGATATGGACCAGATTGCCCGGGCGGTGGAGCTTGACATAGGCGTTAAGTCTGCAGGGGATCTGAGGCTCGTCGCTCTCGATTCCGATAGCAAAGACCTGGTTCTTGAGATGAGGCGAGGCCTGGACGAGACCGGGTGAGGCGCTAGAGTTCAAGCAGGATGCGCAGGCCAAGCGCGATCAGTATGACGCCGCCGAGGATCCCGGCCTTCCGCCCTGATGCCCGGCCAAACGTGCTCCCGATCAGAACCCCGGCGGCGGAGATGGCGAAGGTCACGACGCCGATCGTGATCGCAGGCCAGAGAATCGGCGCATCCAGGAGGGCGAACGTGACGCCGACAGCGAGTGCATCGATGCTGGTGACGATGGCGAGCGCGAGGAAGGTTGCCATACTCACCCCGGGAAATTTCACCCCGTCCCCCCGCACCGACTCGATGAGCATCTTTCCGCCTATCAGGGCGAGCAACAAAAACGCGATCCAGGGGCCGTAGACCCCGGTGATCGGGGTGAGACCTGCCCCGCCGAGCCACCCGAGCACCGGCATTCCAGCCTGAAACCCTCCAAAGAGCGCCCCAATTCTGAGGGCATACCGATCCCGGCCTTCCCGGACGCCTGCGCCCCCGCTGATAGCAACGGCAAACGCATCCATCGCAAGACCGATGGCGATGAGGAGTGTTGTCGCAAACTCCATCTTTCCTGTACACACAGGGCGCGATCCCGGATAACGCTATGGCCGCCCCCGGCGGATGGTATATAGCGCCGAAGTGCCCTACCGATACGGTGAGTTGATAGCGATTGAGCAAACAGAAGATCGGCCTCATCCAGATAGCGGTGGGTGACGACCCCGACCGCAACCTGGCTCACGCCCTTGATATGACGAGGGCGGCGATCAGGGGGGGTGCCCGGATCATCTGCCTGCAGGAACTCTTCCGGACACCCTACTTCCCGCAGTATGACGACCGGGACGCCTCCGCTTACGCCGAGACCATTCCCGGCCCTGTAACCCGGGCCTTCTCGGCGCTCGCCCGGGAGGAGGGTGTTGTGATCATCGCACCCATCTACGAGCGGGCTGCAGACGGGAAGCACTACAACACGGCGGTTGTGATCGATGCGGATGGACGAATGCTCCCTACATACCGGAAGGTGCATATCCCCTTCGATCCCCTCTTCTACGAGAAGACATATTTCCGCCCGGGGGATGGCTACCGGGTCTACAACACCAGGTATGGCCGGATCGCCGTGCTCATATGTTACGACCAGTGGTTCCCGGAAGCCGCGAGGGCGGTTGCGCTCCGGGGTGCGGAGATCATATTCTACCCGACCGCTCTTGGCAGGATCGCGGGCGAGGAAGAGCCGCCGGAGGGTGACTGGCGCGATGCGTGGGAGACGGTGCAGAGGGGGCACGCCATAGCAAACAGCGTCCACGTCGCCGCCGTCAACCGTGTGGGCACCGAGGGGGATATCCGGTTCTTCGGGAGTTCGTTCGTCTCCGATGCCTTCGGGAACGTCCTCGCCCGGGCTGGAGAGGGTGAGGAGATCCTGGTCGTGGCGGTCGATCTCTCGATGAATGAGTTCGTCCGGGAGGGCTGGGGCTTCTTCCGGAACCGCCGGCCCGAGACTTACGAGTTGCTCACCAGGAGGCTCCCGGCCGGCTACCACATGCCGGCGGAGTGGGAGCCGCACGATGCCGCCTGGCTCTCCTGGCCCCATGACCGGGAGACGTTCCCAGACCTCGCCGCGGTGGAGGGGGCTTACGCCCGGATCATCGCGGCGCTCCAGGGATCAGAGAGGGTCAACCTGCTCGTTGTGAGCGAGCGGATGCGCACCCGGGTCAGGGCGATACTGGAGGAGGAGGGTGTTGATACAGAGGATGTCTCTTTTTATGTCACCAATTACGCCGATGTCTGGTTCCGCGACTACGGCCCGACGTTCGTGGTCAACCGCGAGGCAGGGAGCCTTGCGATGGTTCACTGGATATTCAACGCATGGGGAGGGAAGTACCCGGAACTGGCGGAAGACACCCGGATACCGCTTGTCATGAACTGCTGTATGGGTCTTCCCATATTCACCCCCGGGATCGTACTGGAGGGGGGTTCCATCGAGGTGAACGGGCAGGGCACGGTGATCACGACCGAGGCATGCCTCTTAAACCCGAACCGCAACCCGGGTCTCTCCCGGGAGGCGATCGAGGCCTATCTCGAGGTCTATCTCGGTGTAAGCCGCGTCATCTGGTTGAAGCAGGGGATCGCCGGCGACGATACTGATGGGCATATCGATGATATCGCCCGGTTCGTGAACCCGAGAACCGTCCTCTGCGCTCTCGAGGAGAACGAGGACGACGTAAACTACGCGGCCCTGAAGGAGAACTATGAGATCCTGAAAAGGTCGACCGACCAGGACGGGAACACCCTGACCGTCATACCGCTCCCTATGCCGGGGGCGGTCGGCGGCGAGGATCGCCTGCCGGCGAGTTACGCGAACTTCTATATAGGAAACAGTGTCGTGCTGGTGCCGGTCTTCGGCCACCCGAACGATGGGGTCGCCCTTGCCCGGATCCGACAGGCCTTCCCCGACCGGGAGGTCATAGGGATCGACTGCACGGCGATGGTCGAGGGGTTCGGTGCGATCCACTGCATCAGCCAGCAGCAGCCCTCGATGGAGCGGGGCGGGTGAGATCTCCCCCGCACGTGAGGGGGCCTGTTATCACCGCTTCTCCTGGACCTGCTTTCCCATCGGCATAAGATAGAGCGGCGTCGTGTTCTCCGGGAGCATGAGGATCTCTCCTATCCGGTCATCGTCGAACGCTCCTATGGCGACGGTGCCGATGTTGCTCGCCACCGCCTGGAGGTATATGTTCTCTGCGGCGTGACCGGCCTCCATGAATACATAACGCATACCTCGCTCACCGTACTTCGCGCACGTCCGGTCAGGGACCGCACAGATTGCGATCGTTGCCGGGGCGTCGCCGACCGGTGCCTGGTTGACGGCTGCAGCCTGCAGGGCCGCCCGTTGATCCCCGCCGGCGATCCTGATCAGCAGGTGTTCGCCGGGATGGTAATGGTAGACCCCGACTGAAAGGCCCACAACATCGCCCGCGACGAGGTAGACCTCCAGGGGGTAGAGGGCGCCGGCCGAGGGGGTGGTCCGGTACCCCCGCTTATCCGTGACCCCCTGCGCCGCCCAGAGAACCTGTCCTATATCTGCGAGCGTGAGAGGCATCCCGGCGTAGACCCTGACCGATCGCCGTTCCCGGAGCGCCTCCTCGACCGGGACGCTGCTCTCGAATCGAGGCTCCGGGAGCATGACGACGCCATCCGGCGGCGCATGGGTGCTGTTTACCGCCGGCAGGGGGTGGGCGCACCCGGTGGCCAGCACCAGCGCGATGATGAGGGCCGGGTGGAGATACTTCGGGTCCATGGTACCGGATAGGGGCTCGGCCCGGGGCATCATGAAGGTATCGGAGCACCCACCCGCTACCGCTTCTTCCTGCGGCGCCCCCGGGTGGTCGAGAAGGGGAACTTAACCAGATCCCGGAGGCCGCCGGCAGGGGAGAAGTTGCGCATATCCCGCCGCACCCCCGCGATGAGCTCATCGATGACCACCTCCTCTTTTGCCTCTCCCTCCTCCTGCACCGCGGTCAGGCGGTGGAGGGAGTAGAGCCCGAGGAAGAATGCGAAGAAGAAGAAGAACTCCCACTGCTGGAGGTTGAAGGTGACAAAGACAAGTTCCCGCACGGGATCTTTCCAGATCAGCGTCCAGATCAGTTCACGTTCCGCGAAAAAGTCCACGAATAGACCGCCGAGTATAGGGGCAACCCCGGCAGCGACCGAGTTTGTGAAGGTGCTTGCCGCAAGATAGCTGGTCGCCTGGCCCTGTGGCGCCAGTTTAAGGCTGATGTTTCCCGACGCGAGCGAGACCCCTGCAAGCGATATCCCCATAAGGATGTGGATGAGGATGAGCAGCGGGTAGGTCAGGGCATAGATACCGGGGAGCATGACAAACATCCACGCGAATATGGTGAGCATAAAGAGCGGACCGCTGACGGAGAGGACCGATTTGTTCGAGAACCGGTCGGATACCCTGCCCCATGACCGGTAGAAGACGATGTTCATGACCTGGCTGAGGACACCGAGGATGACGACGAGCGATATATCGAGGCCTATCCTCTGGAGCATGTAGACCGTGAAGAACGGTGCCGCTAGGTTGACGGCGAAATTCCATGAACCGAGGAAGATTATGAGATTTTTGAAGTTCGTATCCCGAAACGGTTTTGCGATGGCTGCGAGCAGGCCGTCCTCATCATCATCTTCGGCCATCCGGGGCTCGGGCGTGCGGGCGAGGAGCAGAATCCCGAAGAGTCCGGCGATTAGCCCGAAGAAGAAGAGGACGGAGTAGCCGTAGGCCGCAAGGTCCGGGAAGACGAGATTCCAGGAGTCTATGAAGAGGCCGGCGATGAGGCTGATAACGAGCGCGAGCGCCGTCGAGAGGGTCAGCCGCCGGGAGAAGAAGGCTCCGAGCTGATCCCGGGGTATCAGATCCCGCATCCATGAGTTCCAGCCGCAGTGTGAGATCGCCGAGAATGATGCATAGAGGGCGATCGAGGCGATCAGTACGAATAGCCCCTGCTCCGGTGATAGGAAGAACGGTATCAGGATGATGGGGATCCAGAAGAGGCGGGCGGCAAACGACGCCGCCACGACAACAAGTCTCCGCTTCTGCACCCGGTCGACGACGTAGACGGCGGGCATCTGCAGGAGCTCGGCGAGAGGCGGGATGGAGGCGAGCAGGCCGATGACGGTATTGGACGCACCGAGCTGGAGCGCGAAGGCTACGAGGAATATACCTCCAGTCAGGGTCACCATAGCCTGGGTGGCGAGGCCATCCCTGATGACGAGTTTCAGGCCGCGGGCGACCTCTTCGTCCGTCAGGCTATCTTCTGGCTCAAAGACCATTGTTTCGTATGGATATGCCCTTCCCCTTTTCATCCGGCATGCCTGTGGGTCTCATGTGGTTTTTTCTGAATTCTTCATCTTCGGGGATCACCCCCGCCGAGAAGATGCTTTTTTCCAGGCCCTTGTTGTATAAAAATAAAATTATATTAATTTACTTAAGTTAATTCACCGGCAGATCGGGGAGTTATGAGAGCTGTTCTGGTGTGGTGGCAGCCGATTGCGGAGAGAGGTTGCCTCTGCTACCGCGCCGGGTGCGATAGCGCCCGGATGCCACGGTGAGTGTAATACTTCAGCCGGGTTTTTGCCCTGCCGGCGATGGTGCGGGGGTATAATCGCTCCGCATCCATCCTTGGCCTCACGCCGGATCGGTCGAGACCGTCCACAGGCGACCTCTGCGAGTTAGCTTCCCCGCCACCTCAAAGGAGAGGACGGGCCGGCCCGAGGTAGACTCTACCGGTGAGCCCTCAAGCACCAGAAAAGACCTCCACGCCGATGCTGCGAAGCATGCAGGGGAGTACCGTGCTATCCTCAAAGGCATGAACGACGTCCTCGACGCTGTTACCGGCCCGTTTGAGATGACACTGGGCTACATCGACCAGCTCGGCCGGGGGGAACTCCCCGATAAGGTCACGGCCGAGTACCACGGCGACTACAATAAGATCAAGGTAAGCCTGAACCAGTGCATCGACAACCTCGGCGGGCTTGCAGAGGCAAACCATGCCCTGCAGCGCATGGCTGTCAACGACAACACGGTAGGATATCCGGGCAGTACCGGGGGGTATTTGCAGAGGTCGCTGAGGCCTTCAACCTGGTCCAGGATCGGGTCAATTACATCGCCGATAGCATCGAGATGCTCAGTCGCGGCGATCTCAGCCGGCTCGACGAGTTCCAGAAGATCGGCCGGCGTTCCGAACATGACCGGATTATCCCCGGGTTCATACGGACTTTCGGAACGCTCCAGTCCCTCACCGCTGATGCAGTGTACCTGACCCAGGCGGCCCAGAAGGGAGACCTCTCGATGCGCGCCGATGCAGCGAAACACGAGGGCGAGTATCGAAAGATCGTCGAGGGTGTCAACGGGGTGCTGGACGTCATCATCGTCCCCTTCAAGGAGGTGCAGGGGGCTATAGTGCAGCTCGGGAGCAGTACGGAGGACACGAGCAAGAGTTCAGGCGAGATCGCAAAGGCCTCCGAGCAGGTGGCGGTGACGGGCCAGAGATGCGCCGACCTCGCAAAGCAGGTTCTCCTTCAGATCGAGAACGTCGAGAGGCAGGTCGCCGACCTCCCCGCCTCGAACGAGGAGATAACCGGAACCGCGCAGGAGGTTCTCGGCGCGACAAACGAGACGGTCAAAACCGGCCGGGGGAGCCTGAAACTCGGTGAGGCCACCAGGGATAAGATGGCTGTCGTCGAGAAGATATCCCGGCAGAGCATGGATGAGATCATCCAGCTCAACGGGCAGATGGCCGAGATCGGCGAGATCGTGAAACTGATCAACGACATTGCGAACCAGACGAACCTCCTCGCGCTCAACGCTGCGATCGAGGCCGCTCGCGCCGGCGAACACGGGCACGGGTTTGCGGTCGTCGCCGGCGAATCAAAGAACGCGAGCCACAACATCGAGGAACTCATAGCATCGATCCTCGCAAACAGCAACCAGACCGCGAGGAACATGGAGCAGGTCTACGCGGAGATCGAGAGCGGGGTTGAGAACGTCAACGCCACAATCGCAGAACTCGGGGAGATCGTCAACGGCGCTGAGATTATAGGGAGCAACATGGGCGAGATCGCCCGGGCCATAGAGGAGCAGGCGAACGTCGCAAACCGCGTGGTCCAGGCTATGGGCGAAGGAACCCGGCTGACCCAGGAGACACAGGCACAGATGGAGAACCTGGCATCGCTCTCTGAGGAGGCGAGTGCATCGACCGAGGAGATAGGGAGCGCAACGCACGAACTCAACGCTATGGCGCAGGATCTCAAGGGAGCCATGGAGCGGTTCTATTTCTAGAGATGTCGTGAATGGCAACCGTGGGCGTTGTTGAATTCCAGATCGGGGGCTCTCTCTACGCCCTCGATATCCACCTCGCGCGCGAGATCGTCGAGATGATGCCGATCACGCCGATACCGAGGGCCCCGTCATACCTTGAGGGGATCATGAACCTCAGGGGGGAGATCACGAGCATCGTGAACCTCAGCCAGATGCTCGGTCTTGCGGTGCAGGAGAGAGGAGAGGGACAGAAGATCATCGTCCTCACCTCCGAGGCCTCCGGCGGGTCGAATGTCGGTGTCATAGTCGACGATGTTCATAGCGTCATCCAGGTCTCGGAGACCGATATAGAGCAGATGGAGGGGATGGCCTCAGGGTCTACCCACATGAAGGGGATCATCAAGCTGAAAAGCAGCGATGGTCTTGACAGGGAGAGAAAAGGGGATAAAAGCCTCATCATCTGGATCGATATACAGAAGATCTTAAAGGATCTGATGCATGGTCAGGGGATGTAGGGTGGTCTGGTAACCAGAAGGCTCTCTCTTTTTTGCCGGCCGGACATCTCCGGAAGAGAAACGTTATCACCGCTGTTGCCCGGGCAGTGGCTTATGAAAGAACTGGTTATCGAAACACTTCCGCCGCACGATTCTTTTGATGTGAGCACGAGTTGTTGCGGTAGCGCAGTTCGCTCGGATCACCCGGATTTAATCAGCAGCTATATGCCGGGCCACTACCAAAATGCGCCAGGATTCCGGTTGGGATTTAGACATTAATACCAGCGCGGGCAAGGGCACCCTTGATGGAGGCGAGATCCCTTTTGATCTCTTTGAACTCTTCATCAAGTTGCTTTCCGATATCTCTTCGAAGCCCTGTAATCTCTTCTTTCGTCTCAATCCCGATCTCGAGCATCTGATCCTG
>MTBK01034691.1_pt1 | contig 15510 bp, 14 predicted proteins | sample 1535981 | NCBI WGS metagenome assembly MTBK01 (sample SAMN06109225, study PRJNA356200) | anaerobic digester metagenome | isolation source: biogas reactors fed with pig manure or primary and secondary sludge | place: Spain | collected 2016-06-30 | reverse complement strand
GTATGGTTTTTGTCGACGGGGAGGGGGTTCCCTCCCCGACCCCTCCCCGGGTGATACCCCCACGGTCCGGTGCATGGGATGACACCGGCGAAGGGCGGGATCTGGGGCCAACTCCCCGGGTCGGCCTTTCTGGGGATATCACCTGCACTGCGCCCGCCCGGGGTGGGGGAGAGAGGAGGGCGGTGCATGGGTAGATGCCTGTGGAAAAGAGTGTTTTGGGCCGGCACCCCGGCCACACCCTTCCCAGGCTCTCATCACGATAGCCCCCGATCCTGCGCGGGAGCCTGGGGAAGGGCCAGTATGGTTTTTGTCGACGGGGAGGGGGTTCCCTCCCCGGCCCCTCCCCCAGATGATATTTCCCACGGTCCGGTGCATGGGGAGATGCCGGCAGAGAACAAGATTGGAGCCGGCACTCCAGAGGCTATCACCTGCACTGCCCCCCCTACCTATGGGTGGGTGAGGAACGCACGATCACGTGGATATGATGGGGAAGATAGAAAAGATCAGACTGTTGCAGAAAAATCTGGATCAGACTGCGGAAGATACGGAACCGTACAATCAGTAGACTCAAAGAATGTGGGGTCGGTGAGATTTGAACTCACGATCGACGGGTCTCTCCGACATGCATCAGTGCTCCAACGGGTCATCATCTCTCAATCAGGAGACCCATTGTTCATCACGTGCAAAGACCGCTGGAGCCCGTCGCCATTCCGGGCTTGGCCACGACCCCGCTCTCTATACAGTTGACGGCATGAGACATAATGATTGTGCTGGAGGGAACCAGTAATCATATATTGGTGATATATCTCATTTATATAGAATGGTAGAGGGCAGTTACGCGTGCGGGAACTCGCAAAAACCCCTGATCGGCATCACCATCGGCGAGATGTTAAACAGAATAGCAGCAGCGCATCCTGACAGTGATGCGCTTATCTCCGTTCACCAGGGGATCAGGTGGACGTATGCAGAGTTTCTTCACAAGGTCAACATCCTGGCGCGCGCCCTCATGGCGATCGATGTGGAGCGCGGGGATCGGGTCGCGATATGGGCGCTGAACTACGCGGAGTGGGTGCTGGTCCAGTTCGCCACCGCAAAGATCGGCGCAGTCATGGTAAACGTCAACCCGGCGTACCGGACGTATGAGTATGAATACGCTCTCAAGCAGTCTGAGGTCCAGACGCTCATCCTCCAGGGGCGGTTCAAGACGTCAGACTACGTAGGTATATTTTATGAGTCCTGCCCCGAAGCGTTTGAAGCAAAACCTGGCCGGGTCAACTGTGACAAGTTTCCGTTCTTGAGAAACGTCGTTTTCCTCGGCGACATCCCCTACAACGGCATGTACACCTGGGACGACCTTCTAGCAAAAGCCGCGCTCATCAGCCCTGATGAGCTCAGGGAACGGGAAGAGTCGCTCAATTTTGATGATGCTGTCAATATCCAGTACACGAGCGGAACCACCGGGTTTCCGAAGGGGGTTGTCCTGACCCACCATAACATCTTAAACAACGGTGCGATCATCGGCGACGGGATGAAGTTCACTCATAAGGATCGACTCTGTATCCCGGTGCCGTTCTACCACTGTTTCGGGATGGTCCTTGCGAATATGGCCTGCGTCACCCACGGTGCTGCGATGATCCTGCCCTCTCCGGCCTTCGATGTCGAAGCAGTCCTCGCTGCCGTGCAGGATGAGCGGTGCACAGCGCTCCACGGTGTGCCAACCATGTTCATCGCTGAGCTCAACCATCCAAACTTCCCGAAGTACCGGCTGGATACGCTCCGCACCGGGATCATGGCCGGGTCGCCCTGCCCGACTGAGGTGATGCGGGAGGTCAACCGCGAGATGCATATGTCCGATATCGTGATCGTCTACGGACAGACGGAGACTTCTCCGGGCGTCACCATGACCACAACCGATGACCCGCTGGAGAGGCGCGTCTCCACTGTTGGGAGGCCGTTTCCCTACACCGAGATCAAGATCATCGATCCCCACACGAAGCGGATCCTCCCCCGCGGAGAGACCGGCGAGATCTGCGCTCGCGGTTACTGTGTGATGCGGTGTTACTATAACAACCCGAACGCCACCCGGGCGACGATCGACGAGAACGGTTGGAACCATACCGGTGATCTCGGTGTGATGGACGAGGAGGATTACGTCAAGATCGTCGGGCGCCTGAAGGATATGGTTATTCGCGGTGGTGAGAACATCTACCCGCGCGAGATCGAGGAGTTCCTCCATAACCATCCAAAGATTGCTGACGCCTACGTTATCGGCGTGCCCGACAAGAAGTATGGCGAGGAGCTGATGGCCTGGATCAAGACAGATGATGGGGCTGAGCTGACCGAGGCGGCGGTGAAGGAGTTCTGTCGCGGCCAGATTGCGCACTTCAAGATCCCGCGATACGTGAAGTTCGTCGATGAGTTCCCGATGACAGTCTCAGGAAAGATCATGAAGTTCAAGATGCGGGAGGCGGCGATCGAGGAACTTGGCCTTGAGACCGAGTCTCAGATCGAGACCGCATAACTCTTTTCAGGCCCTGGTGGTGCGCACGAATCTGCGCGAACAACTGACTCTGGTGTCTTTCCCGTCGGGGTGGTTTGGCCATGAGATAGTATAGACCGTCAGGAGACTCTTCAATCCAAAAAAAAGGCTTTGAAACCAGATTCCTGCTACTCTTCGATCCCCTGATGTTTTTTTGTCGCCTCAACCGTAACTGAAACTCCCGGGATCAAATGTGTTTTTATACCAGTCTGCAAACCGGTCCATCTGTTTACCCTGCCAGTCAACTGTCTGTTTATATTCCGCCAGATGTTGACTGTCTGAATAGTCAGATCCGCGAAGTATCGTGAGTATCGGCGCTTCGCCCATATACGGGGACTCTACAACGACGTACCATTCAGCAGGGGTAGCTACTTGCACCGTATATCCCCAGCTGGTCACCCCCAGAGCGCTTAGCTCCGGGTAATAGGAAAACCCAGAACCCACCCAGTAGTTTGAGTAATCCCAGGATCCCATCGTATAGACATTCACCGGAACGGACGAACTTACGCCGACATATACCTCGTCCCCGGGGGCGAGGAATAGTGCCGGGGGAAGCATCCCCGGCATGACCACGCCGTTGTAGATCGGTGTGATATAGGCGTGCTGGTATACAAATGGGGAGGGGTACGAGAACGGAGAGGGTTGCTGGTATACCGGCCCGGCAGGCAGGTACGCCATCGTACCGGGTACAAGGCTGAGGAGAATTAGACCAAGCACATAGATTTTTTTCATCCGGATCACCTCCAGAAACTTCAGTTTTTTGTGCCATCTTGCCATATGGCGCACCCGCAGTCATGTCTGGTAGTATATAAGTTTTTCAGACCAGGGACACAGGCTCCAGGGATACCACAATCCGGGGTTTTTTCCTCTTGAATTCATGTGCAAAACTCTCTCGATCTTTTTGATTGCGCCTCTGCCTGTTGTATGAGCATACCTGATATCCTCACCAGGTGCACCTCACTCCTATCCGACCCGGGCCAACCTATATGTAGTGGACTTGCTACCGGGCTGTAGCGTGGGGGTGGTGAATCTGGTTATGCGCACTGTAGAGAGTCTTTTCCCTCGGTACCTGCTCTTTTCACCGATTCTCGCCGGGAGGGGCACCCCTCCGTCGATCACATCGCCGATCTCATCCTCCTATGCCATAATTCGGGAGGTATCAGTATGAAATGGTTCATACGTATAACGGCGTTTGCTGCTGTTCTGTTCATCGCCGTCCTGCTTATCGCTGGTGTAGCCTCGGCGCAGATCTTCCCATCGGGACCGGAACCCGGGCCAGAAACACCCGGGGCGACTGCGATCACCAGTGGACCGGGGGACAAGATGTACCCGGCGGTCGCAGGGGACATTATAGTCTGGCTTGACAACACTACCTGGTCGGTTCAGGTCTACAACGTCACATCCGGGGAGAGTCTGACAATCCCGGGAGAAGGGATCTACGCGGTGGTGTCCATGCGGCAGGTGGATGTTTCAGGAGATCACGTTGTCTGGACTGGCGTTAGTGCCGCGACGGGTGCATGTGACATCTACCTTTACGACATCGCTGAGGATTCGGTGACTCCGCTCACGAGCGATCCAGCCATCCAGATGTTCCCATCAATATCGGACGATCTCGTATTCTGGATGAACGTTGAAGAGACAACCGGGATGAGTGAGATCTACTGGTATAACATTGGTAATGGGTATCACAGCTCATATCTTGAGGATCCTTCGATTAATCGGATCTTTCCAACCATCGGTGGAGAGACCCTTGCCTGGTTCGACGACGACGGAGATGTCAGCGGCCACCTTAACCTCAACTGGTTCGCCGAATCCATCGGAGAGAGGGCGGTTTTTGAATCATCGACTAACCCATCCAGTCCCCCTGCTGTTTCAAGCGATGGGAGACTGATCACCTGGGTCGCAGAAGTGAATGGATCTCTTATCCTGCTCATGATGGATATCAGTAACAGGGAGGAGAGGGTGATTACGGGCGAGGAAGCCCTGCCAACCAATCCCGCTATCGATGGCAACTATATCGTCTGGGCCGACTACCGGAATGGAAACGGTGATATCTACCTCTACGATATCCAGAGCGGGCAGGAGAGGCAGATCACATCCGACAACGCCGAACAGATATTCCCGGACATCTCTGGTGACAGGATTGTCTGGATGGCCAACAATGACGGATACTGGAACATCTACCTCGCCACTGCCGATGGGCCAGCGACGATGCCGATCCCCGCACCGACCGGGGAGGCGGAGAGCACGTCACCTCCGATCAAGGTGAGTTCCAGCATTTTTTCGAGTGGTACATCGATCCCTGTCCGGCATACATGCGATGGGGATGATGCATCACCGCCGCTCTCCTGGAGCGGCGTGCCTGAGGGGGCGAAGAGCCTCGCCCTGATCGTGGACGACCCCGACGCACCGAAAGGGAGCTTCACTCACTGGGTTATCTACAACATCTCTCCGGAAGAAAGTGGTCTTGTGGAAGGGCTGCCCCATGAGCGGGATCTCCCCGGTGGTCTGCACCAGGGGCTGAGTGATTTCGGTACCATTGGCTACGGCGGGCCGTGCCCCCCTCCGGGACCGGCGCACCACTACATCTTCCACCTCTATGCACTCAACCGGATCCCGGATCTCCCGGGAGGTGCCGATAGGGCAGCTCTTGAAGCGGAGATGCAGGGGAGCATCATCGCTGAAGGGGTGCTTGTAGGAACCTACGGTCGGTGAGCACAATTGCTGCTGTTCCTGGCCATAGGAGGGGCTGCCTGATAGGGGAAGGATCCCCTTGCAGCTCCCTCTTGTTCGGTGTGGGATAATACGGCCTCCGTGACATGACCGGGACTGAGGGGCGGTTTGATCTTACTATAATGACAGCGAGAGACTATGTCCCTCTCCAGCTTGACCCGACCGTCAGCAGAGAGACCCTTGCCTGGCTCAATGACGACGGCAACGCCAGCGGCCACCTTAACCTCAACTGGTTCGCCGGATCCGGCGGGGGTTGGGTCACCTTCGAATCGTCGTCCCCCCTCAATCCCCCTGCGGTCCCAAGTGACGGGAGACTGATCGTCTGGACCGCTGAGATGGATGGAACCCTCGTTCTGCGCATGGTGGACACCGCCATTGAGGAGGTGCAGGAGATCACGGGTGAGGAGGCCGTGCCGGCCTATCCTGTCGCCTATGGCAACTCTATCGTCCGGGCCGACTACCGGAATGGAAACGGCGATATTTATCTCTATGATATCCAGAGCGAACAGGGGAGGCAGATCACATCCGACAGCGCTGAACGGGCGCTCCCGGATATCTCCGGTGACTGGATTGTCTGGGTGGGCTATCCAAACTCGTCCCCCCTCCGGAACCAGTAGTCACGATAGCCCCTGGAGGCCTGGCGAGATGCCGCCGACCCCGGTCATGGGGGAGCCTCCCGGATGGAGAGGCTCCTCCCCCCGGAAAGTCGGTCTCAGGCCTCGCGAGCCCGCCCGACCAGCGCCTGCGCCGCCACTGCGGCCTCCCTGATGATCTCCGCCTCGCCCGGCACCACTCGCTCATGCATCAGGACCCGGCCCTGACAGAGGACGGTCATGACCGCACCACCGTTGCAGGCATAGACGGTGTTTGAGTCGGTGTTGTGGAGGGGGGTGTTACAGGTTGCCCGCGCGTTGAGGAGAACAACATCGGCCGGTGCGCCAACTGTCAGGGTTCCCGGGCCGGTGCCGAGCGCTTGCGCGCCCGCGCTCGTCGCCATCGCGATCGCCTCGTGCGCGGGGAGAAGGGTCTGTGAGTTCCAGGCGAACTTCTGGAGGAGCGCGGCAAATTTCATCTCCTCCAGGAGGTCGAGGCTGTTGTTTGAGGCGCACCCGTCGGTCCCGAGGCAGACATTCGCGCCGGAGGACTTCAGCCAGTGGTAGGGCATGGCGCGGTTGACGGCGAGTTTCATGTTGCTCGCCGGGTTGTGAGAGGCATGGGCGCCCCGGTCGCCGAGGAGCCGGCACTCAGCCTCGTCGAGCCAGCAGCAGTGCGCCGCAACCGTCCGGGGTGTGAGGCACCCGCACTCGTCGAGGTGGACTGCCGGGCGCCGGCCATACTCTGCGACGCAATCATCGACCTCCTTCTCGGTCTCGGCGAGGTGGATGTGGATCCCGATCTCTTGTTCTTTCGCGAAGTCAGCGCACCAGCGGAGGCTTTCAGGAGAGACCGTGTAGACCGAGTGAGGACCGACGGCTGCCTGGATGCGTGGGTTTCCTCGTGCTTTTATGTGGGCAACGAGGGCCTCGGTCGCCCTGATCTCGGCTTCCCGTTTCTCCGCGCTCCCGAGGTCGATGAACCCGTAGGCGAGGGCTGCCCGGAGCCCCATCTCATCGACGGCATCCGCTGCGCGCTCCATGAAGAAGTACATGTCGTTGAACGCGACTGTGCCGCTCCGGATCATCTCAAGGCACGCGAGTTTTGTCCCATAGTAGACATCGTCGCCGGTGAGGTGAGCCTCAAGCGGCCAGATCTTCTCGGAGAGCCACTCCTGGAGTGGCATATCGTCGGCATATCCCCGGAGAAGAGTCATCGCGGCGTGGGTGTGGGTGTTGACCATGCCCGGGACGGCGATCCGATCCGTTCCATCGATGATGATATCGGCATCTATGGCCTTCCGGGCAGCCTTTCCGATCTCGGCGATCACACCCTCCTCATCGATAGCGATATCCACAGTCGATCCCCCGATGGTGACCCCGGCGATCAGCACCGATCCCCGGGCGGTAAATATATCGTTCATGCGAGTCGCTCCACAATCTTTGTAAGTATATCCCCCGTCCTCAGGCGGTTTTCCCGCGAGGTCTCAAGGATGTGTTCATAGGTCAGGGTCTCTTCCCCAAGGCCGTTTGCGTAGTTATCCACGGTGCATATGGCGGCAAACCGCATCCCGAGTTCAAGGGCGAGCGTCGCCTCGCTTGCGACCGTCATACCGACGACATCGGCAACCCGCGCAAGCGCTTTCACCTCGGCGACCGTCTCGATACGTGGACCCCGGGTCTGAACATAGACCCCGCCCACCCGGGCCTCAGGCACCAGCTCCCCGAGTGTGCGGATCAGGTCTGCGTCGAGCTCGGGCCTGATGTGGTCGATGGTGCATTCATGGATGGAGGGGATGTCTGTGACGCTGATGTAGTCGGTGGGGATAGCGATCGAGCCCGGCGGGATCTCGCGCTTCAGGGAGCCCGCTGAACCGAACGCTACGATCGTATCCACCCCGAGGACTGCGAGCGCAGCGAGGCATGCCCGGTAGTTGATGCGGTGCGGGGGGAGGTTGTGCTGGTGGCGCATGAGGAGCGCGAAGGCTCCCGTGTGGATCTCAGCCTTTCCGTACGGTGTCGCGACGATAGTCTTTTCAAGCGGCGGCAGGTCGGCGAAGAGGAGGCTTGTACCCCCGATGATCCCGAGCATCAGTAGCACCCCATTTGGCGATGCAGAAAATTCAATATACCAGTATACGTTCGCCCGTGTGACATCCTGCTAAAAGGTAGACGTCCAGCCAGAAAACCCCATCTGTCAGGCAGGTCATGCAGAGATATTGCCTGCACCCGGCAAACTGACAATATCGAGATCTCCCCCGCCTGCCGACTTTCGCGTGGGAAGTGAAGTGGCGTCACGGGTAGATCGATGAAACAGACAGCGCGCCTGAAGATGTGTGATGCGCGGGAGCATATACCTCCCCAGCCTTTGAGCCTTGCCGGCGGGGGATAGGGAAGCGACCGTCAGCAATCCTTTTTATGGGATCATGATCAACAGTATAGGGTAACAGGGGCCGATAGATCAGGGGGAGATTGCTTCCTTGGCATGGAAGAGGCCGCGGGTTCAAATCCCGCTCGGTCCATACTGTTTTTAGAAAAATTCTTATCAAGCTTCCAGCACCCATACAATCCTATGAGCCCACTCGCTCTGAGTTGCGAGGGTACCGCCTGGCCGGGAAAAATAGTGAGGCGGGAGCCTGGTATCGACTGCCCCCTCACCCTATCTCGCGGATCACCGCAACGCGCCACTCAACCCCATGGAGCCCGGCCGTGGTCCAGGTGATCTCTTTCTGCACCGCCTGCCCGTCGGTCCCAAACACATACGTAACGGTGCCGTAACGCTCAGCGGAGACCCGTCGGGCCGCATCGAGGAGGTCGGGGTAGTCCGCGTAGAGCGGATCTTCAAATGTCATCCGCCCGATCTGGGTCGGATCGGTGTCGTAAAGGATCCTCCCGTCCGTCTGGACGACCATTATCTCGAAGGGGGAGTCTTTCGCCACCCGTTCGGCGATCAGGAGCTCCGGCTGGAAGACGATAGAGGAGATCCCAACAAACTGACCTTCTTCCGTAAAGATCGGCGCGTTGATCACTACCGCCGGGAACCCTTCCGCAACCGTGATCACCTCGCTCATGATCGGCCGCTTTGACGCCAGAATATGCTGGACGTGGAGCTGGTCCCGGATATCTGCACCCTCTGTTCCGCGGTACTCCGCCGGCTCGATAGCTATGAGCGTGCCCTCGGTGTTGGATACCGTGCAGTCGACGATAGCGGGGTCGGTGGCGCTCAGGTCTGCAAGTATCGCGCGGGCAGCATCGTCGTCGAGACCAGTGCGCCCGATCGCCAAAGTTGCGTGACTCAGGCGGCCGTCAAGCGTCTCAAGCGCCTCAGTGATCTCGGATTGTAGCTCGATCAGGGCCGCCGCCGCATCAGTAGCACCATTGTCAGCCGGTGGGGCCGATGGTTGATTCAGCATCATAAATCCGGCGCCGGCAGCGATCAGCACCGCTGCTATGGCGATGAACCATGGGTATCGCGAAAAACTCATCAGAAATTTGATTGAAGAGGAGAGATTTAAGGATTTCGGTTTTATGCCCGGGAAAAAGAGCCGTCTTGAAAAAAAGGGAGGCAAATAGCAGTAAACCCCTTCCTAACCCCGGATTGCTCGTAGTGTGAAGTCATCGTTGAGGGGGATGCCCTGATCCCTGCAGAGTTCCCGCATCTTTGGCGGGAGCACCCGCCACCGCCAGAGTCCCCACTGGTGGTAAGCGGCCGGCAGCCCTGCCTCCTCTGCCCACCGCTGGAGGAACCTGTCCCAGCGTTCGATGAGCTCCGGGTGCATCTCCCGGACTACCTCGTACTCACTCTCAAGCGCCGCCGGGCAGAGGTAGCAGCCTATCCGCTCAAGCCCTCTCTCGTAGAGCGGGTTTATAGGGGCTTTGCGCCACCAGATGTAGAGGAAGACCTCAAGCGCTCGCCAGTTTCGTATCGGCGAGACGTTCAGTTGCAGGGGGTTTACCGGGTTCTGGAGAGTCTCATCGAGGTCAGCGCGGCTCCAGGACTCGTACCACCGGTTCCCCTGTATGGTGACGCAGGGACCGATACCATCGAGATAGTCCTTTAGGGGGTCGAGCTTCAGGAATTTGCAGCACCAGCGATCGTCCTTCCCCGGCGGTCCAATCTTCCCGGCAGTCTGGAAAAAGTCGCCCCTTCCCCTGACGATCTCGATGCCCTGCGAAGCCACAAACTCGACTGTCTCCGGGAGCTCGATCCCGGTATCGATGAAGAACGCCTCTTCCACCCCGGCCTTGCGGGCGAGGTGGAGTATGGCGGTGCTGTCCTTGCCGCCAGAGAATGATACATTCACACGCGGCCGGGCCTTCATGTGTTTTTTAATGGTACGAACTGCGTTACGCTCAAGGTTCTTGAGATGATACCGGTTCTTCCTGATCACCACATCCCAGTCGGGATCGGGGCACGTGCGGGGATCGATCTCGATGACCTCTTTCACCCGGACCTGCCCATCCCTCACGACACCTGTACCAAACCGGCCCCTGTAGGAGACGATGACTGTCCCATCGGGCATGGGCGCCTTCAGGGAGAACCGTTTCCCGCCGATGCGCCCCTTATGGGTGCTCATATCGGTCCCGGCCTCAAGATCGAGTATGCCGCGCTTTGCGTGCGGCAGGAGGTACGGTAGCGCTTCAGGAGCGATATCGAGGCTGAATTCTCGGGTAACCGGATCAAATGTAAACCAGCCGAACCGGTCACCATGTGCGATCACGAGATCAGCCCGGTCGGTACCGCCGGTCTTGTTCAGGAGCACGACTCGCGGGAGGGGGACGTCACCGAACTGTCGGGCAAGGAGGCTCCTGAGTATAGCCATATCTGCTGCCAGCGCCGGGCGGAGATCGTAGGGTTGCAGGAGCGGGATCTCCCTGCTTTCACAACCGCATTCGCAGGTGCGCCCGATGAGAGGGACATTACAGTTGTCGCACCAGTAGAGTATCTTTTTTACTGCCGGTTCACGCATTCTTGATGAATATTTGGTTGTTGTAGACATTAATTGAACCGATGCCATTAGATAGTCGGGTTACCCCGGGGCGCAAGCACACGCCCCATCACTCAATTGGCCCTACCTGTCTGACCGATCGAGCCCTTTGTGTGGTAGATAATCTCATCGGAGAAGATCCTGTCACATAATCCCGCTGATGAGTACCCGGGCTACGAAGAAACACACTCCGGCCACGATTGCAGCTGCCGGTATGGTCAGGATCCATGCGATAAGAATCTCGCGAACCACACCCCATTTAACGGCCGAATAGCCACGGGTCGTGCCGACACCCATGATCGCCCCGGTTATCGCGTGTGTGGTCGAGACCGGGACGCCAAAGACGTTCATCAACGAGAGGACACCGCCGGCAGCGGTTGAAGCGCAAAATCCCTGGTAGGGGCGTATCTTCGTTATCCGGTTGGCCATCTTGTCCACGACGCGCCACCCACCGAGGAGTGTTCCGACCGATATGGCGAGGGATGATGCCAGTATGACCCAGAGCGGGACAGCAAACTCCGAGATCATTCCACCGGCAAGGAGCATGGCAGTGATAATCCCCATAGCATTCTGCGCATCGTTGCCACCGTGGCCTGCGGCCTGAAGTGATCCCGAGAGGATCTGGAGATTTCTAAAATAGCCTGTCAGGCGCCGTGGCGGGTAATTGCGGAAGATCCTGGCGACGATGATACCGAGAGTAAACGCGGATATGAACCCGAGCATGGGGGAGATGACGATAAAGAGAATGATCGCCAGGATACCGCTTATCTTCAGAGCTCCAGTCATGATGGCGAGCGGGATAGCTATCGTCACCCCGATGAGACCTCCGAGGAAGAGATACCACGGTTTGAAAGTACCATTCCAGAATGCAAGCACGCCGGCGATGAGGGCACCAGGAACTGCACCAAACAGGCTGTAGATAGCGACCTGCTTGAGCAGAGCAAGTGATGGCCAGAAGATCGCTCCGATTCCGGCGGCTGCAAAACCAGCACCAAGAAGTCCTCCGATAAGCGCATGGCTACTGGATACAGGGATCCCAAAATACGATGTTGCGAGAACCCATATGACCGCACCGACAAGGCCCATGAGGAGCAACGGCGGCGTGAGGAATACGGGATCAACGATCCCCCTCCCGATGGTCGCTGCAATTGCGGTGGTAAAGATAAGGGGGCCGAGGAGGTTGAAGACCCCCGCGAGGAGGACCGCCTGCAGGGGCGTCAATGCCTTCGTGGCAATGATGGTGGCAATTGAGTTCGCGGCATCATTCAGACCGTTTGCGAAGTTAAAGAGTAATGCAAGCAGGATGCCGAGAATAATGACTGGGTCCATAGTGTTCAGGTATGTCTGATGGCTATATCGCTCAGGACATTTGCGACATCTTCGCACTTATCAGTCGCTATTTCCAGGTTCTCATAGATATCCTTGAGTTTGATGATGGTGATCGCATCCTCCGTTTTGAAGAGGTCCATAATGGCACGACCAAGGACATTGTCTGCAATGTTCTCCAGGCGGTTCACCTCGATACATCGCTCTTCGATCAAACTTGGGTCGCTGATAGACCTGATGCTGTTGACGGCCTTCTCAATCTCAATGACGCTGAGCTGGATCAACTTTGCGAGTTCAACCATTGATTCATCAGTCTCAGTGATGCCGTAGCCGTACATCTGTTGCACCGTGCCGTCGATATAATCGAGGATATCGTCTAATGCTGACGCAAGCCGGGAGATCTCTTCCGGCTCCAGTGGTGTGATGAATGTCCGGTTCAGATGCTCGTAGATCTGGTGCGTAATCTCGTCTCCCTGGTGCTCGATGTGCTTCATCCGGTAGCACTGCTCTTTCACGTTCTCGAAATTCTCGACGAACTCGACCAGAAGATCGGCTGCAGTAACGACGGTTGCGGCCATCTCATCGAAGAGATCAAAAAAAACCTTATCTTGAGGGATTACCCACTCTTTAATGCCCACGATGATCGTTATTAGGTTTTTCTGTCAGGGGCTATATAGCGATCGGTCATACCCCCGACCGGGATGGTAAGATTTGTTGACTGAGGTCTGTATCTCCAATCCGGGCGACCGATACCGGTGTGCGGTCAATCACGATTGTGCACGCTCACCCAATTTTGCCCGGGGTATATAGAGAAACGCTCATTCGTTTTTGCCCACCCAAACCACATCACCTTCATCCTGGATTCCCGGTAACACCTAACGATCTCGACCAATTTGCATCATTATCATCCACTAAATCCCAATTGCTCTTCAAAACCACTGAAATTAATTTACACCCTGTTATGCGTAAATACATAACGAGGTGTTTTGAGCTCCTTAGTTAAGATCCATCCTTTTCAGATTTCAATCGAAATACAGCCGTTGCGAACACAACTCGTTATGAGTTCCGGAATGTAGGCTTCATGTAACCTGTTGAAGAGTTAACGAAGAGGTGTATTCGATGCCGATGTCCCTCCTGGTCTATCGCCTGATGTCACCGGCACGACTGCTCCGCCTGTTTTCGCTCGATACGTGGATCCTCTGAATTGTGTCTGGTCCGGGCGATGGCGAGCGGGACTGCCGGGGATGGACTGCCAGCCGGCCAAAAACGTTAAAATTTCGGATGCCCTGGAGATACATCGCCGGGCGGGCTATGGCGGGATGCAAAGAGAGAGCGACCACATCTGCCGGCTGGTGAGGCGATCGATGATCTGATCGAGTGCCAGAGGATCGGGATAGGCAGGGAGATTTTGTCCCAGATACTCCAGGTACTGCAAAACAACCCTCCTGAACCGGCTCAACACCCCGGCGCATTCGAGATAGACGCGCTCACTGGTGTGCCGCCGAAACCCCTCCTGCTGCATGTAGCGGTATGCGCGATAGTGCTGCCCGTCCCACTCTGTCAGCGAACCGATGAGGATGTTTGCATCGAGAAAGTGTTGGGAAGCCATAATCACATTCAGGAGAAATGCCCCTCAATCAGGGAGGAGAGGATCCTCGTCGAGCGCCCGCCGGGTTTCCGGGGAGAAGAGGGGCGGGTGTATTCCCGGACGTACCTGTTGTATCTCCTCACCTTCGGGGCCAGGGCCAGGAGAGATTCCCGGTATTCCCGCTCCCATTGCCCGAGTCTCCCGTTGTAATACTCGTCGTGACCCCTGTCAGGGATGCGGACCCCCCTGGCAAAGGTATACCAGAGATCCCCAGCGCTTGCATACGTCGCTTCAATGATCGGGTGTGCACCCGCTCCGCCTCTCCTGGCGATGTCGAACGCCTTTCCCGCTCCGGAGACATATGCCGTGAACTCGTCATTGAACTTCTCGAAAAGAGGTTCTTCCACGAAAACGGCCTCGCAATCGTAGAGGGTGTCTTCCAGACGGTCGAGGTCCGGGGTGGCGGACTCGTTCAGGAACTGGTTGAGTGTATGCTGCATTCTCTGGGCGAAGGGGGCATACCTGCTACGTCGATTCCATCGGCGTCTTAGGTTCGTGCCGGCTATCCCTGATGCCATCGAAGATATTGAGATCTTACCCTGGGTATGAGATATTTCGGGGCGGGGAAGGTGACGCCAGCGATCTCAGTCATTGGTTACACCCCCGTCCGCCGGCCCCAGAGGCATGGGGCCTCAAGGGCCAGGATCAAGTACCCATCAAGTACAGAATTGCTGACGAATATCTGGATATATCCAGATTGTAAGCATTATCACTGATATTATCCTACAGGTATATTCACTCTGAATACCGTCTATCAAGTACTCTGCCCATCCGGTGCCACCCACCATGGGACATACTTCATCATCTTTGGGGCTGCATCTGGATCGTAGGGGGCGATCTCACCAGCCTCCACCGCCTCTTTGATGAACCTGGAGGCTGTTGCACTATTCTTTGAGGGGATGCCGAATCGCTTGCGCAAGGATCTGTTTGTCAGATAATCCCGGTTAACATATTTCAGGCAGGCGTGGAGGTAACAAGCCCGCACACGGATATGCTCCTTCTGGTCAATCGGTTACACCCCGCCCGCCTGAGGGTGATCTGGCAGCCCTCCTCCGGGATCTCGCGCATGGCGATGTGGAGATGGCCGGATCACATCTTCTTGCTCGTGATGAATTTGAGATCCGTGATCGGTGGCCCGGATTCCACTCCCTGAAAAAGAATAATGTCCCGACGTATACCCCTGAAACGGCATGCCAGCCCTACCCCGCGCCGGCGATCGACGAAGACCCCTCTGCCGTTCGGGCCCGCCTCCCCTCTCACTTCTCCCCGGCGCGGAGGAGATCCTGGTAGCACTGACAGAGATCCGCAACACAGCACTTCTCATGCTTCGGGTTTTTTGCTGTGCAGATCTCACGCCCAAAGCTGATCAAGAGATAATTTATGTTTTTCCAGGCCTCCTCCGGGAAGAGAGTCATCAGGTCGCGTTCTATTACGTCAGGGTTAGTGCTCCCGGTAAACCCGATCCTCTTTGAGACGCGGCGGACATGGGTATCGACAGCGATGCCGAGATCGATCCCGAACGCATGAGAGAGGACGATGTTTGCGGTCTTCCTCCCGACACCGGGGAGCGACTGTAGCTCCTCAATCGTTCTTGGAACCTGACCATCGAAGTCAGATACCAGTTTCCTTGCCGCCCCGATGATATAACGGGCCTTGGATCGGTAGAGGCCGATGTTCCTGATG
>MTBK01033210.1_pt1 | contig 15529 bp, 11 predicted proteins | sample 1535981 | NCBI WGS metagenome assembly MTBK01 (sample SAMN06109225, study PRJNA356200) | anaerobic digester metagenome | isolation source: biogas reactors fed with pig manure or primary and secondary sludge | place: Spain | collected 2016-06-30 | reverse complement strand
CTTCCCCGATGAGAAGACGAGGGCGGTCTCTGCGTCGCCCCGGTAGATCAGGCCGGGGAGCTGTTCGGGCTCGTACTCGACCCGCTCCATCTTGAGCGCGACGACGAGCCGCAAGAGCGGGATCTCGGTCTGGAAGTCGTCCATGCCGACGATGTTCCTGACCTCGGGGGTGATGCGGGTGCCGGGTCGATGATGGGTGAGATGAGGGAAATGATGGATATCTCAGAAGACCGAGCAGATCTGATCGAAGTGTCTTCTGGCGGTGCCGGTCAATCCATCCATTCTTACTGTAACTAACACCTGAACGCCAGGGGATACCAGAAAACAGCCGATATTATCGGCCAATCTCTCCCGGAACCCGTTGAAGACGAGTGGTCTAAGAGTAGATAGCCTATTTTCCGATGACGGGAGGATCGGGAGGGCATCTGCCCGGGTCCAACTGAATCGTCTGATGCCGGGGCGAACAACCAGTGGAGGGTATCTATAAGGGGGTGGAAGACGATCCTACGCAAAGGGAGGGCACAACCATGTTGAAGCCCATGGAGCAAGTGCCCAGAAGAGGGGGAGATACGGGTGATAGGAAAGATTCAGCGTCTAAGTCTACGTGACGTATGGAAGCACGAGGCATATGACTTCACTGCCTGGCTTGAGGAGAACATCGACGTGCTCAACGATGCACTTGATCTGTCGCTTGGCAACGTTTATCGGGAACAGAATGCGGGTGACTTCAGCGTCGACTTGGTTGCAGAGGACAATGACGGTAATCTTGTGGTCATCGAGAATCAGCTGGAACGCAGCGATCACGACCACCTGGGCAAGGTTATCACCTACCTGACGGCACTGGAGGCTAAGGCCGCGATCTGGATTGTAGGCGAACCCCGACCCGAACACACACGGGCAATAGCATGGCTGAATGAGAGCAGTGCTGCTGCATTTTATCTTGTGAAAGTGGAGGCTATATCGATCGGTGAATCCCCGCCTGCGGCCCTCCTGACCCTGATAACGGGTCCGAGCATAGAGGCGGTCAGGGTTGGAGAGAAGAAGAAGGAGCTGGCGGGAAGGCATAAGGCTCTCTACTCGTTCTGGGAGCAACTCCTGGACAAAGCAAAAGAGAAGACAGACCTGCACGCGCATATATCGCCCACTCACAAAAACTGGATTGAGACATCCGCGGGACTGCCATCCCGACTCATCCTGATTTACAAACTTCGTAGCCACGATGCCCGGGTGGAACTCTATATCGACCATGACACTGATACCGGCAAAGGGAATGTGGAGATATTCAATCAGTTCAAGGCAAACAAGGAACAGATCGAGGAGATATTTGGCGAACCGCTGGATTGGGATGTACTTGAAGGAAGGAGGGCATGCCGGATAAGTAAACCAATCCCCATTGGGGGCTGGGAGGATGAGGACGCCTGGCCGAAGCTTCATGAGGCGATGATCGATGCCATGATTCGCCTGGATAAGAGTCTGCGCCCTTACGCAAGAAATCTCAAGTTGCCCATAAGGGGGCAATCGCCATCAGTTGCGGGCAGCCCATGAAGCAGGCAATGAAGGGTAACACCTTCCAGGGAGGGAGCGACCTGGCAGGATTCCAGGTAAGGGTGGCGTTGATGGCCTCGACAAACTCGATCCGGTCGAGGAAAGAAGCAACGACCATGGCGATGAGAGGGGTTTTTGAAGCAGTGAAGTGCTCTTCTTCAAAAAAGTGAGAGGAATAAAAAGTATACAATGTTTTGGTAGAAGCGATACCAGTAGCAGCTTAGTACCCATTGTCACCTTATATTGGAGATTTGGAGGGCGGACGAAATACCAATAGCCTCATGAGGAGATGGAATTCTGCTGCTATATGAAGGCGATATGATCATGAAGAGCAGTAAGGGATCTGCGAATTTAAAGTGACCTGAGGCATTAGCACACTACTGAATTTCCTAATAGTTCAAGCCGGGGGCGATCACGAAGGTTCACCTGACTCGACAGGGGAGCACCTGGGTGTAGAGGTGAAACTGGTACCCGAATGCCGGCCCCTTTAGTTTCAGGAGGTAGGTGAGTCTCCGGGCGATGTATCCCCGATCGCGCCCCTGATGAACTGCGCAATCCAGGTCTCCGCGCCCACCAGAATATCACGCCGGCAAATTCCCGGCACCGGGCAGGAGCCTCAAATGTGGCGTGGTCATGACAGGGGGCCAGAAGTGTGGGCGGGACGGTTGAGCCGGCCTACACGCGCTGGATACAGCGGAAACTACGTCTACCTGGCAGTTCCGTGCAGGGGGTGTGTCAACGCTGCCCCTCCAGATAGCGACGATCCAGGGCGAGGATAACGCCGTTCGGACTCCTATCTTCTTTGAAGGGGTGGAAGTCTTTGGGTGAGCTGAACAGGCGAATTGTCCTCTGGCACAATACGGTTACACTCTTCCATAAGCGAAAACGACCGGAGTTCTTTGGATCGTTCCGGAAGGCCGGCTACGCCTATCGCGTCGAGGCGACCCTGTCGATGCACAGAAAGGGGGATGAAAACGATGTTCCCAAGCGAGATGAGAAACATCCCCACCTAAAACCGACACATTAAAGTATTTTTTATCATTTATGTTCTCTATATCGCGCAATACCTGGTGGTGGTATGGAGGAAGATCATTCTGCAGATCTCATTAATGTAGATCTTGAGTTGCTTTCTGTATTACTTCAGAATCCCTATCTCACGCGACCTGAAGATGAGATTGGCGAGACTGCTCTCATAAAATGGGTTGAGCGAGAGTGCAAGTCTCATGCGGGTACTGCCGCCAAAAAAGAGGACATACTCGGTCTAATTACGAAATTAATTCTTGAAGGGGTATTTACCGGGAAAAGGTACGGACAAAAGATGCTTCTAAAACCAACACACAATTATTACCTACTGAAGAGCGGCCAGCCAATGGTCCCGATGAAGAGGGAAAAAACTCAGGTATCACTCTTCGCAGATAGTGACGATTATTCTTTCATAGAGAAAAATAGACTACTCGAGGTTTCCAAGATAGGCGATATCCCCCTCCATGCTGATGAGGAATTTGGGGAGAGGCAACTTTCCCAAGGCGCCACTGCTCCTTATAGTCGTTCTCTACTGGAGATAATACGTCACTATGATGGACCTGATAAAGATTTAGTGAAGTACCTTCCTGCTTTCTTTAATCTTGCATGTAATATCCTAAATGACAGGTACACTGATTGGCACACTAAGATTCTCATCAGTTCTGCTCTCGGTTACTTTGTACTGGAAGAAGATGTCATTCCAAACCACGCCGAATTTGGATATCTCGATGACTTATATCTGCTCGTTTTTGCCCTCCGAGAAATTAAACGTCACGTTTCACCATCTCTCCTCGAAGACAACTGGGGATATTCAGAAAATATCCATGATCTAATCGAAGAGGTATATCATGATACATATACGGTCATCCAAGATTATGCATGTGAGATTCTCCATAAAGTAGGTTTGAGAAAATTCAAAGAGTTGGAGTTAGAAGAGTACTCAGGAACCTATCCGCAAAAAATTGCTAAGTTAGCTCAAGAGAAACGTGAACTGATAGCTTTAACGGCCTATCTCATAAAGTTGATATATCGCACCAATTTGAAAGGGCGAGAACTCAAACGGATCAAGGATTTCCTTATGCAATATGGTGATTACACGGAAATTGCACGGCTTATTGAGCTTTCAAACAGAGACTACTCAACAGAGACAGCATTAGAGCCCGATATAGAATCTTTTGAAGTTGATCTCGAGAGAGAGCTCCAACAAGCACGCTTAAACGCGTTACTTGATGACCAAGACACGGAATAGGTGTAGAATGTCGTTTCGCGATCTCAAGTTAAAGCATTCATATACATCAGAAAAAGATAACCTTCTCGAAGATTTTTATATTCCAGTCCTGAAAAAGGCGATCAGCTATAAGCGAATCACTGGGTATTTCTCATCGAGTTCATTTTTAACAGCTGCAGCAGGGCTAGGGCAATTTATCAAAAACGGTGGGTATCTGAAGTTTATCTTAAACATCGTTCTTTCTGAAGATGACTACACTCAGATCGAAAAAGGAATACAGAGTCCCGAAAAAATCATTGAAAATTACCTCATTCACGATCTGAGTTCTTTTGAGGACGAGTGTAGGAGAGACCACAGTAAAGTATTGGGATGGCTGATTGCGCATGACTACCTGGAGGTAAAAATTGGCTATATAAAACAAAGACTAACCGGCAATGAGATACTCCATCAGAAAATTGGTATATTAAAAGATGGAGAAGGCAACACCCTTTCGTTTAGCGGTTCTAACAACGAAAGTGTCCATGGATGGGCCTATAATTCTGAAAAATTCAAAGCGTTCTTCAGCTGGAAAGCAAATAATGACGTTTTCATTTCCCAGGATTTAGAAGATTTTGATGAATTGTGGAACAATAGATCAGTGAAAACGGAAGTTATCCCCTTTCCCGAAGCGGTCAAAAAGGAAGTAATTTCCATTGTAAAAAGGGAACCCATTGATCTTGATGCTCTCTTGACGAACATTGCCAATGCACAAAAGAAAACAACAGATAGGCTTGATACTGCAACAGACCCTCCAGATATTCGAGAACCAATGTATCAGCATGATACAACAGATATCACCCCCCAAAACGAATCCAATGGCGTTTTTGAGAGAGGAGAAGATGCTGAAAAATACGCTATAGTCCGGCTTCGGGATTACCAATTAGAGGCTATCGATGCCTGGTTCCAGAATGAGTGTTGTGGAATTTTTGAGATGGCAACAGGAACTGGAAAGACATATACGGCGCTCGGTGCGCTCAAGCAACTTGTAGAAAGGGAGGATAAACTCGTTACAATAATAGCGGTCCCGTTTCTCCATCTTGCCACCCAGTGGGAACAAAGTCTGGATAAATTCAACATAAAAATACCCATCATCCATGTAAGCAGTGTAAACTCAAAATGGAGAGAGGATTTGAAGACAAAGATTCTGGACAACTGGTTAGGTAAGGAAAATTACTTTAACATTCTTACTACACATGACACGTTATCCTCTGATTCGTTTATCGAACTTATACGCGAGGTTAGGTCTCCGATCTTACTCATTGGCGACGAAGTACACGGTCTGGGTGCTGTTACAAGGCTTGAAGCATTACTACCACTTTATACCTACCGGCTAGGGTTGAGCGCGACTCCCGAACGATATTTTGACGAATTAGGAACCCAAGAACTGCTACAATTTTTCGGTAAGGTTGTATACGTCTTTGACCTGCACAGGGCCATAAATGAAATCAATCCTGATACCGGCGAGACTTACTTGACCCCTTACGAGTATCATCCAATCTTTGTTGAACTGACACACGAGGATATGGATGCGTACTCTGCTCTCAGCGGCCAGATAGCTATTCTCTGCAGTAAAAAAAATAAAACTAAGTCAGATCGGCTAGCTCTTGAGCAAAAACTACGTGAACGCCAGGATATCCTGAAAAATACTCAAACGAAATACCCCGCCTTCAGAGAGCTCATCAGCAGCTTAGCAAAGAATGACGAAATTAACCAAACTCTCGTCTATTGCTCTCCACAACAGATCGAAACCGTCCAGAAGATACTCCGGAATCAACACGGTGTTGTTCAGCATCGCTTTACGAGTAAAGAAAATGCAACTAAGAAGGAGGAAAAATATTGTGGCTTGACAGAGAGGGAGTACCTACTGGACAATTTTGAAAAAGGAATATATGACGTCCTGGTTGCGATTAGATGTCTGGATGAAGGAGTCGATGTTCCTGCAACCAGAAATGCTATCCTTATGTGTAGTTCCGGGAATCCGAAAGAACACATCCAAAGACGTGGTCGCGTTCTCAGGCGCTCTCCTGGGAAAAAGAAGGCACATATATATGACATAACAGCTGTACCCACCGTTATAGATGGCCGTTATGCAGATACAAACACAAAGATGCTTGAATCTCAGTTAAAGAGGTTAGAAGAATTTGCGAAAGATGCCATGAATCAAGACGACATTGAGAGAGAGATCTTCCAAGTTCGGCGGAGATACTCAGCTTATGGAGGTTAAAGAATGGCGGATGGTCTTGAGATTAACCATTTAATTATGGAAACAATACGCGAACGCTCCCCAAATGAATCTGTTGTTCAGTTAGTTCTTGAATCACTACAATATGAACTTGATATCTGGAATAGATACCTTCCCTGGAGTGACATTTCTGGTCAGTATGAGCTAATTGTGGATAAAATTGCAAAGGGGTTGTTGGATTGAGATTTTCGATATCTTCAATCACATTGACTAATTATCGACAATTTCAGGGCGAACAAACGCTTAATTTTTCATTTGACAAAAACAAAAATGTCATCGTGGTTTTAGGGAAAAATGGCGCCGGTAAGTCAAATATACTTAATGCTCTAACATGGTGCTTCTATGGCATAGAGGTTCATAAAGATGAGGCAATACAGGATAGCAGTGGAATGCCTATCATCAATGTGACCGAACTCAAGGCACTGAAACCTAACCAAAGTACATATGCAGAAGTGCTTGTTAATATTGAGACTGATATCGGACCCTGGACGGTTAAGAGGCGTATTGAGGGGGGAAAAACTGCTCTTGGCAAAATGTATTTCGATCCGCCACGATTGACAGTGATCCATCCTGTTGGTGGGCAAGATAAGATCGCCGAAGGGGAAGAAACTCAAAGATTAATTAACAATCTACTCCCTGAAGCACTCCGTAACTTTTTCTTTATTGATGGTGAGCAGCTAAGGGAATTCTTTAAATATAGTAGCCCTAAGGAAGTTGCTACGGCGATTGACAATGTTTCTCAATTAGACCTGATGTTCAAGGCTGCGGGAAACTTAACTAAATATGAAAGACAGTTGCGGAAAAATGTAAAGGCAACGACGCCTCAACTTGAAGCGGTACAGCAACAAATCGAGATATTGCAGAAGAATATCGAAGAGAAAGAATCCTTAATACAAAAGACAGAAGTAGATATCGAAAAAGATTCTCTCGAATTGGTTCAGGTAGAAGAATACCTCCGGAAACATAACGATGCATCAGTCGCCGCGTTACAGCGTGAACGGGATACTCTGGATGCGGATGTAAAAATCTTAAAGCAAAACCTTCAGGATGAGGAGATAAATCGGAACAGTTACCTTGTTGATATTGCTCCGTTTATCTTCCTCAAAAGTGAGATCGAGACTGCTTATCAGCTCATTCAACACAGAGTTGACAAAGGAGAGCTTCCTCCACGAATAAAGGAGACATTTGTTCGGGAATTGATCGAGCGTGGCCGCTGTATTTGTGGGAATGAACTCATCGGCGATGCAAAGCGGGAGCTTGAAGCATACAGCACGCAGCTTGCCCTCTCCGAGTTGAGCGAGGTTAGTATCAGCGGGAAAACAACTATAGAGTCTATTTTAGCCGATATCGATGATTTCTCCAGCAGGATTGACAAGTACAGCGAGAAGATTGATCAATTCAAGGATCATTTTGACCAGAAAATGCGGAGATTGGAATATATTTCTGAAGAAATGAAGGTTCACAATATCGATGAGATTCGGCGTTATGAAGAGAGAAGAAGGCAACTAACAAGTGCGCTCTCTCGCAAAGGTCAGCTTTTAATGATGTATAGAAGGGAAATTGAAGTTTTGAATACTGCTTTGACAGGCAAACTAGAACAAGAGAAAAAAGAGCTATCAAAGGATAAAAAGAACACTCAACTCCGGACTAAACTCCAACTTGTCCAAGATGCTCTTACAACGCTCGCAGATACCGAATATATCGTTAAAGCAAAAATTCGAAGTCAGGTTGAGAAGAGCACTAAAGAGAATTTTTTGACTCTCATTCGGAAAAAAACGGCGTTCACTGATGTGCAGATCGATGAGAATTTCAATGTTAAAATCATCCATTCACACGGCTATAATGCCATTAACGATCTCTCAGCTGGAGAATACATGATTCTTGGACTGTCGTTTATGAGCGCGTTGATGACAATATCAGGGTTTCATGCACCCGTTATCATTGATACTCCACTTGGAAAGATTGACGATGAGCACAGGGAGTATATCACCACCGAGTTACCCAAGTTTTTATCGGGCACACAGTTAGCTCTACTTGTTACCCCTACTGAATACGACAATAATGTCAGACATAACCTGCAAGAACATCTACTGCCAGATAATTTCTTTGAGATCGCTGAAAATGAGACAAAAACTATCTCTGAGGTGAGGTCGTATGGCAGTTAGACACTTCAATGAACCGAGAGATCTGGCTTACAGCAAGCAACATTCAGGATTGTTTCAAGGGAAAGATTCCTGGATCGACAAAAATTCACGAGGAATATTCGCGGGGAGAACCCAAAGAGATCTTTTCATATTTGCAATGGCTTTAGGCAAGTACCGTAAGCAAAAATCTGATTTGAAAGACCGGCAAGCCAACATTCCTGTGCAAACTATGGCTGAACGACAAAAATGGGCTGTTTTGTCCATCTCTCTTGCCGACAATAATGACCTGATGTGCCTGAAAGACGAAAATACTCTCTACAAAGAGGCAGAACGTTATGCAGAAGGGGGTTTAAAGATTCTGCAGTCACATGTGGATAAATGGGGTTCAGAATATCCAAAATTCCTTGAGGCTGAGCTGAAGGAAATCCTTCAGGAATCCGAACCTGGTATCAAATAGGCTGCTCATCTCATCTTTCCATTTTATTAGCTCCAAATCTCTTATTTTAGTTCCCAAATACCCCGTGGGGAGTTAGACTTCATAATACCTTCCTGGACTAAACTATATCTCATCCACTGTGCATTTTTTTTCCACCGTGGGATACCTTCTCCAACAGGCTCGTAGTCAGCATCGGTAAGTACACTCCGGAGTCGTCTTTCCATCTCATCCTCTACCTTAGATTTAGGTGCAGAGCCTCCGAGTGCTTTGAGGGAGGCGATTAAGGTTCCCCTCAAGGTATCTTCTGAAGTATAGTGGCCTTTGCTGGTTCTTGTACCTCTTTGCACCGGCCGCATCGCTGTTGTTTGTGTTGAACGCTGTTGCTTCTCTATTTTTTGAATGTCGGCAAGAATTTTTTCTAACTCGCCCCTTAAATACGTTAAAACAACCGATACTTCGTCGCGATCCAGCACATCAGCCTTTAATTTCTCCTGCGCCTCGGTGAGATCTTGAGGGATAGACAGATCATTTGTTTGTAGCGTTGATATTGCTCTATTGACTGCACTGAGTTTTTTTTTAAGTTCATCGAGTTCCTCATCCCTATGAGACTCGAGATTTGTAATTAAGTTGTTTAATTGTTGGATGAGGACCGCTGCTTTTGCAATCATTTATTGAGAGTATGTCAAGCATAAATATAGAGGTGTGGATCTGTTATTCAGGGGGAGAGGGTGTTGTCATCCTCCTTCGCCCTCCAACTCATAACTGGATGCATAAAAAAAGCCATGGACCAACTAAAATCTCAAATGAAATGAGGTTCCCTCACTTTGCGAGACCATGCTCTCCCTCCTCGAATAATTTCTCCTTCCAGTTACTCAAACTGCGACTGAAGTACCACTTTCATTCCCCCTTTGAGGATAGCATCCGGAGCATTGTAGCTCACTCTCCCTCTTTAATTGTACTTTGTGGTGTGAAGATATTATTACATGTTACTTTTCTTGAGGGTTCGCAAAGTGAGGTTCCATAAGGTTTATGCGGCAAAATTAGAGGCATTACTCAACACCTGAGAGAATGAGGGAGAGCATTGCTCCAAGTACTCGCGGATCTACTGAAGTCTTGGCGTAGCGATTTACTTATATGAGCGGTTTAGACACCATCTATTTCAACTTCAGTTGATTCAGCTACAGCGGCCGTTACCCCCTCTGCAGGAAGAAGACTTTGAAAATCGCTTAAATCCTTAATTCGCGAGAAAACGGAGAAAACTCCTCGGTTCAAGTGCGCCCGGAACTGAGGAAAGAGATCCGTTTCAGGGTCGAGGCCATCAGATATCAGCCGTTCCCGGAGCAATCCCACATAGAAGCAGTCCCACTCTCCCGTCAGCGTGTACCGATTCAGCTCCTGACCTTCTTCATCGTACATAGCGGGGTCGGGGATCATCGGCTCGTTGAGAGAGTAACAAACGGCAATCCTAAGTAAAATGTTTGGAGTCAGCCCAGTTTTTCCTTTTAACATCTGCAAGCGATATGTTGCACCTTTACTCATGCGTACCCGGTTAAACGCCATTTGGCACCTCCAATCTCTCATTATCTGCCCAGAAGTATCCGGGAACAATCCTGGTTGCACTCTCTTCCTCATCAAACTCCAGACGGTACACCTTAGCCACATGAGGCGCCAAACCCCGGAAGTAAGCCTGATCAATCTCGGTATCTGTAGATAAGATCACCATTTGGTGGCTTGCGTTCGGGAAGAACTCATTGACAATCCGCTCCCGGTGTTCGCTATCCAGCCTGCCGAGCGGAGTATCAATGACAAATGGAAGCGGGCGACCTGAGCAGATGGTCAGAGCCCAGAGCATGGAAACAGCATAGATCTGCTTTTCCCCTTCAGATAGTTTGCTTTTATGGATGGGAGTATTGTATTTGGTGTAAAGGGTGATCGAAAAATCATCCGGGTCAATCTCAATATCTGTGATAAAATCATCTTTCCGAAGGAGCCGGTTGAAGCACTCGAGGAATACTTGCTGGAACTCAGATAGCTTTGCTGTTTGGAGTTCTGTGCTGTATTCCTTCAGTACTTCTTGCACTTTAACCGCGAGATTTAGCTGTTCTGACAGATTCTCAACCGACTTTAAATTCTCCAATTGAGCCTCTTTGCGCCTCTCAGATTCCTGGAGACTCCACTGAGTCTGTCGGATCTCTTCATCCATCTGTTTCATTTGCTCACGATATTGGCCTATTTCCTGATGTAGCCGATTGAGCTCTTCGATTATTGGCGAAATAATATCATCTTCTGGGGCCCGGTTGATTGCTAGCTCAACGTTTCGTCGCTCGGCGACAAGTTTCTCAAATCTATCGCTATGTTCTCTCATCTTGATAGGCACAGCGTCTAGTGCCTCATCCATCCACATAAGGATATTTTTTTGCTCGATCGGTGAAAAATTATGTATGGGAGTATAATTCTCGAATCGGGATGAGGGAGAGAAGGTTTTCTGTAATAAGGCAGAGAATTTATCAACAATATGTTGATTCTGATCCGGTGTTAATACGACATCCTTCCAGAACCCTTTTGAATTGATAGTGTCTGTAATTTCTGCAATTTTTTCGGTAGCAACCGCTGTCGCATTCCTCCACTGGTGGTATTGTTCTTCCTCAGCAATCCTCTCTTTTAGTAATAGACAATATTTTGGTGTCAATGCAAAGGGGAAAATGAACGAGCATAACTCACGGATGTGGTTGCGTTCTGCTTCAATCTCACGGTTGAGTTGGGTTTTTCGTAACTTCAATTTGTTTCGCTTGCTGGCAAAGCTGCCGCCTTCGTTTGAGAGTTTTAACTCTAGCCGCTCGATCTTACCACGCGTCTGGTCGCAGTAACTCTGTATATGTGCTCGTTCTTGAAGTTTCATCGACTGCTCTGCTTCGAGCTGCCTGCTCTCAGACTCGATCTTTGCCATCTGATCTTTGAACTCTATTTCTTTAGACCTCTTAACCTGCCGAGAGGTGAATATTCCCAAGTCTGTCCGGAGCTGATCAACGATCCGCAGCCCTAGAAGCGACTTAAATGCATCTTTGAGTTGAATATTTGTATCGTCATCCTGCGCGAGGCCTTGAATCTTCTCTCCATCAAAGAAGAACAGGCGCGAGATACCCGGTGGGATCAGCTCGTATATAAACTCCTGCCACTGCTGGGTGTCCAGGTCTCGGATCTCCTCACCATTCCTCATAACAAGTAGGGACTCTTTTAGCCCTTTCTTGTGACGATGCCACGACCGCCTAACTGTGTAGATATGGATGATGCCAAGATATGCATGTTCAAACTCAAGCTCTACCGCAGCTCTGCTAACGCGGAGAGGTGAACCTGCAATGAGGTGAAAGTGCCCGAAGATATAGTTTCGATATTCATCCATCCTCTTGAACCAGTACTCACTGAGATTTGACCCATATAAGCAGAGTCGAATCGCCTCAAAGATAGTTGTTTTTCCGGCTCCATTATTTCCACCGATCAGAATAATAGGCTTACTAAAGCCCTTTTCGTCTTCAGGACGGAGATCGAATGTCTGTGTTCCTCGGAAGAGACCAAAGTTTTCAAGAGTCAGTTTTGTGATGATCACGGTAATCCCTCATTTTCTCCTCAATACTGATGCTACTGAATGATCTCTTCTTCAGACCGCCATTCCTCACTGAACACATCTTCGATTCTTGAATAAATGCCGGAGCGCCGTCTCATACCCTGCACTTGCCGCTCGACATCGAGCAGTTTCATCACTAACTGAACGGGAACTTCGTGTTTGTTACAGATCGATCCCAGGAGATCACTTTCTTTGCCTGAGAATGACCCCAGATCGTCCTGGACCCAATCAAGATCCGTTCCCATCACTTCACGGTATATTCTTGGAACAGAATCTTCCCAATCCCCTTTCTCCTGGCGCCAGATCCTCCGGATCTCATGCAGTTCTTCAGGTAGAATCAGTTGGAGATTGGGATTTGGACCATACTTCTGGACTTCTTTCTGTGTCTCAAGAAGTTTCTTTAAAAAATATTTGCACCACTCCATCTTATATGGCCCGCGGATGAGTTCTCCGCTACCATCCCGTTTATATTTTATTTTCCCATTCATCCGTTTGTATTCGCGGTAAATGGGTTTTTCATCTTTACCTTGAGTCTTGGCGAGCATGTTCCGGTATTCCAAAAGTGGTTTTAGCCACTCCTCACCGCTATCAATGAGGCCCATGATGGCCTTGTCTTCTGTGACGACTGTGCAGACCCAGCAACCGAATCGACTGCCACCCTGAGGGGGAGTGTGCTCGTCAACGGTGAGTGGATCCTCGCTGGCATCTGCATTTTTATACAGCATTAGAAGATCTTGGTTGTTACCACCCCACGGGGAGGGGTTTCGAAGCAGATACGCCCAGACATCATCTGTTGAGAAATCTTCGATGGGTGTGTACACAAATGACTGAGCAAATCTTGAGTGGCGAGAAAGTAAAGATCCGTCTATCTTATATGAATTCATGGTCTTTGCACGAGTGGAACTTTCATCCCTTCTTACGCCAAGTACCAGGATGACTTCACCATGCTCAGATACCTTATCTAGAATGAAGGTATCAGCCGTCCGGAGTTTCAACCGATCAGTGCACCAACGAAAAGAGACAGAGGGGGTCGGATAGCCCTTACCGATCAGGAGAACCCAAAAAGAGTTTTCGATCTCTGGGTAGAGTTGTACTGCTTTAATCGGCAAACTTTGCTCCTGAGCGGCCTTATTTATCAAGTCGAGATTTCCTTTAATGGCATCAGCTATAACCGGGGTTTCAACGAGGGTATCGGAGGAGATAATGTACACTTGCTTTTTTCGCTGTTCTGGAGGGAGGGCTTTGAGTGCATTCCAGATAATTTGAACGACAGCTGTCGAGTCCTTACCGCCACTATATCCTACGATCCAGGATCTATGGTCGTTCAAGTAGAGATCCTGAACTTCGGAATAGATGTCCTGGATACTCCGAATATCGAATATTGACGATGTTTCGGATGATTCCGATGGCTCAGCGGGCACTGAGTTCGTCATGCAGCGGAACTCCGATCCTTTTTACCGAGATTCTCTTCAGCACTCAATTCTTCTGCGGTTAATTTTAAACCTAGAAAGCGCTTGATGGCTCCGGTCGTCAGGGTCAAGTTTGTCTGGGACTTATTGATGCGACCTCCGACCATTGCTCTACCCTCCCATACTTCTGCGTTCTCGCGAGACCAGTTGATATCCCGTAGCAGTACTAATTTTTCAGGCCAGTCGCCAGGATGTTGCTCGATCAAGGCATGTCCTACCCTGCCAAGTGCATGAAGCGCAATGCCATGCACATGGATGTATTCTTTCCTCAGGTCTGCAGTCGAAACGTGCCTCTCTACAGCCCATTGCCATTCAGTGATATTTTGGTAAACTTCGTTCCAATACTTAGAAGTTGTATCTACATAGCTATCAAAATCCGCCAATATGTCAGGGCTTCTACCTAGAAGGGCCTCAGTTGCCTGGTAGATGCTACTGAGTGTAAACAACTTGACAGAACGATTAGAGATCGTCGTCTTCTCAAGTTCAGTTAGTCCGTTAAAGGCAGGGACTGCCTCTAAAAGGGATAAAACTAGTTTTGAGAAAGGATCTCGGTTATCGTATAAAATTCCAAGCGATTTTGTTGGCTGAACGGCATGCTTGTTTAAGTCGGCAAACATTTGTTGACTGCGCTTAAGTCCCGCGTCCAAAAAAAGTACTGCAGAGATTGTTTCAACCCCTAGTTCCGGCTGAGACTCCAATGCTTTTTCGATGGCAGCCTTTCGATGCTGACCATCATTAATGACAATTCGCGCGGTCATAGGAACTATGAGTTTCCCAATTTTTTGCGGCGAATCACCTTGATTATAGGGGACGAATTTGACCGTACTGTCTATCGAAGCTGTGATGGACGAGAGAACGTAGTCCTTTGGGTTAGCGATGAGGTAATTGGCGATGGTCGGAATGCGTGCTCGATTTAGTGTTCGTTGAGCGCGCATTTTTGGAGGAAGGCCACCATCGTCGAAAGAGAGAGCGTTTGCGACGAATGTCAGTGGAAGCATCGTTACATAATACTCCCTTCCTGCCTGTATCCCCCTGATTGCCGGGAAATGGTATGTTGAAGCATCAAAAGACTCTAGATCATCAGTTTGATTACTTATCATAATTATCACTCCAGGAAGTATTATTTATCTTCTTGGAAGTTTATTTAAGGGCAATGGAAGTTAAATCTATTGATTTGATTCGTCTAACTGTATAAAATAGATGTACCTCGATCTCTCAAGATGCTAAGCACGTGTCCACCTCCTGACTGGCCATACATGCCATGACAAACCAGGGGACACAGCCCTTCTGCTCCCATGGACTAACAACGGAACTCCTGAAGTCGCGAGTGAAATGTATGTAGACAGAGCGTACGAAAACCCCTATGATGCGAGTAGCATCATGCTTAACTAATGAAAATTTCTGATCCCATTTTCATGGAAAACAGTTTTACCACAAAAAAAACTGGGGGAGGAGAGTCTCCTCCGGTTCAGTCCAGTGCAGAGACCATGTCGGCCCAGTCCTCGATCGCGTCAAGGATGCTGTCATCCTGGTAGGATGATATCCGGACGGTCTTCCGGGTGAAGGTGATGTAGTAGTCATCACCCGAGGGATCGTGGCACTTGAGCTGACAGTAGTAGATCTCCTTCGCGGGGTCGCGGTGGGCCGTGCCCCCCATAGCGTTTGCTATCGCGGTGTTTGCGAGCGTCGCGGCGGCGTTCGCCTCGAACGCGGCGATCGTCGGGGACTGGAGCGAGACCGTCCCGACCTTCTTGCCGGCGGCGAGAAAGTTCACCTTTGCG
>MTBK01280133.1_pt2 | contig 15538 bp, 6 predicted proteins | sample 1535981 | NCBI WGS metagenome assembly MTBK01 (sample SAMN06109225, study PRJNA356200) | anaerobic digester metagenome | isolation source: biogas reactors fed with pig manure or primary and secondary sludge | place: Spain | collected 2016-06-30 | reverse complement strand
GTGCAGGTCGGAACTTACCCGACAAGGAATTTCGCTACCTTAGGACCGTTATAGTTACGGCCGCCGTTTACCGGGGCTTCGATTCAATGCTTCTCCCGACAAGTCGGGATGACATCCCCTCTTAACCTTCCGGCACCGGGCAGGTGTCAGGCCTTATACGTCATATTTCTATTTTGCAAAGCCATATGTTTTTGATAAACAGTCGTCCGGACCATTTCTCTGCGTCCCGATCGGAATCGGGATCCCCTTATCCCGAAGTTACGGGGTCATTTTGCCTAGTTCCTTAGCCACGATTCTCTCGAGCACCTTAGGATTCTCTCCTTGACTACCTGTGTCGGTTTACGGTACGGGCTCTTGTAAGATATGCTTAGAGGTTTTTCTTGGAAGTCGGATTACGGCTATTATCCGCTTGCCCGAAGGCGCACGGTACTATCAGGTTCAGCATTGTAAGCTATTAACATACAATATACCTACACCCTTTAACGTACTATTCCGGCAGTACGCAAGCCTGTCACTACTTCGTCATCCCATCGCTCTTACAAGAGGTATCGGAATATTAACCGATTATCCATCGACTACCCCCTTAGGGTTCGCCTTAGGCCCCGACTAACCCGCGGATGATTAGCATTGCCGCGGAAACCTTAGTCTATCGGTGTGCGGGTTTCTCGCCCGCATTATCGTTACTCATGCCTACATTTTCGTTTCCAAACGCTCCAGTAGTGCTCACGCACAACCTTCAGCGCAGATTGGAATGCTCCCCTACCTCCCGACATAAAGTCGGGACCATAGCTTCGGTAATATGCTTTATGCCCGATTATTATCCATGCAAGACCGCTCGACTAGTGAGCTGTTACGCACTCTTTAAATGAATGGCTGCTTCCAAGCCAACATCCTAGCTGTCAATGCAGTCAAACCGCGTTTGATCAACTTAGCATATATTTGGGGACCTTAGCTGATGGTCTGGGTTCTTTCCCTCTCGGACATGGACCTTAGCACCCATGCCCTCACTCCTAATTAACATGTATCAGCATTCGGAGTTCATCAGGGGTTGGTAGGCGGTGAAGCCCCCTAGCCCAATTGGTAGCTCTACCTCTGATACACTATAAATTAAGGCTGCACCTAAATGCATTTCGGGGAGTACGAGCTATTTCCTGGTTTGATTGGCCTTTCACCCCTACCCACAGCTCATCCGAAAACTTTTCAACGTTTAACGGTTCGGACCTCCATTTCGTGTTACCGAAACTTCATCCTGGCCATGGGTAGATCACGCAGGTTTCGCGTCTAGCACCACTGACTAAAAAACGCCCTATTAAGACTCGCTTTCGCTTCGGATACACCCCTGAAGGGCTTAACCTTGCCAGTGACGACTAACTCGTAGGCTCATTATGCAAAAGGCACGCCGTCATCCCGATAAAATCGGGACTCCGACCGATTGTAAGCGAACGGTTTCAGGTACTATTTCACTCCCCTGTTCGGGGTACTTTTCACCTTTCCCTCACGGTACTGGTTCACTATCGGTCTCCTGGGAGTATTTAGCCTTACGGGATGGTCCCCGTAGATTCAGACAGGGTTTCTCGTGCCCCGCCCTACTCAGGATACTGCTATCAAATCAATAAATTACGTGTACAGGACTATCACCTTATAATGTGTAACTTTCCAGATACTTCCACTTCTTTAAAAATCCAAATATTGCAGTCCTACAACCCCATTATAGCATAATACTAAAATGGTTTGGGCTATTCCCCGTTCGCTCGCCACTACTAAGGGAATCACTATTGTTTTCTTTTCCTCCGGTTACTTAGATGTTTCAGTTCACCGGGTTAGCTTTCCGATAAATCGGAATGATACCGCTTCACGGTACCGGGTTAACCCATTCGGAAATCTGCGGATCAAAGGTTATTTGCACCTACCCGCAGCTTATCGCAGCTTGTCACGTCCTTCATAGCCTCCAGGAGCCTAGGCATCCGCCGTACGCTCTTATTTGCTTCTCGATTACTCTTATAATAAATTATGATTAATCTAATTTAAAGTAGGCTATACTTTAATTAGATAAATAAAAATCAATGTCTATCGTTAGATTTTAATTGTTGTTACATTACGTCAAAGATCGTTATGCTCATTTTCTTTTTTTAAAAAGTAGAGCAGAGTGGAGAATAAGGGAGTCGAACCCTTGACCTCCTGCGTGCAAGGCAGGCGCTCTAGCCAACTGAGCTAATTCCCCCGCTTTTTTTAGCGTAGTCCCTCGCAGACTCGAACTGCGGACCTCTACATTATCAGTGTAGCGCTCTAACCGGCTGAGCTAAGGGACTTCAAAAAAATAAAACCGCATAAAACTCAACCCTCGGATAGTGCCTTCGAAGCGTAGAGCCGAGAAAAGCAGGTTAATTATATAAAAAACAAGTGAATACTGAGAAAACCAAATTTACAAAAATAAAGGCTCCAGAAAGGAGGTGTTCCAGCCGCACCTTCCGGTACGGCTACCTTGTTACGACTTAGCCCCAGTTACCAGTTTTACCCTAGGCCGCTCCTTACGGTGACGGACTTCAGGCACCCCCAGCTTCCATGGCTTGACGGGCGGTGTGTACAAGGCCCGGGAACGTATTCACCGCGCCATGGCTGATGCGCGATTACTAGCGAATCCGGCTTCACGGAGTCGAGTTGCAGACTCCGATCCGAACTAAGATCGGCTTTGGAGATTAGCGCCCTGTCGCCAGGTGGCTGCTCGCTGTACCGACCATTGTAACACGTGTGTCGCCCCGGACATAAGGGCCGTGCTGATTTGACGTCATCCCCACCTTCCTCACGGTTTACACCGGCAGTCTTGTCAGAGTCCCCATCATTACATGCTGGCAACTGACAACAAGGGTTGCGCTCGTTATGGGACTTAACCCGACACCTCACGGCACGAGCTGACGACAACCATGCAGCACCTTGTAAATAGTCCCGAAGGAAAGATGTGTTTCCACATCATGCAAAATACATTTAAGCCCGGGTAAGGTTCCTCGCGTATCATCGAATTAAACCACATGTTCCTCCGCTTGTGCGGGCCCCCGTCAATTCCTTTGAGTTTCATTCTTGCGAACGTACTCCCCAGGTGGATTACTTAATGCTTTCGCTAAGCCACTGACTGTGTATCGCCAACAGCGAGTAATCATAGTTTACGGCGTGGACTACCAGGGTATCTAATCCTGTTTGATCCCCACGCTTTCGTGCATCAGCGTCAGTTATGGGTTAGCATGCTGCCTTCGCAATAGGGGTTCTGGGTAATATCTAAGCATTTCACCGCTACATTACACATTCCGCATACCTCAACCAAACTCAAGAAAAACAGTTTCAATGGCAATTTTCCAGTTGAGCTGAAAACTTTCACCACTGACTTATAATCCCGCCTACACACCCTTTAAACCTAATAAATCCGGATAACGCTTGCATCCTCCGTATTACCGCGGCTGCTGGCACGGAGTTAGCCGATGCTTATTCATTAAATACTGTCATCGCTTGACAAGTCAAACTTATTCTTCTTTAATAAAAGCAGTTTACAATTGCTAGAACTGTCTTCCTGCACGCGGGATGGCTGGTTCAGGGTTCCCCCCATTGACCAATATTCCTCACTGCTGCCTCCCGTAGGAGTCTGGCCCGTGTCTCAGTGCCAGTGTGCGGGATCATCCTTTAAGACCCCGTACCCATCATTGCCTTGGTAAGCCGTTACCTTACCAACTAGCTAATGGGACGCATGCCCATCAAATACCGTTGAAAACTTTATCAAAAATTTCATGCGAAATAATTGATGCATGGAGTATTAATCCGAATTTCTCCGGGCTATCCTCCTGTAAATGGTAGGTTGCATACGTGTTACTCACCCATCCGCCGGTCGCCACCAAATATAAATACTCGTGTTGCCCCTCGACTTGCATGTGTTAAGCCTCCCGCTAGCGTTCATCCTGAGCCAGGATCAAACTCTTCATTGTTATAAAATAAAAAAATAAATTGTTCCTTTAGCCCAATATTATTGTAAATTGACGTAAAATAAAAATTACGCTAGGTTCCTTTTCTTCACTTGTTTCAAAATTACAAAGAACATGAAAATCCAAAAAATCAAACAAATTATCCGAAATTTTGGGAGTGCAAAGATAAGATTAAAAAAATCAATATTCCAAATAAAATAATAAAAAAATTAAATTATTTTTTATTTCGCTGATAATCAGGCGCAAACAATATGAGCAATATTAAAAGATTGTTAAATATATTTTTAACTTGCACGATATTGAATTAGATTTTCATATATTCGCACAAAAAAAGTGCCAGAAAAAATTGTAATTATTCCAACTTATAATGAAATTGAAAACGCAGCCCTTATATTAGAAAAGGTTTTGTCGTTGAGTCCCGAATTTCATGTGCTAGTGATAGATGACGGCTCGCCCGATGGTACAGCCGAAGTAGTAAAAGAGTTTTGTAACAAATATCCTGATAAAATATTTCTTATAGAAAGAAGTGGAAAATTGGGCTTAGGAACAGCTTATATCAAGGGTTTCAAATGGGCTTTGGAGAAAGGTTACGAATATATATTCGAAATGGATGCCGATTTTTCACACAACCCCGATGATTTAGTACACCTATATAATGCACTCGCGGTTGACAATGCCGATATGACTGTTGGTTCGAGGTATAGATCTGGAGTAAATGTTGTAAATTGGCCGATGAGCCGAGTTTTGCTATCGTATTTTGCATCAAAATATGTAAAATTTATAACCCGAATGAAATTAACCGATACAACAGCTGGATTTGTTGGATATTCTAGAAAAGTTTTGGAAACTATAAACTTAGACAGAATAAAAATGATTGGTTATGCTTTTCAAATTGAAATGAAATTTAAAACTTACTTGCATGGTTTTAATATTGTAGAAGTTCCAATTATATTTACAGAACGCAAACTTGGAAGCTCTAAAATGTCGAAAGGCATTGTAAGAGAAGCTATTTTTGGAGTGATAAAAATGAGATTGCAAAGTGTTTTCAATAAGAAGAAATATTTGTCGTAAAATTTGTAAAATAATATTTTTAAAAAAAAAGATGTTAAAACATTTGGAGTTAATATTTTATCATAATACATTTGGGTTTTTAACTAATTACAAGAAAAAAATATTTATTAACTAAACTTTTTATTAAAATGAAAAAATTTACAATCTTAATGGCTGTACTATTTATTGGTATAGCATCATTTGCACAAGTTGCAAAATTAGGCACTAAAACGGCAATACAAATTCCCGTAGAACTAAATGCTGAAAAATCTGGCTGGTTTACCTATTGTCCATCAGCACCGTATTTCTTTGAACTTGAAGCTGGCGAAAAAATAGGAATGAGGTACGATTCTGATCAGATGGCTACAATGTTCGACGCAAATCCACAAATAACTAAGGTGAAAATCGCATGCTATGATGGAAATACTGCAGGTGCATCAGGTTATAATGGAAAGGATTTTACAATAGAAATCTATCAAGGCGGAGTATATGATTATGAGGTGTTTTCTTATGAGCCTGGTACAATGCTTTATTCACAAAATTTTGTTGCTCCAGATTATATGTATTCAGAAGTAACTCTTAATTCTCCTTTTAATATTGATATTCAGCAAGATTTATTTGTGGCAATTACAATGAATGCAAAAACTGCATATTTAATGTCTGGAACAAGCGACTTTGATGCATTAACTTATGGTACTTTAATCAATGATGGTAGCGGTTGGGAAGATATATTGTTTGGAACTTCAATGGATGACGCAGAAGTTTTGCCGTGGGCTATTGAAATTTTTGTTGAAGACGAAGCTATCTATGAAGAGAACTCAGATGTTTTTGCAGAATGGGTAAATGGAGCTACAAACCCAATTCAAACTATATCATCTATAACTATTGAAGCAGACGAAACTTTAAATTTATATCCAGTTTTTGGTAATAAAGGGCCAGATGCTACTAACGGAAGTATTGAGTTAACATTTACAATAAATAATATGAATTTGTTAGATCCTATAACCATTAATGAATCAATACCTGCAGCAGCTAATAGCATATACTTTTTAACAGAAGATTATAGTGCTATTCCAATTACTCCAGAAGACTTTGATGAAATGGGCTTAACAGGAATCTTTGATATCTGTTTTTCTGCAATTTATAGTGGCGTTGACAATAATCCAAATAACAACACAGCTTGTCTTACTGTTACCAGAAATGCTGGTGTAGGAATAAATTCAAGTCATACCGCTAATGTTTCAATTTATCCAAACCCAGCTAATAATATTGTAACCATTGCTAATGCAGAAAACAGCAATATTTCTATTATGGATATTACTGGAAAAACTCTTGTTAGCATTAACAATGCATCTGCAAATCAAACAATTGATATTAGCAATTTAAGCCAAGGTGCATATTTTATTAATATTGATGGAGAAGTTAGAAAGCTTAGTGTTATTAAATAAATATTTCATATCTTCTTAGTAACTAGTAAAAAGAGGCCAGTGTGCCTCTTTTTTTTATGCTTAATAAATAAAAAAACAATCAATATTTTGTAAATACAATTTCGTATAAGTTCACTTTAGTATGTGTTTTCTCTGTTTAAGAAAACAAAATAGAGAAGTTTACCATAGATCCAAAGATTAAAACTGTCAATATAAATCGCTTAAACAGTGGCACTTACATTGTTAGGCTAATAAAGACAGATGATATAAAGGAAAAGCAATTATTTTGGTTAATTAATTATTCACTTTTTTTGTTTTAGTGTATTATTTTTTTATATATTTGCGTGTAACTTTAAATTTAAATAGATATGAAAAAATTTTTAACAATTTTTATGCTTTTTACCTTTGTAATAAGCATTCAAGCTTTCTCGCAAGCAACAGCAAAAGCGAAAAAGCCAACGACTAAAAACACTGAGATGTTTCAAGCCCATCAAGCAGCAGAAGCTGAAATGGCAAAAGTTTTAGATCTGAAAAGTTTCAGACACGATGGTACTATTTCAATTTCAACCAAAGGTGGTGGAGCAGGTTGTCCTGATGGAAGCTTGTTTTCTCGTCCTTTTAATAACCCTGAAAACGCATTAGCTTCTGAAGCAGAGTTTGATGGAGGATCAATAGAAGTAGCAACTTCATTCCAAACTGTTGGTGGAACAATTGAAGGAGTAAGCATTTGGATGCTTTCAATGAATCATAATGGTACTAGTTTTGTTTTATGTAATGAAGACCCAATGAACGTAAATGTTAGATTTTATGAAAACAATAACGGGAATGTTGGAAATTTAGAACATGAATTTTTAAATCTTGCAACTACTATTATTCCTGCTAACGTTGACTTATTTGGTAATCCTAATTACCCTGTGTCATTCATGACTATTGTTCTACCACAAGATGTTGATATGCATGATGGTTTCATTTCTGTTCAAGGAACGACTCCTGCTTCTGGAACAAACTGTTGGTTAATGTGGGTTGACGATGTAAGTGCTGGAATAGGCTTTGTTAATGAAGATGGAGGAAGTTGGGAACAAACGGATAATGGTTGCACTATTTGCCTAACAGGAACCCCACCTACTTGTCCTGCACCGAGTAATATCATTGTAGAGAGTGTTACACAAACAAGTGCTATAATTAACTGGACTGAAAATGGTACAGCAACTGCTTGGAATATTGAATATGGCGAAGCTGGTTTTGCTCCAACAGGAACTCCTACTCTTTCAGGAGTTACCGAACGCCCATACACAATTGATAATTTAGATCCTGCAACACAATACACTGTTTACATTCAAGCTGAATGTGGTAGTCTTTGGGCTGGACCTTTTAATTTCTTTACAGAGTGTGATGTAGCTAACGTACCTTATTATCAAGACTTTGAGACAACAACACCACCTGCTCTTCCTGAATGTACAAGTGTTGAAAATGTTGGATCAGGTAATGCATGGACTGTTGCGGCTGTAACTGATGTAAACAATATAACTGGAAATGCACTTGTATATAACTATAATGCTAGCTACGATGCAAACACTTGGTTTTATACAAGAGGATTAGAGTTGAACGCTGGTTCTACATATCAAGTTTCGTTCAAATATGCTGCGAGATCTTCATATTTCCCAGAAAACTTAAAAGTTGCTTACGGAACAAGCCCAGCAGCAGCGAGCATGACAAATGAAATTATTGATTTATTTGAAATTGAAGAAGATGATGGAACTCTTTCTGAAACTTTAATTAGTCCAAGTGCTGACGGAGTTTATTATATTGGATTCAACTGCTATTCAGAAGCTGACCAATTTAGACTATACGTTGATGACATAGCTATTGTAGATATGGCTGGAGCAACAATTACATTTAATGTTACTGACGGAACAGATGCAATAGAAGGAGCTGAAATTACAATTAATGAAGAAGTTTTATATTCTGACGCAAATGGAGAAGTTGAACTTTTCTTAAATCCAGGAGATTACGATTACACCGTTACTAAATTCGGTTTTGAAGATTATTCAAATAGTATAAATGTTGTTGACCAAGTTGACGAAACAGTAAATGTTACATTAACTGCTCTTAGTGCATTTGAAATTACTTTCAATGTTTCTGACGTTAATGATGCGATAGTAGAAGCTGAAATTAGCATTTTATATAATGGTTCTGTTGCTTACACTGGTACTACAACAGGAGGAACAATTGCTTTCGCTGATGTTGCTGCTGGAACCTATACATACAATGTTGTAGCTGAAGGTTATACATCTATTACTGGAGAAGAACTAGTAGTTGATGCTGACGCTACTATTGATGTTGAGTTGATTGAAAACCTTATTGAACCATACGGATTAATGGTTGACGTAGTTGCTCAAGATGCACTTTTCTCTTGGAATAACGCACAAGGTTTCTTTGATGATTTTGAAAGTTATGACGACTTTGTTCTAGAATTTGGTGACTGGATTTTAATTGACGTTGACGGTTCTCCAACATATGGATTCCAAGGAATTGATTACCCAAACGCTTACGCACCAATGGCTGGAATAATTTTTAATTCTTCAACAACAAACCCTTCATTCGATAGTCCAGCATACTCTGGAGATAAATTTGTAGCAGTGTTCGCCTCAACTCAAGGAGCGTGCGACGACTGGTTGATTGCTCCAAAAACTATGGTCGGACCAAACTTTGAAGTTTCTTTCTTTGCAAGAAATGGAGATGGAGAATATCAAGAAGAATTCCAAGTATTTGTATCTACTACTACACCAAGTATTAGTGAGTTTACAGCAATTAGCCCAGTGGTTACTTGTCCAGCTGGTTCTGTACAATGGATTAACTATACTTATGGACTAGAAAATTATGCAGGACAAGAAATTTATGTTGCTATCCACGTAACTTCTGATGACCAATTCTATTTCTGTTTAGATGATTTCAAAATTGGTTCTAGTGCAAAAGCATTTGAAAGCTATAATGTTTTCTTAGATGATATGACAATAGCAGTAGCTGAAGATATTACTGAAACTGAATATACTTTCCTTGACTTAGAATTTGGTGCTTACACAGCAGGTGTACAAGCTGTTTATAGCACAGGAGTATCACCAGTTGCAACTATCGATTTTCAAGTTATTGACGTAAGCATAAACGGAGTTATTCAAATGTTTACTATTTATCCAAATCCATCACAAGGATTATATAACATCGTAACAGACGCTAATGCAGTAGTAACTGTACAAGACATAAGCGGTCGTACAATTCTAACTCAAGAAATTAATGCTAATGGAAAAATTGATTTAACAAATCAACCTGCAGGAATCTATTTCTTACAGATAGAAGACAAAGTTATTAAACTAATAAAAGAATAATATTATTCTAAGTATAATTATTAAAGGGCTGGCGATTATGTCAGCCCTTTTTTTAAAATATATCGCTAGTGTTTTACTAATACCGATTTTATGATTTACCTAGATTTTATACACTTTTTGGGGACAGTATCTCCAAATATTTTAATCATCGGTATAAGTTTTTAAAGTAGAAAACTCCTCTAGATAAAGCTTAATAACCCCCCCGTAATATACATTTGAGGGTTTTGTCTCAAGCCTGAATTCAAAACGCATACTCCTCAACTTTTTAAACCGTAGTTGGTGCGGTTTCAATTACGTTCGACAACTATACGCTCAACCACTAGAGTAAAAACTACAATCTAATGAATGTTTGGGATTTAAATGTTTCCTATAATTTATTCCGCTATTATATCAATTTCATCGGCGAAAAGCCAAGTGTAATTGCCCGCACTAATATGCCATTTTGGTAATTTTCCATAATTTGGAGCAAATACTTTAATATATCTTGCCTTTTGGTTTTTTGGCTCATACAAGAAGCGATGAATAACAGTATGCTCTTCGTTGTCAGCTATTTGATGAGATATTTTATTGGCTGAAACAAAACTTCTACCATCTCTTGAAAAAGAATATTCTACATATTTTGGCATCATAATCCAAGAGCGTTGGTCTTGTAGAAAGCCAGTTTCAATACTTTTAATATCTTTTATACTTCCTAAGTCAACAATTGCTTCAAAATCTTGTGCACTATATCCTTGCCATTCTCCAGAACGAAAATCGTTTTTACCTTTCAACCTGTCAATTAAAGCATCATCGCCGCCAGCAGGATACAAACTACTGTATTTAGTTTTTAAATTTACCGAACGACTGCCATCAACAAGAATATATTCAGAAAAAATAGGCTTAGACGGCAATTTTCCTTCTTCTTTAGCGTAGAAAAATATTTTTACATCAGAATTAATGTTTAGAGGCTCTTTATATTCAATAAAATCATCATTTTTATCAAAAGAATAGTAAATCACAGCGTTTTCATCGTAAGATTTTAAATGAACTTGAATAGAATCTGTAAAAGTTTTTTTCGCAATATTACTATAAGGAGTTCTGGTAATTAGGTAATCATCAATTTTAGATTGATAAATGTGTTCTTGCTTTGTTCCAAAATCCTTATTTACAGTATTACTCATAAAAAACTCGATTTTCCCACCTTTTATAATATCGCTATGCATTAAATAGGTTTTATTATAGTTTTTGCCGTTTAATTTAATTTTTTCCACATAAATATTTTCATCAGAATTGTTATGTGTAATTATTGAAAATCTTTTTCCATTTTCGAGCTGTATAATTGCTGTATCAAAAATTGGACTACCAATGTCGTAAACAGTGTTTGCTGGATTTACTGGATAAAATCCCATCGCGCTAAGCACATACCAAGCCGACATTTGTCCACAATCTTCGTTTCCACACAAGCCCGCTGGTCCCGAATGATACATTTCTGACATAATTCTGCGTACCATTTCTTGAGCTTTATCTGGTCGGGCGCAATAATTGTACAAATACGCCACATGATGGCTTGGCTCGTTTCCGTGTGCATATTGTCCAATTAATCCCGTAATATCTTTTAAGTCTTTCCCGTGTGTTTCACTTTCGGCTGCAAACAAGTTATCAAGTTGATTTTCAAACTTTTCATTTCCGCCCATAAGTTCAATCATGCTTAAAATATCTTGAGGCGCGTAAAAGCTATACTGCCACGAATTAGCTTCTGTAAAGTTGTGGTCAACTTCTTTTGGGTCGAAAGGAGTTTTCCATGCTCCATTCATTCTTGGTCGCATAAAACCAATTTCTGGGTCTAAAATATTTTTGTACGATTGGCTTCTTACAATATAATCTTTGTAAACTTTATTTTTTCCTAAAGCTTTTGCAAACATTGCTATGCACCAATCGTTATAAGCATATTCCAATGTTTTAGATACAGATTCGTGTTCTGATTCAACAGGTAAAAATCCATATTTTGCGTAATCGTGTTTTCCAAGTTCATCGGCTTCAGCTCTTGCAATCATTGCTTCCATTGCCAGCTGAATATCAAAATCAACAATACCTTTAAAATAAGCGTCAACAATTGGTGGAACGGCGTGATATCCAATCATGCAACCGGTTTCGTTTGCCGATAATTCCCACATAGGTAGCTGTCCGCCATATTTATATTGCGACAAGAAAGTTTTTATAAAATCTAAGCTTCGTTTTTGCTGTACAATTGTAAATAGGGGATGAGTAGCTCTGTAAGTATCCCATAATGAGAATACTGTGTAATTTGTAAAATCGCTTGCTTGGTGAATTTCTAAATCTGTTCCTCTATATTTTTCATTTACGTCGGTTGCTAAAGTAGGATGTGTAAAAGCGTGATATAAAGCGGTATAGAAAACCTTTTTTTGTTCTTCGCTACCTCCTTTAACAATTATTCTACTCAATTCGTTTTCCCAAGCTTGTTTTGCGTTTTCTTTCACCTTATCGAAATCAAAATCGGGTAATTCTTTTTCTAAATTTTCTATTGCTGAACTTTCGCTTACTTGCGAAATTGCTACTTTAACAAATACTTCATCAGCCTCATTATCATTAAGTTGAAAAGCAAATACTCCAAATTTAGAGTCGAAACTTTCTGCTTGCAAAATGCTTTCATCAATTTCAATTATCTCATCAGTTTCAAATTGTGGATTTAATTTAAGATCAACAATTTCAACTGGCACCGAAAAATCTATTACGAAATACAAAATTTGATTTTCTGCCCAAGCTTTAGAATTTCTCACTCCTGTATATCTGGTGTCAGAAACTTTTGTAAGCCCTGATTTCAAGACCATATCTCTATGTTCGAGGTCTAAAATTATATAATGTTCTTCCTTTTTGTTGAATTTATATTTATGAATTCCAACTCTATCGGTAACGCTTAATTCCACATTTACATCTGGATTTTTTAAATGCACTGAATAATATCCCGGTTCTGCAACTTCGCTATCGTGTGAAAACACTGAAGTATATGCTGCTTGGTTTGGATTATCTGAAATATTTATTGTAGAATAAAATCCCGACATTGGCATAAGCAAAATATCGCCATAATCGCTTACACCAGTTCCGCTAAGGTGAGTATGCGAAAATCCATAAATTATAGAATCTGTATAATGATATCCGCTACAACCGTCCCAGCTATCAAGTCGAGTATCTGGGCTTAATTGAACCATTCCGAAAGGCATAATTGCGCCGGGGAAAGTATGTCCGTGGTCGTCAGTTCCAATAATTGGATTTACGTATTGAGTTAATTCGTGAGTTTCAAACTTATTTTTGTAATTCGACATCATTGAATAGCCTAAAACTCCAAGCATTGCAAGAGCTAATAAAATAACTAAAATATAACGATTCATATTAAAAAATTTTTGCAAATATAAGAAATAGCAACGAGTAGAAAAGTAAAAGATATATTAATTTATATTATCGCGCTTATGCTTTACTTTTCTTTTTGAAGTTCTCTCTCTTTTTCAGAATTTGAATAGGCTATAAATATTCTTTTATAAAAAATAATCAATAAAAATACTGCTATCGTAATTGCAGAGTCTGCTATATTAAACACAGGTTTAAAGAAAACGGCTTCACCTTGGCTATTTGTAATAATTGGGCAGTATATCATATCAACAACTGCTCCTGTAAGGAAACCAGAGTAGCCTTGGGAGCTAAATTGTGCAATACCCGAATATCCGACCCAGTAGTCAATTTCAGGATTGTATATTAAACCTTTATCAAAAATTAGACCATAAAAAGCGCTATCAATTAAATTTCCAATTGCGCCTGCAAGAACCATTGCAATAGCAACAATATGCATGATATGCATTTTTGCTTTAATAATTCGCCTTAAATAAATAGATATTAAAACTATTGCAAACAGCCTGAAAAGGGTTAATAGTTTTTTGCCCCAAATTCCTCCAAGTTTCATTCCAAAAGCCATTCCGGGGTTTTCGGTAAAATGTATTTTTACGTATCTGCCTAACAAGTTGAATTCTTCACCCAAATGCATATTGGTTTTAACCCAAATTTTTAATGCTTGGTCTAAAATGAGAATTGCAAAAATTACCGATAGGGCAATTAGCGTGTTTTTTTTGTTTTTCACTAATTATGAAAGTTTATTAGAATTTAAAAATAAACACGAGCTTATTTTTGGTTTCTTTTTGCATCTATGCATAAAGTTGCGTGTGGAACTGCACGAAGCCTTTCTTTTGAAATTAGTTTACCCGTTTCGCGACAAATTCCGTAAGTGCCATTTTCGATTCTTACTAATGCTGCTTGCAAGTGTTGCATGAATTTCAATTGACGTTGTGCCAGCCTGCCAGCCTCTTCTTTACTCAAAACTGCAGCTCCTTCTTCCAATACTTTAAAAGTTGGGGAAGTATCAGCAATATCGTTAGTGTTAGCATGATTCAAAGCACTTTTATACAAATCATAATCGCTTTTAGCTTTTTCTAATTTAGCCAAAATAATTTCTTTAAACTCTGTGAGTTCCTCTTTATTATATCTCTTTTTTGTATCTGCCATTTTGTATTTATTTTTTAATTATACTATATAATACGCTCAACTCTTAATAGAGTTTCAAAATTATCTAATTCTACGACTTTTGCATCAATATGTTCCATTTTTTCTTCAACACTGATATTAACAGCTAAAGTTTGAGAGCAGATATACTCGCCAAAGCTTGCAATAGCATCGTTTATTTCATCGTGTTTTTGAATGAAAATATTGATTTTGTCGGTAACATCGAAACCGCTATCTTTTCTTAAATTTTGAATTCTATTAACCAATTCTCTTGCTAAACCTTCTTGTTTCAATTCGTTGGTAACAGTAATGTCAAGGGCAACAGTCAATCTTCCTTCACTTGCAACCAACCAGCCCGGAATATCTTCCGATAAAATTTCAACATCAGTTAAATTAAGAATAATAGTTTCGTTATCAACATTTATTGATATGCTTTCGTTTTTCTCAATTTCGGCAATGTCTTCTTGAGTAAAGTTTTGAATTATACCAGAAATTGATTTAAGCATTTTTCCGTATTTTGGACCTAAAGTTTTAAAATTAGGCTTTGCTTTTTTAATTAAAAGTCCCGAAGCGTCGGTTAAATATTGAACTTCTTTAATATTTGTTTCTGCAAGAATTATGCTTTCAACTTTTCTTAATTGTTGTTCAAATTCCTCGCTTAAAACAGGAATCATTATTTGCTGTAAAGGCTGTCGTACTCTAATATTCACTTTTCGGCGCAAGCTAAGAATCATTGAAGATATATCTTGTGCCATTTGCATACGTTCTTCCAATTTTTTGTCTATATATTCTTCTTTAATTTCAGGAAATTTGCTTAAATGCACCGATGAGTATTCTTCTTTTTTTGTTGTATTATTCAAATCTCGGTAAACTTGTTCACTCATAAATGGAGCAATTGGCGACGAAAGTTTTGCAACCGTAATTAAACATTCGTAAAGAGTTTGGTATGCCGAAACTTTATCTGTATCGTACTCTCCACCCCAATAACGTTTTCTGCCCAAGCGAACATACCAATTGCTTAAATGGTCGATTACAAAGTTTTGAATTGCTCTACCAGCGCGAGTTAACTCATAATTTGCATAGTTTTCTTTCACTTCGGCGGTAAGCGAATTTAATAAAGAAATAATCCAGCGGTCGAGTTCTGGGCGTTGCTCAATAGGAATTTCAT
>MTBK01073560.1_pt1 | contig 15539 bp, 10 predicted proteins | sample 1535981 | NCBI WGS metagenome assembly MTBK01 (sample SAMN06109225, study PRJNA356200) | anaerobic digester metagenome | isolation source: biogas reactors fed with pig manure or primary and secondary sludge | place: Spain | collected 2016-06-30 | reverse complement strand
CACGGTGATCTTGCCGTAGGTGTCCGGATCCGAACTGGCCGACATGTAGGCCGCCAGGAAGTCGCGGCGGAACCGGTTCAGCGCCGTCGTCAACTGGAATGACGCCGAATTGTCGTTCTTGGCAAGGTCTTTGGCCACGATGTAGTACGGCGGCTGGAAGCTCGACGCCGTCGGGTTCGGGTCCAGCGGGACGTCCCAGAAGTCCGAGGTGGAGAAGAACGTCACCGGGTCGTCGACGTGGTACTTGGCCAGCAGCGCCCGCTGCACCTTGAACAGATCCTCCGGGTAACGCAGGTGCTCGGCGAGCTCGGCGGAGATGTCGGCGCGCGGCTTGACCGTGCCGGGGAACACCTTCATCCACGCCGCCAGCACGGGGTCCTTCTCGTCCTGGGCGTACAGCGTCACGGTGCCGTCGTAGGCGTCGACGGTGGCCTTCACCGAGTTGCGGATGTAGGACACCTGCTTGTCCGGGCGCAGCCGGTTGATCGCCACCTCGGTGGAGTCCGCCGTCGCCGAACTCAGCGACGTCAGCTCCGAGTACGGGTAGTTGTCCAGCGTGGTGTAGCCGTCGATGATCCACACCATCCGCTTGCCCACGATCGCCGGGTACACCGTGGTGTCGGTGGTCAGCCACGGGGCGACGGCCTTGACCCGTTCCGCCGGGTCCCGGTTGAACAGGATCCGGGAGTTCGAGCCGATCACGTTGGAGAACAGGAAGTTCCGCTCGGCGAACTTCGCGGCGAACACCGACCGGGTCAGCCAGTTGCCGATCGCCACCCCGCCCGCGCCGGTGTAGGTGTAGTTCTTGGTCTCGGTGTTGGTCTCGTAGTCGTACTCGCGGTCGGTGCCGTTCTTGCCGACGATCGCGTAGTCGTCGGGAGCCGAGGCGATCACCGGGCCGAAGTAGATCCGCGGCTGGTCCAGCGGGGCCGGCCCGGGCGAGACGACGCTGCCGTTCGCGCCGACGACGCTGGCCAGGAACTCGGGGTAGCCGCCGTTCTGGTTGGGGTCGTTGGCGATCCCGCGCACGGTGTTGGCCGGGGAGGCGATGAACCCGTTGCCGTGGGTGAAGACGGTGTGCCGGTTGATCCAGTCGCGCTGGTTGTCGATCAGCCGGGCCGGGTTGAGCTCGCGGGCAGCCACCACGAAGTCACGCAGCGCGCCGTTGACCTCGTAGCGGTCGATGGAGAGCTGATCGGGGAAGAAGTAGAAGTTCTTGCCCTGCTGGAACTGGGTGAACGCCGGGCTGATGACGTTGGGGTCCAGCAGCCGGATGTTGGAGGTGGTGGCCCGGTCGGCGGCCACCTGCTTGGCGTCGGTGGGCGAGTTGCCGCTGTAGTCGCGGTAGGTCACGCTCTCCTCGGTCAGCCCGTAGGCCTGCCGGGTGGCGGTGATCGACCGCGAGATGAACTCGCTCTCCTTCTGCGCCGCATTGGGTTTCACCGAGAACTGCTCGACGATCATCGGCCAGCCCGCCCCGACGATCAGCGAGCTGACCAGCAGCAGCACCAGACCGATCGCCGGGATGCGCAGATCCCGCAGGAACAGCGCGGAGAACACCGCCGCAGCGCAGATCAGCGCGATCGCCAGCAGGATCAGCTTGGCCGGCAGCACCGCGTTGATATCGGTGTAGCCCGCCCCGGTGAACGGCTTGCCCGCCCGGGTGTTGCTCAGCAGTTCGTAGCGGTCGAACCAGTAGGCCACCGCCTTGAGCAGCACCAGCACCCCGACCAGGCCGATCAGCTGCAGCCGCGCCGGTTTGCTCAGCGCACCGGAGCCCGCCGCCAGCCGGATCCCGCCGAAGATGTAGTGCGTTACCAGGCTTCCCAGGAACGCCAGGAACAGCGCGACGAACAGGAACGTCAGCAGCAGCCGGTAGAACGGCAGGTCGAAGGCGTAGAAGCCGAGGTCCATGCCGAACTGCGGGTCGGCGATCCCGAAGCTGCCGCCGTGCAGGAACAGCTGGATGCGCGGCCAGTAGCCCTGCGCCACCAGGCCGGCCATCAGGCCGATCACCGCGGGCACCCCGAACGCGAAGAACCGCAGCCGCGACAGCACCGCCATCCGGTAGCGCGCCACCGGATCGTTGGGTCCGGCGTTGGGCACGAACACCGGCCGGGTGCGGTAGGCCAGCGTCAGCGCGCCGAACACGATCAACCCGACCAGCAGCGCGGCCACCAGGAAGACCACCAGCCGGGTCACCAGCACGGTGGTGAACACCGAGCGGAACCCCAACTCGCCGAACCACAGCCAGTCGACGTAGGTGTCGATGAATCTCGGCCCGACCAGCAGCAGCGCCACGAAGACGGCTGCCACGATCACGAGGACGCGGCCTCTCCGGCTCAGCGCCGGCATCCGGGCGGGGGGACGAATGCTCACGATCGGTGTCCTGCGGCAATCACGCCGCCACTCTACGCAACCCGGAATGCGGGTCCCCGGCTAGCAGGTGGGCGGGCGCCCGCCGGTGTTCAGCGTCGTGAGCGCGTCGATGGCCTGCGGCAGCGTCTCCACCTTGATCAGTTCCATGGTCTCCAACGCGACCGTGCGGGCCTCGTCGCAGTTCTCCGCGGGCACCAGGAACACCGTCGCCCCGGCCTCCTGGGCGCTGGCCATCTTGTGGACGATGCCGCCGATCGGGCCGACCGCGCCGTCGACCCCGATGCTGCCGGTGCCGGCGACGAACTTGCCGCCGTTGAGATCCCCGGTGCTCAGCTTGTCCACCACCGCCAGGCTGAACATCAGCCCGGCCGACGGCCCGCCGATATTGGCCAGGTTGAAGTCGACGGTGAACGGCGCCCACGGCGCGTCGAGCACCGCGACGCCGAGGTAGCCGTGCTCGCGGTCGTCGTTCTTACCGAGGGTGATCCGCGCGGTCCCGGGCGGGGAGTTCTTGCGCCGGTAGTCCACCACGATCTGCTGGCCGGGTTTGGTGGCCTTGAGCAGGCCGGAGAACTGCTCGACGGTGGTGACCGGGGTGCCGTCGACCTTGTCGATGGCGTCGCCGGTCTGCAGCTTGCCCACCGACGGCCCCGGATCGTTGACCTTCTCGACGCTGACGGCCTTCGGGTAGTTCAGGTAGTTCAGGGCGGCGAACTGGGCGGTGTCCTCGGAGTTCTGGAAGTCCGCGCTCTGGCTCTTCTGGATGTCCTCGCGGGACTTCTCCGGGGGAAACACCAGATCGCGGGGCACCAACTGCTGGCTGCCGGACAGCCACAGGGTCAGCGCCTGGCCCATAGTCAGTCCATCGCGCTGGGACACCGTGGTCATGTTCAGGTGTCCAGAGGTCGGTTTGACCGGGGTGCCCTCGATGGCCACCACCGGCTTGCCCTCGAACTCCCCGAGGGTGTCGTAGGTCGGCCCGGGCCCCAGCGAGACGTAGGGCACCGTCACCACCGCCATCAGCACACCGAACGCGACGATGGGCACCAGGGCCGCAAAGAGCGTCAGGAATCGCCTGTTCACGCCGCCCACAGTAACGGCGGTACCGTGGGCGTCATGCCTGACCTGCCCTTCGGCTTCAACCCCGGCGACGACCCCGACCGCGACAAGGCTTCGGGGTCCGGAACGGGGGCCGGATCATCGAACCCGTTCGGCGCCGGGTTCAACCCCGCCGACCTCGGCCAGCTGTTCACCCAACTCGGCCAGATGTTCGCCGGGGCGGGCAGCGCGATGACCGGCGGGGCGGCATCGGGGCCGGTGAACTACGAACTGGCCCGCAAGCTGGCGTCGAGTTCCATTGGTTTCACCGCACCGGTGCCCGAGTCCACCGGCCGGGCCGTCACCGACGCGGTGCACCTGGCCGACACCTGGCTCGACGGCGCCACCGCGCTGCCGGCCGGGGCGACCCGCACCGCGGCCTGGACGCCGCAGGACTGGGTGGACAACACCCTGAACACCTGGAAGCGGCTGTGCGACCCGATGGCCGAGCAGGTGGCCTCGGTGTGGACGTCCACCCTGCCCGAGGAAGCCAAGGCGATGGCCGGGCCGCTGATGGCGGTGATGACCCAGATGGGCGGGATGGCGTTCGGCTCGCAACTGGGCCAGGCGCTGGGCCGGCTGTCCCAGGAGGTGCTGACCTCCACCGACGTCGGCCTGCCGCTGGGGCCGGTGGGCACCGCGGCGCTGCTGCCCGCCGCCATCGAGGCGCTATCGGAGGGTCTGGAGCAGCCGCGCAGCGAGATCATGACCTTCCTGGCCGCCCGCGAGGCCGCCCACCACCGGCTGTTCAGCCATGTGCCGTGGCTGTCGACCCAGCTGATGGGCGCGGTCGAGGCCTACGCGCGCGGGATGAAGGTCGACATGAGCGGGATGGAGCAGCTCGCCTCCGGCCTGGATCCGTCCATGCTGATGGATCCGTCGAAGATGGAAGAGCTGCTCGCTCAAGGCTCTTTGGGGGGCCTTTTCGAGCCCAAGGCCACCCCGGAGCAGACCGCCGCGCTGGAGCGACTGGAGACCCTTCTGGCCCTCGTCGAGGGCTGGGTGGCCACCGTCGTCACCGCCGCACTCGGCGAGCGGATCCCCGGCACCGCCGCGCTCAGCGAGATGCTGCGCCGCCGTCGCGCCACCGGCGGGCCGGCCGAGCAGACCTTCGCCACCCTGGTCGGCCTGGAGTTGCGGCCGCGCAAGATGCGCGAGGCCGCCGCACTGTGGGAGCGGCTCACCCAGGCCGCCGGGGTCGACGCCCGCGACGCGGTGTGGCAGCACCCCGACCTGCTGCCCACCTCCGCCGACCTCGACGACCCGGCCGGGTTCATCGACCGGGTGATCGGCGGGGACGTCAGCGGCCTCGACATCGACGCGGCGATCGCCGAGTTCGAGAAGGACCTCAAGAGGGATCCCGAGCCTCCTGTGGAGAGCTGAAAACCCCTCGGCGCGTTGGGTGTCAGGGTGAGCATGTGTACGCCCTCGATCCCGCGATGCCGGTGTTGCTGCGCCCCGACGGCCGCCTGCAGATCGGCTGGGACCCGCGGCGCGCGGTGCTGGTCCGCCCGCCCGGCGGGCTGAGCGCGACGAAGCTGGCCACGGTGCTGCGGGCACTGCCCCTGGACACCGCCGCCACCCACAAACTGGCCACCCGCCTCGGGTTGCGCGACGCGGCCGGGTTCGACGCGATCCTCGACGGGCTGCGGGCCGCGGGGGTGCTGCGGTCCGGTTCGCGGACGTCCTCGCGCAGCCTCTCGGTCCGGGTGCACGGCTGCGGGCCGCTGTCGGAACTGCTGATCTCCGGTCTGCGGTGCTCGGGGGCACGGGTCGGGCACACCAGCCACGCCAACGCCGCCGGCGCGCCCGCCGGGGTGGACCTGGTGGTACTCGCCGACTGGCTTGCCGCCGACCCGCGGCTGCTGCGGGACCTGCACATCGCGCGGGTCCCGCACCTGCCGGTGCGGGTGCGCGACGGCGCCGGGCTGGTCGGCCCGCTGGTGATCCCTGGTGTCACCAGTTGCCTGACCTGCGTGGACCTGCACCGCACCGACCGGGACCCGGCCTGGCCGGCGCTGGCCACCCAGCTGCGCGAGGTGATCGGCACCGCCGACCGGCCGACCGTGCTGGCCACCGCGGGGCTGGCGCTGGGTCAGGTGCAGCGGGTCATCGCCGGGGTGCGAGAAACCTCGGCCGGCGCTCCCCCACCGGCGTTGGACACCAGCTGGGAGATCGACGTCGGCACCGGCGCGGTCCGCGCTCGGCGCTGGCCACGCCATCCGCTGTGTGGCTGCTGGCCGGGTGGGGGATGATGGACACGTGGCTGACGACATCAAGCGCGGAAGTGCTCGTCGCAACGCAAAACTGGCCAGCATCCCGGTCGGTATCGCCGGGCGCGCCGCGCTCGGCCTGGGCAAGCGGCTGACCGGCAAGTCCCGCGACGAGGTCAACGCCGAGCTGATGGAGAAGGCCGCCAACCAGCTGTTCTCCGTGCTGGGCGAGCTCAAGGGCGGCGCCATGAAGGTGGGCCAGGCGCTGTCGGTGCTGGAGGCCGCCATCCCCGAGCAGTTCGGCGAGCCCTACCGGGAAGCGCTGACGAAGCTGCAGAAGGACGCGCCGCCACTGTCGGCGGCCAAGGTGCACCGGGTGCTCGACACCCAGTTGGGCACCAAGTGGCGGGAGCGGTTCGCCTCCTTCGATGACGAACCGGTCGCCTCGGCCTCGATCGGGCAGGTGCACAAGGCGGTGTGGGCGGACGGCCGCGAGGTGGCCGTCAAGATCCAGTACCCGGGCGCCGACGAGGCGCTGCGCGCCGACCTCAAGACCATGCGCCGGCTGACCAGTGTGCTCAAACAGATCGCCCCCGGCGCCGACGTTCAGGGGGTGGTCGACGAACTCGTCGAGCGCACCGAGATGGAACTGGACTACCGGCTCGAAGCCAACAACCAGCGGGCGTTCGCCAAGGCTTACGAGGGCCACCCGCACTTCCTCATCCCGCACGTGGTGGGCAGCTCGCCGAAGGTCGTCGTCGCCGAATGGGTCGTCGGCAAGCCGCTCAGCGAGATCATCCGCAACGGCACCCGCGAGGAGCGGGACCTCTGCGGCACAAGGCTTTTCGAGCTGACCTTCGACGCGCCCGCCCGGGTGGGCATGATGCACGGTGATGCCCACCCCGGCAATTTCATGCTGCGCGAGGACGGCAAACTGGTCGTCATCGACTTCGGCGCGGTGGCCCCGCTGCCCGGCGGTCTGCCGATCGAGATGGGCATGATGATCCGGCTGGCCCGCGACCGGAACTACGACATGCTGCTGCCGACCATGGAGAAGGTGGGCTTCGTGCGGCCGGGCGAACAACTCGCGATCGAGGACATCGACGAGATGCTGGCCCAGTACGTCGAACCGGTCGAGGTTCCGGTGTTCCACTACACCCGCAAATGGCTGCAGCGCCACGCCGCCTCCAATATGGAGCGCACCCCGCAGAACATCAAGATGGCCCGGCAGCTGGATCTGCCGGCCGGTCTGGCGATCCCGCTGCGGGTGATCGCCTCGAACGTCGCGATCTCCTGTCAGCTGGACTGCCGCGTCGCGGTGGCCGAGATGGCCGAGCGGCTGATCCCCGGATTCGCCGAACCCGAACCGCGAATCTAGCGACGGACTTAGATTTGGCGTCGTGAACAGACGCATCGTCGGCGGAATACTGCTGTCGCTGCTCAGCGGCGTCGCTCTGGTCGTCATCTGGCCGTCGCTGGGCAACCTGTGGTGGCTGAGCTTCGTGGCGTTCGTCCCCATGTACGTCGCCCAGTACCGGCTGCTGCCGCGGCGCTGGGGCGCCGTCCCGGTGGGGGTGGCATTCGGCGCCTACTACCTCGCGCTGTTCCTCAACGCCACCTCGGTCATGTCGATCGGCCCGATCCTGGGGATCGCCGCGGGCGCCGCCGTCATCGGCCTGCTCATCGGGGTGTTCCTGCGCCCGTTCGCCGAACGGACCGGCTACCGCTGGTTCGTGGTGCAGCTACCCCTGCTCTGGGTGAGCATCGACCTGCTCATCCAGAACAACGAGATCGTCGGCACCTACCCGTGGATCGCCTACCGACTGGCCGGCGCTCCCCAGTTGGTGCAGCCGGTCAGCATCGTAGGCACCCCGGCGCTGAGCCTGCTCATCCACATCGTCAACGCGGCGGTCGCCCTGATCGTCCTGGCGCTGATCGACCGGAGCCGGACCCCGGCCGTCGAGCATCCGGTGCCCGACCGGGTGCTGGCGTGGTCGGTGGCCGTTCCCCTCGCCGTCACGCTGGTGTGGGGCGGGAGCAGCGTGGCGCTCTACCGGGAGGTGTCGGAGCGGATGGGACCGGAGGTCCGGGTCGCCGCCGTACAGCCCGGTCTGGACAACGCCACCCCCGGCACGCTCATCTCGGCCGGCAACGTCACGCCCGGCCGCAGCGAGGAGCAGCGGATCGCCGACCAGATCACCCAACTGAGCCGGCTGACCCGCGACGCCGCGGCGCAGGGCGCGAAAGTGGTCGTCTGGCCGGAGGAAACGCTCAACTACGACCCGCGGGTGAAGCACACCGACTGGATCCCCGCGCTGCTGCGGCAGACCGGTGTGACCCTGGCGATGGGTTTCACCCCGGACGCCAGCACCGGCTCGGCGCCCAACACCGGCCTGCTGTGGAGCCCCGACGGTGAGGTGAAGGCGGTGTACTACAAGACCAAACGGGTGCTGGTGGAAGGCGAGGCCTTCACCCCCGGAACCGTGTACCCGACGATCGACACCGAGCACGGTGTGCTGGGCATGATCATCTGCTTCGACATCGACTTCCCCGACGGACCGGCCCGCAAAGTCGCAAGCAACGGCGCCCAGATGATCCTGGCGCCGAGCATCGACTTCCTGTCGGTGGCCGATATCCGCAGCGCCTCCACCGCGTTCCGGGCGGTCGAGAACCGGGTCGCGATGGTGAAGGCCGACGTCGCCTGGGATTCGGTGATGGTCGCCCCCAACGGCAGGGTCGTGGCCAAGACGGTCGAGCACGCCGAACGCGGCGGTCAGGCCCTGCTGGTCGCCGATCTCCCACTGGGACCGCGGGGCGCGCCGTTCACCCGATTCGGTGGGACGCCGTTCCAGTGGCTGACGTACGCGGCGACGCTGGTGATGCTCGCCGCGATGGTGCTCTCGAGGAGGCGTTCATGACCAATCCGACGGTCGCCGAGTACACCCTGCGGCGGTTGGCTGCGCTGGGCATCGACAAGGTGTTCGGGGTACCCGGCGACTACGCCTTCCCGGTGAACGACGCCGCCGAGGTGATCGACGGCCTGGAGTGGGTGGCGTCCGCCAACGAACTCAACGCCGCCTACGCCGCCGACGGGTACGCCCGCATCCGGGGCGCGGCGATCCTGTCGACCACCTACGGCGTGGGTGAACTGTCGGCGCTCAACGGGGTGATGGGCAGCCGGGCGCACCGACTGCCGGTGTTCCACATCGTGGGTATGCCCAGCGAACGGATCCAGCACCTGCGGCTGATCACCCATCACAACCTGGGCGACACCAGATACGACCGCTTCCAGGAGATCTCGGCCTCGGCGTGCTGCGTATCGGCGGTGCTGACCCCGGACAACTGCATCGACGAACTCGAGCGGGTGATCCGCGAGGCGCTGCGCCAGTCGATGCCGGCCTACCTCGTGATCTCCCAGGTCAACGGGGTGATGCCGGTGATCGGCACCCCGGTGTCCGGTGTGCCGCTGGCCGAGGTCACCCGCCGGCGCAGCGACCCCACCGAACTGGCCGCCGCGGTGCGGGCCATTCTGGCGAAAGTGGCTGCGGCGCAACGCCCGGTGGCCACCGTCACCACCATGACCGCCCGCTACGGGGTGGCCGGCAAGGCCGCCGACTTCATCCGCGCGGCGAACCTGCCGGTGATGCTGACCCCCAATGACAAGGGGGTGCTCGACGAGTCCCTGCCGCAGTTCATCGGGATGTACTCGGCGGCCTCGTCCCGGCCGCCCGAGGTCCGCGACGTCGTCGCGCAGGCCGATCTGATCCTCGACATCGGCGGGGTGATGCTCACCGAACTGAACACCGGACTGTGGGGCGACGTCCTGGACACCAGCGGGGCGGTCTGCATCCACGACGACTGGGTGCGTAGCGGCACCGACGTGTATCTGAACGTCGCCATCGGCGACGTGCTCGACGCGCTGATCTCCGCGGTCACACCGCGGGAACGCGAATCCGGTCCGGTGCCAACCGAATTGGAGCTGACCGGCGCCGGGGACGAGCCGACGTCGTCGGCGAACTTCTACCCGCGCCTGCAGCGCCGGCTGCGCAGCGGGGACACCGTGGTGATCGAGACTGGGACCTGTATGTCCCACCTCAATGCGATGCGGCTGCCCGCCGGGGTCGGCGCCGAGGGGCAGGGTCTGTGGGGCTCGATCGGCTGGGCGACCCCGGCCGCTATGGGCATCGCGATGGCCAAATCGACGGGGTCCGTCGCGATGGCCAAAGCATCGGCGGGGCGCACCTGGCTGGTCACCGGCGACGGGTCGCATCAGCTCACCCTGAACGAACTCGCGGTGATGGGCCGCTACGGCGTCGCGCCGGTGATCTTCGTACTGAACAACGGCCTCTACGGCATCGAGGACATCATCAGTGCACGCGGGCACGCCTACGACGACCTGGCCTCGGTGAACTACCACCTGCTGCCGGAGGCGTTCGGGTGTACTGGCTGGCTGACCCGCAAGGTGGGCACGGTGGCCGAACTGGACGCCGCCCTCGACGCGATCGACGCCCACGACGGCGCGGCCTACATCGAGGTGATGATCCCCGACGAGGAAAGCCAGCCGCTGCCCGACGATGTCATCGACCGCGGCTACAAGCTGCGGACGCCCGGGGGCCACTGAGCTTTCACGCTCAGGCGGCGGTGTCCTTACGCGGACGTCCGCGGGGACGCTTGCGGGCCAGCACGATGCCGCCGGCCAGGATCTCCCCGCCCCAGACGCCCCACGGTTCGGCCCGGTCCAGGGCGGCCTCCAGGCACTGACGGCGCACCGGGCAGCCGCCGCACAACTCCTTGGCGCGTTCCAGGTCGGCGGGGTTCTCGGCGAACCACAGGTCGGGTTCGCCGGCGTGGCACGGCAACATGGACGTTCCTTCCTGTGGTTGACGGAGATACAAAAAAGGCCACGAACTTTCGTCCGTGGCCTCAGGGGGTTGCTGCGTGCGCTAGCAGACGCTCCCGTCCACGGACAGACGGGCGGCGGCGTGACGCTGGGCGGCGAAGGACATGCCAGGAGGGTATCGGGCCGCGCCGTGGCGGCACAAGCGATTTTCTGACCAGCGGTTTCAGGACGAACGGCGGCGGCGAACCACCAGCAGCGCGATGACCGCCCCGACCACCGCCACGGTGGCGACCGTGACGATCGCGGCCACCGGGGTGGCGGGTTCGGCGGGGACGGCGGGCCCGATGACCCGGCGGTAGGAGTCGTCGTTCGGCGCCGGGGTGAAGCTGAAGTCGGCGGTGATCGCGGCGGGATCGGTGATGGTGGTCGAGATCCGGGTCAGGTACGGGTTGCCGGGGCTCAGTTCTTTCAGTGTCGCGTCGGTGAACGGTCCGTCCGCGAGACCGGCGAAGTCCAGCGTGACGGCCTGGCGGGCGACGTCGGCGTCATCGCGCTGCATCCGGTGCGGGGCCAGCGTGTAGACCACCACCCGCTGAGTGTCCTTGGCGGCGGCCGACATTCGCATCGGGTACACCATCCGGTCGGAGGCGAAGTCCATCCGCACCGGGTCGAGCTGACCGCTGAGCGGCTTCTCCCCCGTCAGCCGCATCGCGACGAACGCCCAGTCCTGCCGCAGATAGGGTTCGAGTTGCGCGCTGACCTCCGGGCGCAGGGTGTAGCCGTGGGAGTCCAGCCACTGCCGCACCCCGGTGAGGTCTCCCCCGGTCAGGGTGGTCGCCTCCAGCGGCCCGAGTTGGACCTGGGCGACGACGGTCGGGGCCTGCGCCGCCCCGGCAGCGGTGTCGACATCGGGGCGGGAGCGCGGCCCGGGTTCCACCCGCGGTGCGGTCAGCCGCTCGAGTTCCGGAAACAGCCCCGGGCCGGCCGCGGTGACGGTGGCCGGTGCCGGGGTGGGGACGATCAGCGCGGCGTTGTCGGCCACCGAGTCGACGTCCAACCGCATGACGATCGTCTCGGTGCCGCCGTTCATGGCGAGCAACGCCTGCTCGCCGGTGACCCGAGCGCCCAGGTCGGAGCTGACGATCCCGCCGCATGCGCAGGCGGCGGCCGGTGCGCCGGTTCCACCCACCAGGGTTCCGGCGGTCAGCACACCAGCCGTCAGCACCGCGGTGAGCAAACGCAATCCGCGCATGCGGTCATCTTGCCAGGGCGGCGGCCTGGTTAGCCGAGCCTGCGCCCAGATCGTCGCAACCACCAAAAACGCGATCTCTACGCAGACTCGATGAGCCGGGGCGGCGTGCTAGCTAGCCCGCCCCCTCCGGCTGCCGGGCCTCGCCCGAATCGCCGTCCCGCGCCTCAGGCGGCCCGGGGGCCGCGTGCAGCAGCGTCCGCACCGACTCCCGGGTGCCGTACGGCCGCAGCATGGTGCTGGCCGGCCGCGGCCGTACCTTCAGCGGCCACCAGAACCACCGCCCCATCAGGGCGGCGATCGACGGCGTCATGAAGGACCGCACGATCAGGGTGTCGAAGATCAGCCCGATGCCGATGGTGGTGCCGATCTGCGCCAGCACCATCAGATCCCCGAATACGAAGCCACACATGGTGAACGCGAAGACCAGGCCGGCGGCGGTGACCACCGACCCGGTGCCCGCCATGGTGCGGATCAGCCCGGTGTTCAACCCCGCGCCGATCTCCTCCTTGAACCGCGAGACCACCAGCAGGTTGTAGTCCGATCCCACCGCCAGCAGGATGATGATGGCCAATGCCAGCACGATCCAGTACAACTCGATACCCAGCAGGTGCTGCCAGATCAGCACCGAAAGCCCGAACGACGCGCCCAGCGACAGCACGACCGTGCCGACGATCACCACGGCGGCCACCAGGCTGCGGGTGATGAACATCATGATCAGCAGGATCAGGCTCACCGCGGCGATCACCACGATCATCAGGTCGTAGCGGGCGATGTCCCGGGCGTCCTTGTAGCCCGACGCGGTCCCGGCGATGTAGATGCTCGACCCGGCCAGCGGGGTGCCCTTGAGCGCCTCCTGCGCGGACTGCCGGATCGGGTCGATATGTGAAATGCCCTTCGGGGTGGCCGGATCGGTGTCGTGGGTGAGGATCATCCGGGCGGCCTTGCCGTCCGGGGAGAGGAACAGTGTCATCCCGCGTTTGAACTCGGAGTTGTCGAACACCTCCGGCGGCAGATAGAACGAGCTGTCGTCCTTGGCCTCGTCGAACGCCTGGCCCATCGCGTCGGCGTTCTTCAGCGCCTCCGCGGCCTGCTCGACCAGCCCCGACTGGGTGGCGTAGTTGGTTTCGGCCAGCGCCTTGTTGCGCTCCTGGATGGCGATCTGCTCGGGGATCAGCGCCAGCAACTGGGGCTGCAGGGCGTTGAGCTTGTCCAGACTCTCGGTGACCCGGCCGAACTGGTCGGTGAGCGCGTCGACCCCGTCGAGAGCGTCGAACACCGAGCGCATCGCCGCGCACACCGGGATGTCGAAACAGTGCGGCTCCCAGTAGAAGTAGTTGCGCATCGGCCGGAAGAAGTCGTCGAAGTTGGCGACCTTGTCCCGCAACTCCTTGACCGTCTCGACGGTTTCGCTGAAGGCGGCGGCCTGCTCATCGGTGGCGGCGGCGGCCTGCTGCTGCAGCGTGTACTGCTGCTGGAGCAGCGTGATCGACTCCGAGATCTCGGCGATCTGCCGGGCGATGTCGTCGGCGCGGGCCTGTTGGAACGGCAGGTTCTGGATCTGCGCGGAACTCTGCGCGCTCATCTGGAAACCGAGCGAGGTGTGGTCCAGCGGGGTGCCCAGCGGCCGGGTGATGGACTGCACCATGGCCACCCCGGGGGTGCGGAAGACCTCCTTGGCCACCCGCTCCAGCACGATCATGTTCGCCGGGGTGCGCAGATCCTTGTCGGATTCGACCATCAGCACTTCCGGGTTGAGCCGGGCCGCGGAGAAATGCCGTTCGGCGGCGGCGTACCCGATCTTGGCCGGCGCCCAGTCCGGCTGGTAGCGGCGGGCGTCGTAGTTGGTCGAGTAGCCGGGCAGGGCAAGTAGGCCGATGAGTGCGATCGCGATGGCGCCGACCAGAATCGGCCCGGGCCAGCGGACGATGGCGGTGCCGATCCTCCGCCACCCGCGGGTCCGCATCGCACGCTTGGGATCGAACAGACCGATGTGGCTGCCCATGACGATGACGGCCGGCGTCAGGGTCAGCGAGGCCACCAGGGTGACCAGCACGCCGATACCGGCCGGAATGCCCAGGCTCTGGAAGTACGGCGTGCGGGTGAAACGCAAGCAGAAGATCGCCGCGGCCACGGTCAGGCCCGACCCGATGATCACGTGGGCGGTGCTGCGGTACATGACGTAGTAGGCCTCGAGGCGGTCGGTGCCGTTCTGCCGCGCCTCCTGGTAACGGCCCAGCAGGAAGATCGCGTAGTCCGTGGCCGCGGCGACGGCGAGCAACGTCAGCAGGTTCGTCGCGTACGTCGACAGCGGAATGACGCCGACGTGTCCGAGGAACGCCACCACGCCGCGGGCCGCGGCGACCTGGATGGCCACCGCCACCAGCGTGAGCAGGGCGGTGACGATGGACCGGTAGACGACCAGCAGCATCACGAAGATCACGCCGAAGGTCAGCGCGGTGACCTTGATGTGGCCGCCCTCGCCGACCGAGAACTCGTCGGCGAACAGCGCCGCCGGACCGCTCACGTAGGCGGTGATCCCCGGCGGCGCGGGCACGCCGGCGACGATGTCGCGGACCGCTTCCACGCCCTCGTTGGCCTGGCTTCCGCCCATGTCGCCGGCCAGGTAGACCTGAATGAGCGCAGCCTTGCCGTCGCTGCTCTGTGAGCCGGCCGCGGTCAGCGGATCGCCCCAGAAGTACTGGACGTGCTGCACGTGCGCGGGGTCCGCCCGCATCCGCTCGACCAGAGCATCGCCGAAGCGGTGCGCCTCGGCGCCCAACGGCTGGTCGCCCTCGAGGACGAGGGTGACCAGGCTGTCGGAGTCGTACTCGCCGAACACCTGGCCGATCCGCTTGCTGGCGATCAGCGACGGCGCGTCCGGGGCGTTGGCCGCCACATTGTGGATCCGGCCCACCTCCTCCAGAGGAGGAACCAGGGCGTTGGTCGAGGCGGCCAGCGCCAGCCAGAAGATGGCGATCGGGATGGCGAGCCTGCGGATCAACGTCGCGATCCGCGACTGCCCGCCGGTGTGCCGGCTCATCCGGACTTGTCCAGACAGTAGACATACGCCGACGCGCCGTTCGAGGTCCGCTCCACCTTGACCACACCGTCGATGGTGATGCGGCAGCCCAGTGTGTCGCCGTCACCCTGGGCCTGGATGTTGGTCAGGACGGCGGGGGTGGTGGTCGAGTCGTCGTAGCGCCACGGCAACGCCGCGCCGTCGACCCGTTGCGGGCGGGCGTCGACGTCGAGGTAGGTGATCGTCGCCGTCGCTCCCGGGTCCCCGAACACCTCGAGCACGACGTTCTTGGGGTTGAACGGGACGATCTGGTCGGCGGCACCGCCGGGGGTCGCGGTGGTGTCCTGCGACCCGAACGCGCCCTGCAGACGGTAGACGGCGAAACTGGCCAGCCCGACCACCAGGACGGCGACCAGCACCATCCAGTTCCGGGTCAGTAGGCGGCCGAGCACACCGCAGAGAGTAGTTCGTTGTGCTAACTGGCGCGCGCCGGGCCGGTCGGTGGCCGTCATTCGGGCCATTCCACCTGCGGTCTACCCTCGGTATACTTCCAGCATGGCCGACACCACTACCGTCAAGGTTCAAACCAGCACCCGCGACCTCCTTCTGGAGATTGGGGCTGCCCGGCGACAAAGCGCCGACCAGGTTATTCTGGCCGCCCTGGCAGCGATGCGTCGCGATGAACGTCGGCAGGTCGCTGCGGCGGAGGCGCGGGCGATCAAAGATGACCCCGCCGAT
>MTBK01113038.1_pt2 | contig 15573 bp, 14 predicted proteins | sample 1535981 | NCBI WGS metagenome assembly MTBK01 (sample SAMN06109225, study PRJNA356200) | anaerobic digester metagenome | isolation source: biogas reactors fed with pig manure or primary and secondary sludge | place: Spain | collected 2016-06-30 | reverse complement strand
CACCCCGTCGAACTCTGTTTACTTACGCCGGGCGAACCCGGCAAAGAGCCCTCTTAGAAGAGCCCCTTAACCTTGCCGGTATCGACATCGACGTCAACATTCATAAACGCCGGGTTGGCTGCAGTGCCGGGCATCAGTGAAATGGCCCCGGCCACCGGAACAACAAAACCGGCTCCGCCGTAAGTAAGGATATCCCTGATATAGAGTTTCCATCCCTTCGGCACACCCTTGATCAGCGGGTCGTCGGAGAGGCTGAGGTGGGTCTTGACCATACAGGTACCCAGCTTTTGCATGGCCGGATCTTTCTCCATCCGCTCCGCCTTAGCCAGAGCTTCGGGAGAATACTCCACTCCGTCGGCACCGTAGACTTCTCTGGCAATGAGGTCGATGCGCTTGCGCAGCGGGGTTTCCAGCTCATAAAGGAAGCGGAAGTTGCTGGGCTCGTCGCAGGCCTCGACAACAGCGTCAGCCAGTTCAAGCGCTCCTTCGCCGCCGAACTGCCAGTGCTTCGAAAGAGCAACCCGGGCGCCGGCCTCTTCGGCGAGGCGGCGGACCAGCTTGATCTCGTTTTCGGTGTCGGTATGGAAAGCATTGATGCAGACCACCGGGTTGATCCCTGCTTTTTTCACGGTGTTAACGTGGTGAATCAGGTTTTCACAGCCCGCCTCGACCCACTCCAGCTGCTCTTCAGTGTAAGAGGGATCCAGGGGCTGTCCCGGCAGCGGCAGCGGCGCTCCGCCGTGACACTTCAGGGCGCGGATTGTCGCCACGATCACCGCACAGTGCGGGGTCAGTCCCGACTCGCGGCACTTGATATTCCAGAACTTCTCAAAGCCGATATCGGCGGCGAAGCCCGACTCAGTGAGCACATAGTCGGAGAGTTTCAGGGCCACCCGGTCGGCGATGATGGAGGACTGGCCTACAGCGATATTGGCAAAAGGACCGGCGTGAACAAAGGTCGGCTGCCCTTCGAGAGTCTGCATCAGGTTCGGGTTGATCGCCTCGACCATCCAGGCGGTCATCGCGCCGGCGACACCGAGATCCTCGGTGGTGATGGAATTGCCGCGCTTGTCGTAAGCAACCACGATGCGGCCCATCCGCTGGCGCATGTCGTCCAGATCCTTGGCCATGGCCAAGATCGCCATCACCTCGGAGGAGACCGCGATGGCAAAACCTGACTGCATCATCAGGCCGTCCCTTCTGGTTCCCAGGCCGATAATGATATTGCGCAGAGCCTGGGCGCAGAAGTCGATGATCCATTTCATCTCCACGTTGCGGGGATCGATATTTAACCGCTCCAACCCCCTGCGCTTGATAAATGCATCGGTGGCATTAAACTCGTGCTGCAACCGCGAGGTTACCGCAACCATGGCCAGGTTATGGGCATTCATCACTGCGTTGATATCACCGGTCAGCCCCAGAGAAAAGGGCGTCAGGGGGATACACTGCGACAGCCCGCCGCCGGCGGCAGAACCCTTCACGTTCATCGTCGGCCCTCCGGAAGGCTGGCGGATCGTGGCAAATACGTTTTTGCCCCGTCGCCCCATCCCCTGAGCCAGGCCCATGGTGGTGGTAGACTTTCCTTCACCCAGAGGTGTCGGCGTAATCGCCGTAACGTTGACATACTTGCCGTCAGGGCGGTCCTTCAACCGCTCGAGCACCTTCTTGTAGTCCACCTTCGCCACATAGTGACCGTGTGGTAGCAGTTCCTCTTCTTCCAGGCCCAGCTCATCGCGCAGCTGATACACTGTTTTCATGGTAGCCTCTGCCGCTTCGGCAATTTCCCAATCGGCATATTTGGTCGGATCCAATGGCATGGAAAAACCTCCTTTTAAGATTTAATTGATTTTTGCCTTAACCTCCTACTTTATTGGCATTATGAATAATCTATTCCACAAGTTCGCCTTAATTCCTGCCATAAGTTATTTCATTCACTTAATTATTTCTTAATTCTACCGCCCCCCCGCAGCGGGAATGCCGCACAGAGGTGTCGCCGTCAAGATCGCCCTTTCAACAGCGCTGGAAACCGCTTCCGCAGCCATCGTTCCGGCGAGGCTGATATCGGCCTCCACCCCGCCCCGCGACAGGCTGAAGATGATGTCGCCGTCCCACATGGTGTGGACCGGCCAGATCGACCGGGCCAGCCCGTTATGGGCCATCTGGGCAATTTTGCCCAGCGCTTCCCGGTTGAAACAGCCGTTTGTGGCCACCACCCCGAGGGTGGTGTTGCCGGGAAAGGCGGATCCGCTCCGCCCCTGCATCAGCTCGGCGGTGCGCTCCATCCGGCCCGTTTCCGGGTGACGCGGTCCGGCAAGGAGTTCACCCCGGCTGTCGCAGACATCGCCGAAGGCGTTTACCACCACGAGGGCGGCCACAATCAGATCGCCGCAGCTGCAGGAGGCGCTGCCCTGTCCGGATTTAACGGCCTGGTGGGGACCGTAAAATTTTCCCACCGTCGCCCCCGTGCCCGCCCCGACGGAGCCCTCGGCGACGGGACCGCCGCAGGCCTCGAGACAGGCTTGATAGCCCATCTGTGCATCGGGGCGAACTGCAGCGCTGCCGATGAAAAGATCGAACAGGATCGCCGCCGGCACGATAGGCACCGCCAGCGGCCCGGTAAGAAACCCCCGCCCCCGCTCTTCCAGATAGCGCACCGCCCCGCCGGCGGCGTCCAACCCGAAGGCACTGCCTCCGGCCAGGACAATCGCCTGGATCTCCTCGACCAACCGGGACGGCTGCAGCAGGTCGGTCTCTCTGGTTCCGGGGGCCGACCCGCGCACCTCCACCGCCGCCCGGGCGCCCTCTTCAACGAGAACCACGGTTACCCCCGTCGCCGCCTCCAGATCGGTGCAACAGCCCACCTTGACCCCTTCAATCTCCGTAATGCCTCCGCTAAGCGCCACGATTAAGCACCACCGCCTTTTTTATTGAAAAAAAAGGCTGCCCGCAGGCAGCCTTCCTTGGCTCAAATTCAAGTCGTCGGTTCCTCCGAGGGGTGTTCAACACTGCAATCGCTCTGCTGAAAAGAGGTGCACGGCTGCACCTGCGTCTTTCCGGCGGCCGCTTTTCCCTCGCGCCGCTCCGGCCGCACAGCCCCTTCCTCCCTGGCCCGGGCCTTTTGTTCCTTCTCCCGGCGGGCCGCCTCGATCTCCTCCAGGCTTTTCCCCTCGACGAGTGCGGTAATCTCATCGGCATCGAGAGTCTCCTTCTCCAGGAGCGCCCCGGCGATGGCATCCAACTTGTCCCTGTTCTCTGTCAGAATTTCCTGGGCCCGCTGATAGCACTGATCGATGGTACGGCGGATCTCCAGGTCGATGGCCTTGGCGATCTCTTCACTGTAATCCCGATCGCGGGCCAGATCCCGTCCCAGGAAAACCTGGCTCTGTTTATGGCCCAGCGTGATCGGGCCCAGGGCATCGCTCATCCCGTACTCCATGATCATCTGCCGCACGATCTCCGTAGCCCTCTCCAGATCATTCTGCGCCCCCGTGCTGATCTCGTCGAGAACCACCTTCTCCGCCACCCGTCCGGCCAGCAGAGTGGTGACGCGATCGAGAAGCTCGGAGCGGGTCATGAAGTAACGGTCCTCTTCCGGAAACATCAGGGTATAGCCCCCGGCCCGTCCCCGCGGGATTATCGAGACTTTGTGTACCGGATCGGTATGGGGCAGCAAATAGCCGACGAGGGCATGCCCGGCTTCATGAAAGGAGACGATCTTTTTCTCAAACTCGCTGATGACGCGGCTCCGCTTCTGGGTTCCGGCGATGACCCGCTCAACAGCCTCCTCGATCTCGCCTTTTCCAACCTTTTTCCGCCCCGTCCGCGCCGTCAACAGCGCCGCTTCATTGACCACATTTTCCAGATCGGCCCCGGTAAAACCGGGGGTGGCCCGGGCGATATCTCTCAGGCTGACCTCTTCGTGCAGCGGTTTATTCCGCGTGTGAACTTTGAGGATCTCCTCGCGTCCCCTGACATCGGGCACCCCGACGGCAATTTCGCGGTCAAACCGGCCCGGCCGGAGCAGGGCGGGATCAAGGATATCGGGACGGTTCGTCGCCGCCAAAATAATGATCCCCTCGTTGACATCAAACCCGTCCATCTCCACGAGAAGCTGGTTCAGGGTCTGCTCGCGCTCGTCATGGCCGCCGCCGAGGCCGGCGCCGCGCTGCCTGCCGACAGCATCGATCTCGTCGATAAAGACGATACAGGGTGAGCTCTTCTTGGCATCGCCAAAGAGATCGCGCACCCGCGACGCTCCCACCCCGACAAACATCTCCACAAAATCGGAGCCGCTGATGGTGAAAAAGGGCACCCCCGCCTCGCCGGCCACAGCCCGTGCCAGCAGCGTTTTCCCTGTTCCCGGCGGGCCGACCAGCAGGATCCCTTTGGGGATGCGCGCACCGAGTTCGATATACTTGCGGGGATCTTTCAGAAAATCAACCACTTCAGCCAGCTCGGCCTTCTCCTCATCCGCACCGGCAACATCGCTAAAAGAGACCCTTTTGCGATCGCCTTCATGGAGGCGGGCCCGGCTTTTGCCGAAATTCATCACCTTGCTCCCCCCGCCCTGCGTCTGCTGCATGAAGAAGAAAAACAACCCGAAGAGCAGCAGTAAGGGGATCACATAAGTGAGGGCGGTTTGCCACCAGCTGGGCCCTCGCGGCGGATTACTCTCGTAAGGAATATTCTTCCCCAGGAGGAGGTCTGTCAAGGTGTGGTCGTCTGGACGGATCGTCGTTACGATCCGGTCATCCTTCAGCTCAGCTTCGATCTCATCGCCGTAGGTCGTAACACTTTTTACCCGGTCGTTCTCCACCTGCTGGATGAACTCATTGTAGGGGATCTTCTCCGGCGCCGTGCCGGTGTTGAAGAGCAGCTTCATCATCACGACAAAGAGCAGGGCCACGACAAGATAAAAGGTGACCTGACGTCTGAAGAATTTCATTTTTTCAGTTACCTCCTCTCCCGGTAAACAACCGAAATTTGACTACTTCATTCTAACATACCATCCCGGCAGAGGCAATACAGTTGCCCCCCGCTTCAAACCGTTACCGCCGTCGCTGCGGCTCTCAGTTTTCCGGCTTCAGAACATAGATTCCGGGCAGGTGGCGGTAATCTTCATTGAAATCCAATCCATAACCGACCACGAAGCGATCGGGAATTTCGAACCCGCAAAAATCGGGGATGAATTCAACGCGGCGGCGGGCCGGTTTGTCGAGCAGGGTGACAACTTTCAACGATTTCGGCTTGCGGCTGAGCAGGTTTTTGCACAGGTAATCGAGGGTCAGCCCGGTATCGACAATATCCTCGACGATAAGGAGCTCTTTTCCCTGAATGCTGCTGTCCAGATCCTTGAGGATCCGGACAGCTCCCGAAGAAGCGGTCTCCGACCCGTAGCTGGAGACCGCCATAAAATCGATCTCCACCGGGAGATCCAGCCGGCGCATCAGATCGCTGGCAAAGACCACCGCCCCTTTCAGCACGCAGACCAGCAGCACCTTTCTGCCGGCGTATGCCGCCGTGATCTCCGCAGCAAGCTCTTGCACCCGGCCGGCGATCTCCGCAGCGCTCAGCAACTCTTCCCGGTTAGACTGTTTCATCGGTTCTCCTCCTATGTTTTCTGTTCAAATAGTGCAGCTGTAAAACCAGGACCCGCCCGGTTTTCTCGGTGACCCGGTAAGGATGGGCAATGCGCTTGCCGGCCACCCAGACCACCTCGCCGCCGGCAACGATCAAGGGAAGGCGGTCCCGACAGTGGCGGGGCACCTTCTGATCGATCATGAATTCTTTCAGCTTTTTGCTTCCCGGGGCCCCCTGGGGATAAAAACGGGCCCCGGGCCAGCGGCTCCGCAGCTGCAGCGGCCCGGGCAGGCTGTCGTAATCCAGATAGGCCTGCTCCGCTGCCGGAGGCCAGGGCAGCTCCCGGGGGCGGCGCAGAGAAGCCTCGATGATCACCTCTCCGCCGGTTGAAGCGGTGCGGCCGGGGATCTGCAGCAACTGCGGGACAAAAGAGCCCTCTGCTGCAGAGCGCGCCGAAAAGAGGTGCAGGTGCCCGTAAGAGCGGCGGGCCCTGATACCGGCAGGCAGGGAGATCTGCCGGGCCGGCCCCTCCCCCTCCGCCAGATGCAGCAGCTGCTCAACCTGCCGCCGGCCGATCTTTTTGGCGGGGATATATTCCAAAAGAGCCCGGTAGACAACGCGTCCGCGCAGCGCCGCCGGCAGCGTTGTCAGGGCGGCACGATCCACAAGCAGCTTTCCGTCTTTGTGCCGCGCCACCCGTTCAAATATTTTTTGCGCTTTCCTTGCAAAATAAATCCGGTCGGAAGCGGCCAGGGAAGCCAGCTCCGCCAGCGAACGCCTCAGGCGGGGGTTGTAATTCTTCTCCAGGTGCGGGATCAGCTCCAGCCGGATCCGGTTGCGGGTATAGACGGTCTGCAAATTGCTTGAATCGAGGAGCGGCTCGAGCTCATATTCGCGGCAGTAGCGCTCGATCTCCTCCCTGGTGGTGCCCAGCAGAGGGCGGATCAGCTCCACCTCTCCCAGGGGGCGACAGGGCAGAATTCCGGCGAGCCCGTCCGGACCGGTCCCCCGGAGCAGATTGAAGAGGACCGTCTCCGCCAGATCGTCGAGCTGGTGCCCCAGGGCGATCTTGTTGGCCCCATGTTTTTCCGCCGCCCGAAGGAGAAAACGATAGCGGACGATGCGGGAGGCCTCTGAAGGGGAGAGCTTCCGGCGGGCCCGGTAGGCGGGCACATCGACGGCGGCCCCTTCAAAAGGCAACCTCCACGAGCGGGCAATCCGGCGCACCGCTTCCGCCTCCTGACGCGCCTCGGGCCTGATGCGGTGGTCAAGATGAGCCACAATCAGACTCAGCCTGTAGTGCGCCGCAAGAGAGCGCAAAAGATGAAGCAGGCACAGCGAATCCGGGCCCCCGGAGACGGCGGCGAGCACCCGATCCCCCTCCTGCAGCAGCCGGTGTTTTTCAATGTAGCGGATCATTTTTTTGGCAAGCATCAGCATACTGTGCTCCCCTCATCTACATTTTACCACAGTCCCGGCTTACCGATAACCAAAAAAGGATGCAACCTTTGAACCCTCGTTGAAAGGTTGCATCTCTATTTCGTGCACGTTCCCAGGTCGCTTACTGCGCTTACTGTTTAAAGCGAATCATTCTGCAAGCCGCCACGGTCAGATCGTCCCGCAGCCGGCCGCCGGAACGGCGCAGCGCCTCTTCCACGATCCGGTCGGCCACGATCTGCGGCGGACATTCCTCCATTCGGCGGAGGAACGCAGCCGCCCATGAAGGCTGCTCTTCAGAATCGCCGACTCCGTCGGTCACCATCACCAGAAGATCGCCCGGCCGAAGCGCTTCCTGATGGCTTTCCACCCCTACCCGGGGCAGGATCCCCAGAGGGAGCGAGGGAGCCCCGACAATGAACACCTCCTTTCCTCGCTTGACCATACTGGGAACTGCTCCCACCTTGATCAGTTCCACCTCTCCCGCAACCAGATCGATGAGGGCCATATCGACGGTGGCAAAGCTCTCCGTGCCCGTGCGCAGCTGCAGCAGGGAGTTGACGCTGCGCAACACCACTTCTTTTCCGAAGCCCGCCTCGAGGAGGCGTTCCAAAAGAACGATGGTTGCTTTACTCTCTGCCGCAGCACGGGGCCCGCTACCCATCCCGTCGCTGAGGATGATCACCTGTTCCCCTGCACCCAGTTCCAGGAGACTGTAATAATCACCGCAACTCTGCTGGCACCAGCCTGCCTGCTGGGCCAGCCCAAACTCAAGGTTGAAGAGGGGAGTCTGCTCACCCACGGCGGGAGAGAGCCGGTTTTCTTCGACCTCGCAGGCCAGCTCGTGCATCACTTCCGCCAGCCCCTGCAGTTGGCCCGAAATCAGCTCTTTCCCCTCTCTCACCTTCTGTTCCCAAAACCGGTTTACGGCCGCTATCTCCCGCAAGTTGTTCGTTGCCCTGACCAGCTCCTCCGGCTGGCGGCACCTTTCCCGGAAAGCGGCGGGCAGATGAGCCAGCACCGCCTCCCCCTCTTCTTCCGCGCGCTCCAGGAGATCGAGGACCAGACGGTGATGGCTGTGTTGATCCTGCCCCCGGCAGCGCTGCTCATACAAGCAGGAGCGGCAAACCCGGTTCGTTAACTCTTCAAGCCTGGAAGACTGCTCCGCTTCCCCCTCCGGCCCCGCTGCAGCGACCTGGGTCAGACCCAGGGATATTTCACTGAACAGCCTGGCCAGATGGCGGACCCGGCCGGCTATCGCCGGGGCTGTCCCCTGACTCCCCCGACCGCCCTCCCCGCCTCTTTCCGGAAGCTGCAGCGACAGCCTCCGGAGAACTTGCTCCGGGATTGCCAGGAATAAAACCAGGGAGAGCAGACCTTCCCTCCAGTAGATCCCCGGCATCTCCCCGGGAGCAAGCAGAAAGAGCACCGGCATGGTGAACAGGAACCCTGCTGCAGAACCCCACCGTCCGAAGGGTTTCAACAGCCCGGTCCAGAAGCCGCTAAAGGAGAGGGACCCGGTATACAGATAGAAGTGAGGGTTTCCCAACCCTAATATTGTCCCTGTAATTATTCCCATTGCGGCTCCCCGTCCCGCCCCCACCAGGTAGGCCGGGATCAGGATGCTCAGGTAACAGGCGGCGGCTTCTACGGATAAGCCGGCCGCGGTAACACCCTTGAGGCCGAATATGGCCAGGATAAAGATAAGAAAAAGAGCCGGAATCTCGGCAGACCCCACTTTCGGCCTGTCACGGCTTCGCGGAAGCAAATCGATGAGGCGAATTCCCGGCAGTATAACCACTGCTGCCAGGAGGCCGATGATCAGCTCCAGCGAAAGATAGAGCGCATCCAGAAGTTGGGGAGCGTTCAGGAAGACGGTAAACCGGCTCAGTATTACCAGCCCCGCGGTTGCCGGCAATAACGGGATTCGCCTTTTGAACAAGAGCAGGGTGCACCCCTCCAGTAACCAGACCGTCGCCATCGCTCCCAGGAGTATGAATGCTGCCGTGACGCCGCCGCTACCCGTCGCCCGGCCTGCCAGGACAGCCGCCGCCACCAGGAAACTTTGTTTTGGTTTTTTCCGCAACGCGATGAGCCAGAGAACCGCCCCGAAGGGGGCGATCTCTCCCAGGATTTCGGCCCTGCCCAACAGGAAAGCTGCCAGCGCCAGCAAAATGTTGGGCGCGCTGAAGAGGGCCTCTCCCTTCCGGTAAAATGCTCTTAAAGCGTTGAGGCGTTCCTGACTACCTTTGGCGGTAGAAGATGTGGCTTCATGGGCCAAGGTTGTCCCCTCCATCCTCACAGACATCCACCTCCGTGGTTCCGGTAAGCGTTATTATAAATGAACCTTCCTGAAATGTATGTCATAAACAGGGGAGGAGAGAAATATAATTTGTGACAAATAAAGCCAGCTCTCGGCGTTTAACCGCCCGCCCCGCCGGCCGGTTAAGCTTAACCCCTGCCGGCACCTGAAAAAGGGCAAAAAAAAACACCTTTAAGGACGTTCTAAAGGGTTTTTTTTATGGAGCTCAGAAGAAATTCCAAATTTTAAAATAGCGCCCGGCGGTTTGCCGCCGTGCTGATCTATGACCCGAAACTCAAAAAGCTTCCCGGCAGGATCCCCGGCCGCCTCTTTTGGATTCAGTATTGCGCTTCAAATCCTGCAGCCTTTCGTCGCTCTCCTTCATAAAACGGGCCAGCTTATCTTCAAATGAAGCCCGTTTTTCTTTACGGAAACCGCGGGACCCGGAATCGGGCAAAGCCCGCCGGATGGAAAGACCGATCTTCCCGCCGCCGTCCACCGAAAGCACCCTCACCTTCACCCGCTCGGCTTTTTTCAGGTGACTGTGGATATCCTTGACATAAGAATCGGCCACTTCAGAAATATGCACCAGCCCGGTATCTCCATTGGGAAGCGTTACAAATGCACCAAAGTTAGTGATCCCGGTTACCACCCCTTCCACGATACTGCCTACCTTTACAGGCATCCTTCTTAAATATCCTCCTTAAGTGTTGGTCTATTGATATTATCACTTTTTTGAATGATTTGTCAATCCTCGAGTTGAAAAACAATCTCCCCCGGCCGGACCAGGCCCAAAAGCTTCCGCGCCAGCATCCCGATATAACCGGGATCGCCCAGTTTCTCGATCTCTTCAGCCAGCTCTTCGTTGCGCAACTCTTTCTCCTGCACCTGCAGCTCCGCGGCGGCCAGCTTCTTGTGGAGCCGGTTGTACTGATACATCTGCACAGCGATAAGAGTGAAAAATAGGCTGAGCAGAAGTAATCCGGCTACGGCAGCGAGCTTGAAAAACCCAAAGCTGCTCTGTTTGCGCCGGGGAAACGGGGCCACTTTGTCATCTCTTCGGTTCGCTCTCATGATCCCATCGCCCTCTTCAGTCCGGTCCTCTTTACCCAAAGAATTCGCAGCGAAACTCTGAAGGGATCTCTTCGCCATGCAACGAAATATCCCTGCCTCGGCCCGGAAAACCGATTCCGACAGCCGATTCTAGTCCTCCCCCCGCTCTTCTCCCGCCGGACGCCGGCAGATCCGGGCGATAAAAGCACCGCCTCTCAGCCACAGGGGCAGCAGATAACGGCTGAAACAGCGGAAATAAAGGAGAAATCCCCCCGCCAGAGCGAGATAGAGATATATGTTGACCTCGCTCCAGCTCCGGTAAACCAAAATAATGATCGCCGCGGCAGCGGCGGCGACCCAGAATAGACAATCGGCAGTTACCGAAAGAAAGGACGGGAGACGCCGAAACTGCATCCGCACAGCCCGGTACAGATCGTAAACAAAGGCAAAAATAGCCCCAAGAGCCCCCGCCTCCAGGAAAGCTGCGAGTTGCTGCAGAGCCGTTGAAGAGGCGGACAGCAGGCCCACTATTTGAAAAGCCTCTCCAGAAGAGTTTTTCCGCGCATCCGCATCTGCTTGTTTTCTGCATAGGCCAGCTCCAAAAGAAGACCCTCAATGAAGATCTCCCCCTGATCGAGATTGAGGTGTTTAATGTGCAGATTTTCACCCCTTACCGCCAGCAAGCCCAGCTCTGTTTCCATGATCACCTCTTCATCATCGAAGCTGTCCACATGAAGGACACCGGTGATCTCGGTGTGCTCCCGGTTCTCTATCACCAGGCGGTGCTGTCCGCTGCCGAAACTATATTTTTCCTCCACTACTTTTCCCCCCTTGTGGATACGTTGACGCTTTCTGTTCGCTCTATTATATGAGTTTGTACCATCTGTTTATGTCTCAAGCACCTTCCGAAGAAGGGCCGATCCCCTCCCCGCCCTTGGGTGAGGTGGGAGTACCGTTTGGGACGGCGCCAAAAAGGGCACCCTTTGAAAAAGGATCGACCGCACCGATGACGAAGAAAAGGGGCGGAGCACTCTATCTTACAGACAAAGGGGCAGCACAGTGGAACGATTATATTGCGGCAAAACAAAGGATCTTTTCCTTTGGGAAGAGGATCGGCTTCTGCTCAGCTTCAAGGACAGCATCACCGGAACAGGAGACCGTCCCGATCCCGGGGGCAACGAGGTTGTCGGCCGGGTTGCCGGCAAGGGCGGCGCCTCGCTCCGCCTGTCAATTCACTTTTTTGAGCTGCTGGAGGAGGCGAATATACCGACGCACTACCTCGGGCGCGGCCCCTCTGAGCATACCCTCATAGTCAAACAAGCCCGCTCATTCGGTTTGGAGGTGATCTGCCGCGAGAAAGCCTGGGGCAGCTTTTTGCGCCGCTACGGAGACCATGTCACCCGGGGGGAGCCACTACCCTCTCTGGTGGAGTTTACGCTGAAAGACGACCGCCGGGGCGACCCCCCCATCACGGCGGAGGCGCTGGCGGCGCTGCAGATCGCCTCGCCGGAGGAGAGCGCCTATATGGCGCGGACCGCCCGCCGGGCCACCGCCCTGATCAAGGGGGAGCTCTCCCTAAAGGGCCTCGAGCTCATCGATATCAAATACGAGTTCGGTGAAGCGGAGGGCAAAATTCTGCTCATTGACGAGATCTCCGGCGATACCATGCGGGTGCTGCTGGGCGATCGGGTTCTGCAACCCCATGAGCCGGCTTCCTTTGTTTGTCGTTAGCCGCAGCCGGAGCCGCCGCTTACCGGGGTCTCTTCCGGAGTCTTCCACCCCTCCGCCAAGCTCTTTTCATCGCCTTCACCAGACCCGGGCCAGAGTAATGTCACGGTAGAAATAGTTGACGATCTCATCGGGGCTGCGTCCCTCCTCGGCGAGCGAGCGGGCGCCCCACTGGCACATGCCTACACCGTGCCCAAAACCGGTGCCGGAAAGGTGAAGGCCTCCCTCCCCGAGCGCCGGCTCATCGATAAAAGTGGAGCGCATCTCGGTGCTGCCCAGGGCCAGCCTCAGCGACGGCGCCGGCACTTCGAGATCATTGATCCGGATCCGGGTCGCTCTTCCCGACGGACCCTTTTCGCTGATGCTGACGCTTTCTACAGCTCCGGGATCGCCGCATCCCGCCTCCTGCACCGCCTCCCGGAGACGGCCCAGGGGAAATGTACTTTCCCAGTTCTTCTCCTCTTCAGGAATATCCTTCTCCGCGGGGCTGGCGACGATCTGGATATACGGGGGGTTGCCGTCCTTATATTCCAGCCCTTCATCGGGCAGGGCGGTCCGGGGACCGGCATAAGCATGGAACCAGGCTTTGATATAGGCACCCTCGTAGAGCGCCACCTTCCCCCTGGTTTTCTCCACCGCCCGGCGAACACGCTCATTGATCCGCTCTTCATTATAGGCCTGGAATTCCTTGAAATCGGTGGAGGCATGCGCATTTCGCGAGGGCATACCGCCGTCTTCCTCGATCTTGTGCAGGGTAAAGCTGCGGGCGATGATCGCCTGGGCTGCCAGAGCGTTCTCCGGCCAGTGCGGATCCATCTCTGCAGCCACCACTCCGGCGATATAGTCCTCGAAGTCCATTGCTGCAACATCCCCGGTCTCATGGCGGTACACGTTTAAGCGGGGTTCCCGGCCCTGGAATTCGGCCAGGGCCTCGGGAAGGGGGGGAACGGCTTCCTCCTCCATCCGGCGGCGGCAGCCTGCTGAGAGCAGCAGAAGCACCCCCAGAAAAACGATGAACGCCCGCCGTGGAAAAGACAAACGATGAACGCCCGCCGTGGAAAAGACATCCGTTTCACCAGCCCTGTTTATATTTTTGCAACCTCTCCTAGTGTTCCCCCGGCGAAATATTCTACCCTGAAAAAAGCTCGGGGCCGCTCTCCAAGAGAGCAGCCCCGGCGACAGTCAACTCGCTAAATTCTCTGATTGTATTGCTACTACTTGACTTTATTTTTAAATGCTCTTCCGGCCTTGAAGACGGGAACGTTCAGTGCAGGAATAACGATCTCTTCTTTTGTCTGAGGGTTGCGCCCCGCCCGTTCCGCCCGGTATCTCCTTTCAAAGGTCCCGAAGCCGACCAGCTGCACTCTTTCATCATCAGCTACTGTATCAACAATAACTTCGAGAGTTGTATTGATTACTTTTTCAACATCTTTTTTTGACATCTCAACCTTCTCAGAAACCGCTCCGATTAAATCAGATTTATTCAACTGTCACACTCCTCCTTAGAAGGTATAAATAGAGCTTGTCCTTGATAGTTCGCTCAATGTACAGCAATTCCTGCCTGGTCAGCCGTTTTTTTCTTCATTATTTTTCGCTTCTTCCCACCATCGATCCAGCTGCTCCAGGGAAAAGCTGTCAAAGGGACGGTTTTCCCTGGCAACCTGAGAGGCGATGTAGCCAAATCGATCCAGAAACTTCCGGAGAGCCTTGCCCAGAGCCAGCTCCGGATTCAGGCCCAGAAAACGGGCGACGTTGACAGCGGCAAATAAAAAATCTCCAAATTCTTCTTCTATTTTGCCCGGATGACCCTGACGGTATGCATCCTGCAACTCCGCCGCCTCCTCCCGCAGTTTCGCCACCGCTCCATCCAGGGAGGGCCAATCGAAACCGAGGTTGGCGGCCCGCTGCTGGATCTTATAGGCCCGCAGCAACGCCGGGAGCCCGGGATCGACCTGAATAGCCCCCTTCCCCACAGCGTTCCTCTCCTGCTCCTTGATTCGCTCCCAGCGCCCGACCGCCTGGGCCTCCGAAGCAGCCCGGACGGTCCCGAAGACATGGGGATGGCGCCGGATCAGCTTCTCCGAAAGGCCGCGGATCACCCTGTCCAGATCAAAGCGGCCCTGTTCGCGGGCCAGCTCGCTGTGAAAGACCACCTGCAGCAAAAGATCGCCCAGCTCTCCCTCGAGGGCGGCAGGGTCGTCCCGCTCGATGGCGGCGACAACCTCATAGGCCTCTTCTATAAGGCAGCTCCGCAGACTGAGGTGAGTCTGCCGGCGGTCCCAGGCGCAGCCCCCGGGGGAGCGCAGCGCCGCCATGATCCGTTCCAGCCTCTCCAGGGAGCCGCTCCCGCTGCCGGGGGAGCAGTCGACTCCGGGGATGATCCGAAGACGGTGGCCGCGGCGCGGTGCCCGGCGCCGCAGATAGTCTACCGTCAGCTCCCCGCGGGGCGGCCCTCCGGGGACGGCATAGCCGACACAGGGCTGCCGCTCAAGAGCGGACAGAAGGAGCCGCCCCGCCGCCCTGGCCGAGTCGCCGGGGGTTGCCGGAGCGCTGAAGAGGCGGTCCAGCGGGGTAAAGGGGATCCCCCGGTCGAGACAGATGGCGGCGGCGGGATGGCGGGCTGTTTTAAAAAAAAGCCCCCTTCGACTGCGCCGGAGCGCCGTCCGGGCCGCCGCTGTAAGGTGAACCGTCGGGCCCGGTCCCAGACCGATGATCAAAAGTGTTCCCATATATTCATCCCCCTATCTTAACAACCTCCACCGCTCCGCCAGCTCCGCCAGACGCGGGCCGATGCGGGGAATCAGGTTGAGTTCATCCCGGGTCAGACTGCCGCTGAGCAGGAGGGCAAGACCGTAGACGAGAGTCCCGCCGGCAATCGCTCCAAGGGTGGCGCAACCGTTGGCCATCCCCGGAGTAAGCGAAGAGACCGCCGCCCGGATAATCAGCCGATAGCTTAAGGAGACCGCCGCCGCCATCGCCCCCACCGAGATACCCGGAAGCAGCACCAGCTGGCCGATCTGAAAACGCCAGCCGGTGTGCCGCGCAACTGCATAAAGATTCAGCACTGCGGCAAAAGCGGTACCAATGACCGAACCGAGGGCCGCACCCCCGATGTGCAGCGAGGGGATTGCCGTCAAATGCCACATCAGGATCGCCTTGAGGATACCGCCAAGGGCCATATTCACAACGGGAGTGACCGTTTTCCCCAATCCCTGTAAAATTCCCGTTGTGGAGACATACAGCCCCAGAGGCAGCACCGACCAGGACATGTAGGCGAGAGCATAGCCCGCTCCGGCATTCTCGCCGCCAAATAGAAGAACAATTATCGGCGTGGCCAGAAGGTAAAGACCCACCGCCGCCGGCATGGAGAAGAGCACGGTCAGCTTTATCGAAACAGCAGAGCGGCTCCTGATCAGCATTTTGTTGCGCAAGACTAAAGCTTCCGAAATCGCCGGCACCAGACTCATGCTCAG
>MTBK01237760.1_pt3 | contig 15594 bp, 6 predicted proteins | sample 1535981 | NCBI WGS metagenome assembly MTBK01 (sample SAMN06109225, study PRJNA356200) | anaerobic digester metagenome | isolation source: biogas reactors fed with pig manure or primary and secondary sludge | place: Spain | collected 2016-06-30 | reverse complement strand
CCCATGGAGAACACCCAGCCCACCAGGGACAGGATGATCGCCGCCCAGATCGCCGTCCACCAGAACTGATCGATGTAGAGACCCCAGTGCGTGGTGTGCTCGGTGATCCAGGCGGTGATCCACAACATCAGCGCGTTGATGACGACGTGGAACAAACCGAGAGTGAGGATGTAGAGCGGGATCGACAGGATCTGCACGATCGGCTTGATGATCGCGTTGACCAGACCGAAGATCGCCGCGACGACGAGGACGATGCCGACCCGCTGCAGGCTGGTGTCACCGCCGACGAACTCGATTCCCGGCACGATCAGGGTGACGACCCACAGTGCCAGTCCGATCACCGCGGTGCGGAGCAAAAACGATCCCATTTCAGGATCTTCCCACGGAGCGGACGCTCAGCCCACCGTCCGCAGCAGATAGGTGTCCATGATCCAGCCGTGCCGTTCCCGGGCGGCGGCCCGCAGTTCGGCGATGCGCTCACCGACCTCCCCGACGGTGCCGGCAACCAGGATCTCCTCGGGTGTCCCGAGGTAGGCGCCCCACCAGATCCGGGTGGACGGCGGGCAGCCCAGGAACGCGCAGCCTCCGTCCAGCATGACGACCGCCGTGTCGGAGAACCCGTCGGCGCGCAGTCGTCGGCCGGTGGTGATCAGCACCGGTTCGCCGATCTCGTTCAGCGGGATCCGGTGCCGCGCGGTGAGCGCCTGGATGGCGGTGATCCCGGGGATGACGTCGTAACGCAGGTCGATGCGATCGGATACCTGGTCGAGGATCCGCAGGGTGCTGTCGTAGAGCGAAGGGTCCCCCCAGGCCAGGAACGCCCCCACCGCTCCGGGTTCGAGTTCCGCCGCGATGGCCTGGGCCCACAGCCGAACCCGGGCGACGTGCCAGTCCGCGACGGCGCTGCTGTAGTCCCCGTCCGCCGCCCGGGGCGGGTCGGGCAATTCGACGATCCGGTAGCCCGGTTCGGTGATGAAACGACGCAGCACTTCGCGGCGCAGAGTCACGAGGTCGCTCTTGGCCTCGCCCTTGTCGGTCACGAAGAAGACCTGGGCGTCGTTCAAGGCCCGAACAGCCTGGGCCGTCACATAATCCGGATCGCCGGCCCCGATACCGATGATGTGAATGGTGCGCATCAGCGGGCCGTCCCGGCCAACGAACGCAGCGCCCACCGGCCCAGCAACCCCGCCGCGAAGCAGCCGCCGACGGCCCCGGAGATGAGCAGGGGCAGTTGGCCGTCCTCGCCCCACAGCAGCCCGGCCCACACCCCGGCGACCAGAATCGCCAGGCCGCTGCCGCCCTGGAACACGCCCTGCGCGGTGGCCTGCCGGTCCTGGCCGGCCAGCGCCGATACCCAGGCCTTGCCCACCCCGTCGGTGCAGGCCGCGAAAAGGCCGTAAAAGCCGATCAGCAGCCATGCCACCACTGGGTCGGTGGTCAGTCCGAGTCCGAGATAGCCGACGGAGAAGAACACCAGGCCGAGCCCGAACACCGCCGATCGGGGCAGTCGGTCGGCGAGCATGCCTGCCGGAAGGCTGGCCAGTGCATACACGAGGTTGTAGGTGACGTAGGCCAGGATCACCTCGACGACACCGAATCCGATCTCGTTGAGCCGCAACAGCAACAACGCGTCCGGGAAGTTGATCAGACCGAAACCGACGACGACGGCCGTCACCCGCCAGAATTGGCGGGGCAACTCCGCCATTCCGGCCAGAATCTTTGTGCGGGTGGGCGGCGGGCCCAACCGCGGCCGCTCGCGCACCAGGAGGAGCAGCAGGACCGAGAGCACCGCGGGGACGATCGCGACATAGAGCAGCGGTGCGATCTCGTGGTCGAGAAGTTCGTAGCCCAGCAGACCGAGCAGCGGTCCGACCACCGCCCCGAGGGTGTCCATGGCGCGGTGGAACCCGAAAACCTTTCCCCGGGAACCGGGATCGAGACCGTCCACCAGCAGTGCGTCCCGCGGGACGCCCCGTAGTCCCTTCCCGAGCCGGTCGACGACCCGGCCGGCGAGCACTCCCTGCCAGGCGGCGGCGACCGCGACGATCACCTTGCCGAGGGCGGCCATCCCGTAGCCGGTGGCGATCAGCGGTCGTTTGGCGAACCGGTCGCCGAGCGGTCCGACGGCGACCTTGGTCACCGAGGCCGCGCCCTCGGCCACCCCCTCGATGGCGCCGACCACCGCCGGCGGGGCACCGAGAACCGTGGTGAGGTAGATCGGCAGCAGCGGGTAGAGCAGTTCGCTGGCGGTGTCCTGCAGGAAGGAGACCGCCGAGAGCACCCGGACGTTGCGGGTCAGCCAGGGTCGCGGCTGTTCTGGCGCCCGGTCCGGTTCAGTCATGACTGGTCGGCGTGACCGGGTGCGAGGACGAAGAAGTTCTCCTCCTCCTGCACGAAATGCAGGCACAGCAGTGCGTAGAGACCGTAGAGACAGGCCAGTAGGTCGTCGGACTGCTCGGCGGTCACCGCGCCGGCCGCCTCGGCCATCTCCCGATGGCTGTGCAGTCGCTCGGACAGCCGGTGGATCTCGGCGTGCATGCGGCTCATGGTGGCGGTGGCCTCGGCGCTGCCCAGTGGGCCGGCCAGCGCGGGATAGAGGGCGGCGTCCTCGGCATCCTCATGCGGCAGCAGGGTGTCGCGTAGGAAGTCGTCGGCCGATTGCAGCGTGCGCAGCGCGCCGGCCCGGTCGCCGGCGGAGATCTGCTGGGCGGCATCGCGCAGCATCGACAGGTCGTCACGCATCCGGTCGTGCTCACCGGCGAACCGGCGCACCATATCCTCGGCGTCCCGGCTCAGCGGCGTGGTGCCGTCGCGGTCGGTGCGCAGTGCCCGCAGCGCGTTGAGGATCACCGCCAGGTCGATGCCCTCCTGCAGCAATGCCCCGGCGGCCGGGGGCAGCAGTCCGACGGCGGCGAATCCCATCGCCACCAGTGACAGGCCCATTCCGACGACGGCGCTCTGCATCGCGATCCGCCGGGACCGCCGCGCGATCAGCTTGGCGTCGGCCAACCGGTCCAGTCGGTCGGCGGTCAGCACGATATCGGCGGCCTCCGAACTGGCCGTCGACCCGCGCGCCCCCATCGCGATGCCGACATCCGCGGCGGCCAGTGCGGGCGCGTCGTTCACCCCGTCGCCGACCATCGCTGTCACCGCGCGTTCCCGCTCGGCGCGCACCCGGGCCACCTTGTCCGCGGGGCTCTGCTCAGCGGCCACCTCGTCGAGTCCCAGCACGGTGCCGATCTGCCGGGCCGGGGCGGGCCGGTCGCCGGTCAGCATCACCAGCCGGGTGATGCCCGCCGAACGCAGCCGTCGCAGGGTGCGCGGGGCGTCCGGCCGCAGCGGATCGCTGAGCATGATCGCGCCGGCCATCTCGCCGTCCACCCGCACCCAGGCCACCACCGCGCCGTCGAGAGCGGCCCGGGACAGCACCGACGCGGTCCACGGGGCGATCTCACCGTCGATCCCGAGGTTGCCGACATGCACCCGACGGCCGTCGACCACCGCCGACACCCCGGTCCCGGCCTCCTCGTCGACTGAGCTGGGAACGACCAGCGGCAGTCCGCGCAGCCGCGCCTCCTCGACGATCGCCGCCGCCAGGACGTGCGGGGACAGCTGATCCGCCGAGGCCGCCAGCCCCAGCACCTCGTCCACCGTCCTCCCGGGCGCGACCACCACATCGGTTCCGCGAGGACGTCCCGAGGTGAGCGTGCCGGTTTTGTCGAGCACCAACGTCGTTGCCTGCCCGAGGGATTCAAGCGGCCCGCCGCCGCGGACCAGGACCCCGATCCGGGATGCCCGGGACAGCCCGGAGACGATCGCCACCGGTGCGGCCAGCAGCAGCGGGCACGGTGTCGCCACCACCAGAACGGCGACCGCTCGGGTGGCCGACCCGCTGATCAGCCACGCCAGACCGGCGACCGTCAGCGCCAGGGGCACGAACCAGGCCGCCACCCGGTCGGCGAGCCGGATCAGGGGGGCCGTCTCGGCGGCGGCCTGGCGGGCCAGTCGGACGATGCCGGCGTAGGTGCTGTCGTCGGCGGTGGCCGAGGCCTGCAGTTCCAGCCCGCCGCCGGCGTTGACGCTGCCACTGCGCACCGCCTCACCGTGGTCGTAGCGAACCTGCAACGGCTCCCCGGTGAGCGCGGAGTCATCGATGACGGCGTACTCCGAATGCACCCGGCCGTCGACCGGCAGCACCTCGCCGGGACCCACCAGCACGATGTCGTCAACGGCGATCGCATCGAGTTCGACCACCTCGACGGTGTCTCCGCGGCGTCGCCGGGCGGTGCGCGGCACCCGGTCGAGCAGGGCGCGCAAATCCTTGGTGGCGCGCCGTTCGGCCGCGGCGTCCAATGCCTGTCCGGTGGCCAGCATGACCGCGATCAGAGCGCCGGCCAGATACTCGCGCACCGCCAGCGCGCCGGCCAGGGACAGCACCGCCAGCACGTCCACCCCGAACCGGCCGGCCCGCAGTGCGGTGATCACCCACCAGACGGCCGGCAGCATCGCCGCCACGGTTCCCGCGACCCATAGGTAGTTCGCGATCGCCGGGGCACCGGCCAGCCAGGCCACCCCGCCGCCGGCCAAGGCGGCCAGCGTGACACCGAGTAAGCCCCATCGCAGGTGAGCCATGGCGCCAGTCTGGCACTGCGCTGTGACAACCGCGCGAAGAGCACCGCGGCTTGTAGCATTCGCGGGGTGTCAACCATCAACGGCCTGCCGGCCCACCCACTGCTGGTGCACTTCATCGTGGTGCTCGCTCCGCTGACGGCGGTGCTGGCCATCCTGTGCGCGTTGTGGCCGGCGGCGCGGCAGCGCCTGGTGTGGCTGGTGCTGGCACTGGCCGCGGCGACGGCGGTGCTGACGCCGATCGCGGCGGAGGCCGGCGAGTGGCTCGAGCACCAGGTCACCGAGACCGCACTGCTCGAGGCCCACGCCGAACTCGGCGAGACGATGCTGTGGTTCTCGCTGGCTCTGCTGGTCGCGGCGATCCTGCTGGCGGTGCTGCACGTCCGCGCCGATCGCGGCAAGCCGCTGTCGACGGTGCTCGGCGCGGTGGTGGCGGTGTTCGTCGTCATCGCCGGGGTGGCCACGACCGTCCAGGTGTACCGGGTCGGGCATTCCGGCGCGGAGTCGGTGTGGAGCGACGCACTACAGCAGGGCGAGGCCGACGAAGACTGACCCGGGTATGGCCTGACCCGGATCTGACCAGGATCTGACCCGGCAGGCGTCAGCCTTCCGTTAGGTCTGAACCCGCGACACTAACTAGAACACGTTCTATCGTTGCCTGGTGCGTTTCACATATGCCGAGGCGATGACCGATCCCAGCTACTACATCCCGCTGGCGAAGTCCGCCGAAGCCGCCGGGTACCACGGGATGACGATCCCCGACAGCGTCGCGTATCCCTTCGAGTCCGACTCGACGTACCCGTACACCCCGGACGGCAGCCGCGAGTTCCTCGACGGCAAGGCGTTCATCGAGACCTTCATCCTCACGGCTGCCCTGGGCGCGGTGACGGAGAAACTGCACTTCAACTTCTTCGTCCTGAAACTGCCGATCCGGCCACCCGCCCTGGTGGCCAAGCAGGCCGGGTCGCTCGCCGCGCTGATCGGCAACCGGGTGGGACTCGGAGTCGGGACCAGTCCGTGGCCGGAGGACTACGACATCATGGGGGTGCCGTTCGCCAAGCGCGGCAAGCGGATGGACGAGTGCATCGCCATCATCCGCGGGCTCACCAGTGGCGACTACTTCGAGTATCACGGCGAGTTCTACGACATCCCCAGAATCAAGATGACCCCGGCGCCCACCGCCCCGCTCCCGATCCTGATCGGTGGCCACGCCGACGCCGCCCTGCGCCGCGCCGCCCGCAACGACGGCTGGATGCACGGCGGTGGTACCGAGGACCTCGACGAACTGCTGGCGACGTTGGCCCGCTACCGCGAGGAAGAGGGCACCGCCGACAAGGACTTCCAGATTCACGTCATCTCGCTCGACGCCTACACCCCCGACGGCGTCAAACGCCTCGAGGACAAAGGTGTCACCGACGTCATCGTCGGCTTCCGGATCCCCTACATCACCGGGCCCGACACCGAACCCCTGGACAACAAGATCCGCAACCTGGAGATGTTCGCCGAGAACGTCATCACAAAGGTGAACGGATAATCCGCACCGCGTTACCGTTCTAGACGTGGGTGCGTACCGGGAAGTCCTCCAAGCCAGTCTCACCGATCCGGAAACCTTCTGGGCACAGGCGGCCGAGGCGGTGACCTGGTCGCGCGCCCCGCAGCGCATCCTCGATCAGGACAACCCGCCGTTCTACCGCTGGTACCCCGACGCGGAGTTGAACACCTGTGCCAACGCCCTGGACCGGCATGTGTCCGGCGGGCGCGGGGACCAGACCGCGCTGATCTACGACTCGCCGGTCACCGGCACGAAGCTGACCTACACCTATCGCGAGTTGCTCAGCCAAACAGCGCTTTTCGCCGGGGCGCTGCGTGACCTTGGCGTCGCCAAGGGCGACCGGGTGGTGCTCTACATGCCGATGATCCCGGAGGCCGTCATCGCGATGCTCGCCTGCGCGCGCCTCGGCGCGGTGCACTCGGTGGTCTTCGGCGGTTTCGCCGCCCACGAACTGGCCACCCGCATCGACGATGCGGAACCGGTGGTGATCGTGTCGGCCTCCTGCGGTATCGAGCCGACCCGCGTCATCGAGTACAAGCCGATGCTCGACCACGCCCTCGAACTCGCCGAACACCAACCGCGTACCTGCGTGATCGTCCAACGCGACCGGCAGCGCTGCGATCTGGTCGCCGGCCGGGACCTGGACTGGGCCGACGTGATGGCGACCGCCTCGCCGGCCGATCCGGTGCCGGTGGCGGCCACCGACCCGTTGTACGTCCTCTACGCCTCAGGCACGACCGGAAAGCCCAAGGGCATCGTCCGCGATCACGGCGGGCACGCGGTGGCGCTGCTGTGGAGCATGCGCAACATCTACGACATCGGTCCGGGCGAAATCTTCTGGGCCGCTTCCGATGTCGGCTGGGTGGTCGGCCATTCCTACATCGTCTACGCCCCCCTGCTGGCCGGGGCCACCACCGTCCTCTACGAGGGCAAGCCGATCGGCACCCCGGATCCGGGTGCGTTCTGGCGGGTGGTGTCGGAATACGGCGTCAAAGTCCTGTTCACCGCCCCGACGGCAATCCGGGCGATCCGCAAGGAGGATCCCGACGGTTCGCACATCGGGCGCTACGACCTGTCCTCGCTGCGCTACCTCTTCCAGGCCGGCGAACGCCTGGATCCGGACACCTACCTATGGGCATCCGAGAAACTCGGCATCCCGGTGGTCGATCACTGGTGGCAGACCGAGACCGGATGGGCAATCGCCGCCAACCCGGTTGGGCTGCAGCACCTTCCGCTCAAAGCCGGCTCACCGACGGTACCGATGCCGGGCTTCGACGTGCAGATCCTGCACATCGACGGCACGGGATGCGAAGCGGGCGAGGAAGGTGCGATCTGCCTTCGGCTTCCGCTGCCGCCGGGCACCCTGCCCACGCTGTGGGGCGACGACGCCCGCTACGAGGCGTCCTACCTCTGTGAGCACCCCGGCTACTACCTGACCGGGGACGGCGGCTACGTCGACGAGGACGGCTACCTCTTCGTGATGGGCCGCATCGACGATGTGATCAACGTTGCGGGACACCGGCTTTCCACCGGAGCGATGGAGGCCGTGCTGGCCGGCCACCCCGCGGTCGCCGAGTGCGCGGTGATCGGGGTGGCCGACGAGATCAAGGGCCAGGTGCCCCGCGGGTTCGTGGTCCTCAAGGCCGGGGCCTCGGCCGAGGGCCTGCCGGAGCAGTTGGTGAACCTGGTCCGGGACGAGATCGGCGCCCTGGCCTGCCTGCGCCGCGTCGACGTCGTCCCCGCGCTACCCAAGACCAGGTCCGGCAAGATCCTGCGCAAGACCATGCGCGGGATCGCCCACGGCCACGACGAACCACTGCCGTCGACCATCGAGGACCCCGGCGTTCTCGAGACGCTGAGGCCGATCCTGCGCGGCTGAGCCCCGCGCAGAAACCTTCCGGATCCTTCCGGATCCTTCCGGCCTACGCGGTCGTCTGACTGACCCGTGCCGGTGTCACAGCCACCGGCGCCGGTGCGGACATCTGGATCAGCCTGCCGAGATGGAACCTGAACCGGACGAGGACGGGCGGGTGTTCGCTGTCGGTGCCGGGGTCCGCTGCTGTGCTGATGCCCATCGCGATGTCGAGAACATCCGGCCGGGCCGCCTCGGCGGGCGTGATCGCGAACTCGGTGACTGTCAGTGACCCACCGGCGGCGGCGTGCAGAACGGCGGCGCCGTGGCTTCCGGTGGGCACCAGGGCATTGAGATCGTAGAGATCAGGCTGCTGGCTGTGCCGACCCGCCGCGGCCGGGAGAGCGTACGCGGCGTAATCGGAACTGGCGCTCCCGGGGATGAGGTTCGCGACGGATTGCTGCGGGAAGAACAGCAGGTAGAGCCGCACCAGCCCGACCGCCATGCCGATCGCGATGGTGGCGGTGAACCCGGCGGCGGTGCCGATGACGGCACCGATGATGTTGTCCCCGAACAACGAACCGAAGCCGTCACCCAGCGACATCCCGAGGGCGATCTGCAGGTCCGGCCGGTCCAAGACGGCCTGGATCACGACGGTGGTCAGATCGCTCATCGGCATGCCGTCGGCGACCTGGACGAGCAGTTCGTCGAGGAGTTCCATGAATGCCGGCTTACCCAGTAGGGACGTCACCGTTCCGTTCACGATCTGGCCTGCCGCCGCGTCCAGGAGCGCAATGTCGATCCCGGCCTCTTTGAGGTAGTTCACGACGATCAGTCGCGCCGCCTCACCCGCGGCCTGGCGGAAGTTCAGGTTGCCCATCAACTCGTCCAACGTCGAGGGGACGACCGCCGCCACCGCCGCCTGGAACACCGGGTCGGCCTGCAGTGCGGTCAGCGCGCTCAGCAGCGCCGCCGAGACGTCCGTACCGGCCAGAACGGCACCGGCGACCTGATCGGCCACCCCCGCCAGCGCGGGAACGACCCCGGGGTAAAGCAGGAACTCGTCGAACATCACACCGAAGGCGGTGACCAGTTCCTCGACGACCGCGGAATCGGCCAGAAGAAGAGCGACCGCGTCGCCGAAGGGTGGGCCGATGGCCGTACTGATGAATGTCTGAACGTCGGGGTCGGCCGCCAGTTGGGTGATCAGGGCGGTCAGGGTGTCACCGACGGCCTGCCACAGCGGTGCGTCCCCGAGCAGGTTCTCCACCGCATCGGTCACCGTCACCGACACCGCATCCGCGATGGTGGTGTCTGCGCGCAGGGCGGCCAGCACGTCGGCGAGCACCGTGGTGGGGTCCTCGCCGTTCACCACCGCCAGCGCCAGTTGGGCCGCCGCGCCCGCCAGCAGGCCGGACACACCGGGCTGTCCGAAGAACTCCGGGAGCAGCGACCCGAGTACCGATCCCAGCCCACCGCTGAACCGGTCATCGGCCAAAAGACCCGCCACGGCCTCCCCGACTACGAGCCCGATCTGCTCAGCCGCGGGGTTGCCCGCCAGCATCGACGCCACGATCCCGGCCACCGTCTGCGCCGCGAACTCCTCCACCGCGGAATCCTCGGCCAGGTCGGTGACCAACGATCCCAGCCCCGCACCGAAGGCCTGCCACAACGGCTCGTCACCGAGCAGCGAGCCCACCACATCGGTCACCGTCACCGACACCGCGTTCTGGAACACCCCACTGCCGCGCAGCACGTCCACCAGCGCAGCAAGAACCGCGGACACGTCATCGCCGGCCACCACCGCCACCGCGGCCTGGCCCGCCGCCGCGGCCAGCACGGCCGCGACGTCCAGTTGGCCCAGGAATACCGGCAGCAGCGATCCGAGCGCCGAGCCCAACCCGCCGCTGAACCGGTCGTCGGCCAGCAAGCCGGCGATCGCATCGCCGACGATCACCCCGATCTGCTCGGCGGCAGGATTGCCCGCCAGCAGCGACGCGACGATTCCGGCCACCGTCTCAGCGGCAAAGGCCTCCACCGCCGAATCCTCGGCGAGATCGGTGACCAACGAGCCCACCGCCGCACCGAAGGCCTGCCACAACCCCTCGTCGCCGAGCAGTGCGCCCACCACGCCGGTGACGGTTTCCGCCACCGCGCTCTGGATCACCCCATTGCCGCGCAGCGGGGTGAGCACCGCGGCCAGCGCGGCGGAGACATCCTCGCCGGCGACCACGGACCTGACCACCTGCGCCACCGCATCGGCCAGCACACCCGCCACTCCAGGTTGCGCGACGAAGTCCGGCAGCAGCACCGCGAGGGCCGAGCCCAGACCACCGCTGAACCGGTCGTCGGCCAGCAACCCGGCGATCGCGTCGCCGACGATGAGCCCGATCTCCTCGGCGGCGGGATTGCCGGGCAGCATCGACGCGACGATCCCGGCCACCGTCTGCGCCGCGAACTCCTCCACCGCCGGGTCCTCGGCCAGGTCGGTGACCAGCGAACCCGCCGCATCCCCGAAGGCCTGCCACAGCGGCACGTCACCGAACAGGTAGTCCGCCACATCGGTCACCGTCGCCCATACCGCGTTCAGCAGGACGTCATTGCTGCGCAACGACAACATCGCCGCATCGAAGGCGGCCGAGAGATCCTGGCCGGCCACCACCGCGACCGCCAACTCCGCGGCGGCCTGCGCGAGAACGACCGGCACCCCGCTCTGGCCGAAAAATGCGGGCAGGATGAAGCCGGCCATCGAGGCCAGGCCGCCGGTAAACCGGTCATCGGCCAGCAACCCGGCCACCGCGTCCCCGACGATGAGCCCGATCTCCTCGGCGGCGGGGTTGCCGGGCAGCATCGACGCGACGATCCCGGCCACCGTCTGCGCGGCGAAGGCCCGCACGGCGGGGTCCTCGACCAGGGCTGCGACCACCGTGGTGACCGTCTGACCCACCGCGTTCCACAGACCGCCGTCACCGAGCAGCCTTTCCACCACATCGGTGACGGTCACGCCGACGGCGTTCTGAATGGCCCCGCTGCCGCGCAGCGCGTCTTCCACGACGGCCAGCACGGTCGGCAGGTCATCGCCCACCACGAACGCCACCGCCAGTTGCGCGGCCGCACCGGCCAGCACCCCCGGCACATCGGGCTGTCCGAGGAACTCCTGCAGCAGCGAGCCGACGATCGCAGCCAGCCCACCGCTGAACCGCGGATCGGAGAGCAACTCGACGATCGCGCCACCGGCGACGAGTCCGATCTGCTGGGCGGCCGGGTTGCCCGGCAGCATCGACGCGACGATCCCGGCGACCGTCTGCGCGGCGAACGCCTCCACGCCCGGGTTCTCGGCCAGATCGGTGATCAGCGAACTCAGCACGTCGCCGAAGGCCCGCCACAGCGGCTCGTCACCGAGCAGGGCCCCGATCTCGTCGGTGACTGTGACGCCGACCGCGTCCTGGATCACCGTGCTGCCGCGCAGCGAGGCCTCCACCGCCGCCAGCACCGCCGACAGGTCATCGCCCGCGACGAACGCCACCGCCAGTTGCGCCGCAGCCCCCGCCAGAACCCCCGGCACATCGGGCTGCCCGAAGAACTCCGGCAGCAACGCACCGACGAGCGCGGCCAACCCACCACTGAACCGCGTGTCGGCCAATAGGCCGGCGACGGCGTTCCCGGCGATGACCCCGATATCGTGCGCCGCCGCGTTGCCGTCCAGCATCGAGGCGACGATCCCGGCCACCGTATCGGCGGCGAAATCCCGCACCTCGGCGTCCCCGGCCAGGCCCATGATCAACCCGGACACGTTGTCGCCCAACGCATCCCACACAGCGCCATCGGCGAGCAAGGCCCCGACCTCGTCGGTCACCACGGCCAAGACCGCGTCCTGAATCACCCCACTGCCGCGCAGCGAGGCCTCCACCGTCGCCAGCACCGCCGACAGGTCATCGCCCGCCACGAACGCCACCGCCAGTTGCGCCGCCGCCCCCGCCAACACCCCCGGCGCATCCGGCTGCCCGAAGAACTCCGGCAGCAGGGAGCCGACCAGCGAAGCCAGTCCCCCGCTGAACCGGTCATCGGCCAGCAGGCCGGCGACGGCATCACCGAGAATGACCCCGATCTGATCGGCGAGAACCGGGTTGTCGCCCAGCATGCCCACCACGATCTGCTTGACCGTCTCGGCGGCGAAATCCTGCACCGCGGTGTTCTCGGCGAGGCCCATAACCAGCGTGGAAAGGCTCTCGCCCAGCGCATTCCACACACCGCTGTCGCCGAGCAGGGCTCCGACCTCGTCGGTGACCACGGCCGACACCGCGTCCTGGATCACCCCACTGCCGCGCAGCACATCCTCCACCGCCGCAAGCACCGCCGACACGTCATCACCGGCCACCACCGCCACCGCCAGTTGCGCTGCCGCACCGGCCAACACGTCCGCGACGTCGGGCTGAGCGAAGAAGTCCGGCAGCAGCGCCCCGACCAGCGACGCCAATCCCCCACTGAAGCCGGGGTCGTTCAGCAGGCCGGCAACAACATCCCCGAGAAGGCGTCCGATGTCGTGCGCGGCCGGATTGCCCGCCAGCATCGACTCCACGATCCCGGCCATCGTCTGCGCGGCGAAGCCCTGCACCTCGGTGTCCTCGGCCAGGCTTGCGATCAACCCGGACAGTTTGTCGCCCAGAGCATTCCACACATCGCTGTCGCCGAGCAGCGCACCAACCAGATCGGTAACGGTGACGTCCACCGCGCTCTGGATCACTGTGCTGTCGCGTAGCGCTGCCTCCACCACCGCCAGCACCGCCGACACATCCTCGCCGGCCACCACCGCCACCGCCAACTGCGCCGCCGCACCGGCCAGCACCCCCGGCACGTCAGGCTGCCCGAAGAACTCCGGCAGCAACGCCCCGACGAGCGCGGCCAAACCGCCATTGAACCGGTCGTCGGCCAGCAGGCCGGCGACCGCATCACCGACGATGACCCCGATATCGTGCGCAGCCGGATTGCCCGCCAGCATCGACTCCACGATCCCGGACACCGTCTCGGCGGCATATCCCTGTACCACGGTGTCTTCGGCCAGATAGGGGATGAGCCCGGACAGGCTGTCGCCCAGCGCATCCCACACACCGCCATCGCCGAGCAAGGCCCCGACCTCGTCGGCCACCACGGCCGAGACCGCATCCTGAATCACCCCACTGCCACGCAGCGAGGCCTCCGCCACCGCCAGCACCCCCGACAGGTCGTCGCCCGCCACAAACGCCACCGCCAGTTGCGCCGCAGCCCCCGCCAGCACCCCCGGCACATCAGGCTGCCCGAAGAACTCCGGCAGCAACGCCCCGACGAGCGCGGCCAAACCGCCACTGAACCGGTTGTCGGCCAGCAGGCCGGCGACCGCATCACCGAGAATCTCCCCGATCTGATCGGCGAGTTCCGGGTCGTCGCCCAGCATGCCCACCACGATCTGCTTGACCGTCTCGGCGGCGAAATCCTGCACCGCGGCGTCCTCGGCGAGGCCCATAACCAGCGTGGAAAGGCTCTCGCCCAACGCGTTCCACACATCCCCGTCACCGAGCAGAGTGCCGACCAGATCGGTGACCGTCACCGACACCGCATCCTGGATCACCCCACTACCGCGCAGCACATCCTCCACCGCCACCAACACCGCCGACAGGTCATCGCCCGCCACGAACGCCACCGCCAACTGTGCCGCCGCACCGGCCAACGCATCCGCGACGTCGGGCTGAGCGAAGAAGTCCGGTAGCAGCGAGCCGACCAGCGACGCCAGTCCCCCGCTGAACCGGGGGTCGTTCAGCAGCCCGGCGACCGCATCCCCGACGATGATCCCGATGTCGTGCGCGGCCGGGTTGCCGGCCAGCATCGACTCGACGATCCCGGCCACCGTCTGCGCCGCGTACCCCTGCACCGCGGTGTCCTCAGCCAGTCCGGTGATCAGGCCGGACAGCTTGTCGCCCAGCGCATTCCATACACCGCTGTCACCGAGCAGGATTCCCACCACATCGGTGACGGTGACGCCGACCGCGTCCTGGATCGCCACGTTCGCCCGCAGCGCCGCCAGCACCGCCGCGGTGTCTCCGCCGGCGATGACCGCCACCGCAAGCTGCCCGGCGGCGTCCGCCAGCACGCCCGGCACGTCGGGCTGGCCGAAGAAGTCCGGCAGCAGTGCGCCGATGATCGAGGCGAGCGGGCCGCTGAAACGGGTATCGGCCAGCAGTCCAGCGACGGCGTTCCCGACGAGAAGCCCGATCTGATCCGCGACGGGGTTTCCCGCCAGCATCGACTCCACGATCCCGGCCACCGCGTGCGCGGCGAAGACCTGCACATCGGTGTCCTCGGCCAGGCTCAGGATGACCGTGGACAGGGTGTCGCCCAGAAGCTGCCATAGGGGTTCATCGGCGAGCAGGTTCCCGGCGATGTCGGTCACCGTGACGCCGACCGCGTTCTGGATCGCTCCGCTGCCCTGCAGCACGGTCACCACTGCTGCGAGCGCCGCCGACACGTCACCGCCGGCCACCACCGCCACCGCCAACTGCGCCGCCGCACCCGCCAGCACGGCCGGCACGTCCGGCTCGCCGAAGAAGTCCGGCAGCAGGGCACCCAGTAGGGAAGCGAACTCCCCGCTGAACACCGGATCGGCCAGCAGGCCCGCCACGGCGTCGCCGACGATCTCGCCGACCCGGTCGGCGCCCGGGAGGTCCCCCACCATCCCGACGACGAACTGTTTGACCGTGTCGGCGGCAAAGCCGCGAACCGTCGGGTCCCCGGACAGGCCGGTGACGAGGTGCTCAATCGCCTCGCCCAATGCGCTCCACACATCGGCGTCGCCGAGCAGCGTCTCCGCAACATCGGTCACCGTCACCGACACCGCGTTCTGAAGCGCTCCGCTGCCCTGTAGGGAGGCCACCACCGCCGCCAGCGCCGCAGCAACGTCCCCGCCGCCCACCACCAGCGACGCCAATTGCCCAGCCGCGTCGGCGAACACCGCCGGAATGTCGGGCTGGCCGAAGAAGTCCGGCACCACCGAGCCGAAGACCGACGCCAGTCCGCCGCTGAATCGCGTATCGGCCAGCAACCCGGCCACGGCGTCGCCGACGATCGACCCGATCACCTCGCCGGCCGGATCACCCGCGAACATCGAAGCGATGACGCCGCCCACCACATCGCCGGCCGCGTCCCTGATCGCCTGGTCTGCCGTCACCCCGGTGATGATGTCGCTCACCAGCGTTCCCACCCCGGCGAGAACCTCGTGGTCGCCGAGCAACGTACCCACCAGACCGGCGACGGCGCTGTAGATCCCGCCCTGGACTGCGGGACTGCCGAGCAGCGACTGGATCACCCCACCCTGAACGGCCGCCGGACTGTACGCCACTCCGCCGGCCATGTCGCCGAGACCGATACTTCCGATGGCGGTGTTGCTCAGTGTGTCGATCACCGACACCGTCTCACTGCCCTGGTCGACGATGTAGGCGTGCTGACCGGAGGTGTCGAAGGCGACCGATACGGGGACGCCGCCGACGGCGACCTGAGCCGTCACGGCGTTGGTGGCGGTGTCGATCACCGA
>MTBK01064500.1_pt1 | contig 15705 bp, 11 predicted proteins | sample 1535981 | NCBI WGS metagenome assembly MTBK01 (sample SAMN06109225, study PRJNA356200) | anaerobic digester metagenome | isolation source: biogas reactors fed with pig manure or primary and secondary sludge | place: Spain | collected 2016-06-30 | reverse complement strand
GGTCCACAGCGTGCCCTTGCCGTGCACCACCTCGTCATGGCTGATCGGCAGTACGTAGTTCTCGCTGTAGGCGTACAGCATGGAGAACGTCATCTCGTGGTGGTGATAGCTGCGGTAGATCGGGTCACGGCTGATGTAACCCAGCGTGTCGTGCATCCAGCCCATGTTCCACTTCATCGAGAAGCCAAGGCCGCCAAGGGTTGTCGCACGCGTGACGCCGGGCCACGAAGTCGACTCCTCGGCGATGGTGACGATCCCGGGGCTGGTCTTGTGCAGGGTGGCGTTCATCTCCTGCAGAAACTGCACCGCCTCGAGGTTCTCCCGGCCGCCGTAGATGTTGGGCGTCCAGCCGCCGGCCGGCCGTGAGTAGTCCAGGTAGAGCATCGAGGCCACCGCATCGACCCGCAGGCCGTCGATGTGGAACTCCTTGCACCAGTACAGGGCATTGGCCACCAGGAAGTTCCGGACTTCCGGCCGGCCGAAATCGAAAACATAAGTGCCCCAGTCGAGTTGCTCGCCGCGGTGGGGGTCGGAGTGCTCGTAGAGGGCGGTGCCGTCGAAGCGCCCCAGCGCCCAGGAGTCCTTGGGGAAATGAGCCGGAACCCAGTCCATGATGACGCCGATACCGGACTGATGCAGCGCGTCGACCAGGAACCGGAAGTCATCGGGGCTGCCGAACCGCGACGTCGGCGCGTAATAGGAGGTGACCTGATATCCCCAGGACCCACCGAAGGGATGCTCGGCGACCGGGAGCAGTTCGACGTGGGTGAAACCGTGCGCGACGACGTAGTCCGTGAGTTCCGCGGCGAGTTCGCGGTAGCTCAGGCCGGGCCGCCACGACCCCAGGTGCACCTCGTAGGTGCTCATCGGCTCGAAGACCGGATTGCCCGCCGCCCGCCGGGCCAGCCAATCCGCGTCGGACCAGGCGTAGTCCGAGACGAAGACCTTCGAAGCGGTGTGCGGCGGCACCTCGGTCGCGAAGGCAAACGGATCGGCGCGGTCGGTGACCACCCCGTCGGCGCCGTGGATCCGGAACTTGTAGTGGCCACCGGGGCCCAGGCCCGGCCAGAACAACTCCCACACCCCGGAGGAACCGAGCACCCGCATCGGGGCGTCGTTGCCGGTCCAGCCGTTGAAGTCGCCGACCAGGTTGACGCCCTTGGCGTTGGGGGCCCAGACCGCGAACGACACCCCGTCGACCACGCCGTCGGGGGTGGTGAAGGACCGTGGATGGGCGCCCAGGATGTCCCACAGTCGCTCGTGCCGGCCCTCCGCGAAAAGATGCAGGTCGACCTCGCCGAGGGTGGGCAGGAACCGGTAGCCGTCGGCGGTGACATGGGTGCTGCCGGGGTAGCAGACCTCGAGTCGGTAGTCGGCGAGATCGGTGAACGGCACCGCGACGGCGAACAGGCCGGACTGCAGATGCTCAAGCGGGTAACGCGTACCGCCGATGAGAGCCGTCACCGATTCGGCGTTCGGCCGCAGCGTGCGGATCACGGTGTGGTCGTCGTATTCGTGGGCGCCCAGGATGGCGTGCGGGTCGTGATGGGTGCCGGCCAGCAGCCTGGCCGCGTCGCCGGGGTGCGGGGACAGATACGGGCTGGCGTGGGATCTCGGTTCGCGCGTCACGGTCTGCTCACTCCCGGCGCAGCAGCGGCGCGCGCTGCTCCCAGTCGATGGGCGGCAGGGCGAGGATGTGCGCCACCGCCCTGGCCGGTTCCAGGCGAACGTAGTTGGACTGCCCCCACTGGTATTCCTCTCCGGTGATCTGGTCGCGTACCCGGAATCCGTCGTAGGGCTCCCTGCCCAGCGCGCCCATATCCAGCCATACCGTGCCCTGTTCGGCGGTGAACGGGTTGAGGTTGACCACCACCAGCACGGTGTCCCCGGTCCGGGGGTCGAACTTGCTGTAGGCGATCAGGGCGTCGTTGTCGACCGCATGGAAGCGCAGGGTGCGCATCTCGCACAGCGCCGGGTGCTGCCGGCGGATCTCGTTCAGCCGGGTGAGGAAGGGCTCCAGCGAGTGCGCCCGGTTACGCGCGCCGGCGAAATCACGCGGCCGCAGCTCGTACTTCTCCGAGTCGAGGTACTCCTCGCTGCCCGGCCGAACCGGGGTGCATTCGAACAGCTCATAGCCGGAGTACACACCCCACACCGAGCCCATCGTGGCGGCCAGGACCGCCCGGATGGCGAACATGCCCGGCCCGCCGTGCTGCAGGCTCTCATGCAGGATGTCGGGAGTGTTGACGAACAGGTTCGGCCGCGCGTAGTCGGCGTGCTCGGCGATCTCCCGCCCGAACTGCTCGAGCTCCCACTTCGCCGTGCGCCAGGTGAAGTACGAGTAGGACTGCGTGAATCCGAGCTTGGCCAGCCCGTACAGCCGGGCCGGCCGGGTGAAGGCCTCGGCGAGGAACAGCACGTCCGGGTCGTGGGCCTTGACCTGGGCGATCAGCCAGGCCCAGAAGTCCGGCGGTTTGGTGTGCGGGTTGTCGACCCGGAAGATCCGCACACCATGCGAAACCCAGTGCAACACCACCCGCAGCACCTCGGCGTACAGGCCTTGCGGGTCATTGTCGAAGTTGAGCGGGTAGATGTCCTGGTACTTCTTCGGCGGGTTCTCCGCGTAGGCGATGCTGCCGTCGGGCAGTTCGGTGAACCACTGCCGGTGCTCGCGCGCCCACGGATGGTCCGGCGCGCACTGCAGCGCGAGGTCCAGTGCCACCTCCATGCCGAGATCGCGCGCCGCGGCGACGAAGCCGTCGAAGTCGTCGAGTGTGCCCAGATCCGGGTGGACGCTGTCATGGCCGCCCTCGGCGCCGCCGATCGCCCAGGGGGAGCCGACATCGCCGGGCTCGGCGGTGACGCTGTTGTTGCGGCCCTTGCGGTGCTTGTGTCCGATCGGATGGATGGGCGGCAGGTAGACGACGTCGAAGCCCATCGCCGCGATCCGGGGGAGTTCGGCGGCGGCGGTCGTGAACGTCCCGTGCACCGGCTGGCCGGCGGCGTCGCGGCCCCCGGTCGAGCGGGGGAACATCTCGTACCAGGCTCCGCAGCGGGCCTGCGGACGATCCACCCACACCCCGTAGGCCTGTCCGCGGGTGACCAGTTCGCGCAGCGGGTAGTGCACCAGGATGTCGGTCACGTGATGCGACAGTGCCAGCGCCGCCTGCTCCACCGGGTCGCCGGGCCGGCGCAGTTCGGCGGCGGCATCCAGCAGCGGGTCGCGTTCGGCCCGGGGCACCCCGGTGGCCGCCCGCATCAGCAGATCGGCGCCGATCAGTAGGTCGTTGCGCAGCTCCTCGGCGCCCTGGCCGGCGTTCAGCTTCGCCGTCACCGCGTGCCGCCAGCTGGTGATGGGATCCCCCCAGCCGTCCACCCGGAAGGTCCACAGGCCGACCCGGTCGGGACTGAACTGGCCGTGGAACACGTCGGGGGAGCGCCCGGGCGTCATCGGTGACAGCTGCGGTGTGACTCGGCCGGCGGCGGCGGGATGCTTGCCCGGTTGGGGATAGTGCGGCCCCAGGTAGCGGACCACCAGGGTGGCTGCGACGGCCTCATGTCCCTCGCGCCAGACCGTCGCGCAGACCGGCACGATCTCGCCGGTGACGGCCTTGGCAGGGTGGGCCCCGCAGGAGACCACCGGTGCGACGCCGTCGATTTCGATCCGACCCGGCACCTGCCAACCTCATTCCGTGTCCGCGACCCGCACCGGCGGCTCCCGCCGGCACCCTCACCGTAGTTGGTTGGAGACGGCCCGGAAGGCTGGTCGGCGGGACTGCCCGAACCTCAGTAAGGTTCCTTCGCGTGAAGGCTCTTCGCAGGTTCACCGTCCGCGTACATCTCCCAGACCGCCTTACGGCGCTGGCCGAACTATCGACCAACCTGCGGTGGTCCTGGGACTTCGGCACTCAGGACCTGTTCGAGACCATCGACCCGCGGCAGTGGGAGCTGCGACAGGACCCGGTCGCAGTGCTCGGCGCCGTCACCCCCGAGCGGCTCGACGAGCTGGCCGAGGACCAGGATTTCCTGCGACGCCTCGACCGGCTGTCGGCCGATCTGCGCGATTACCTCACCCGACCGATGTGGTTTCAGGAATTGCAGGCCGCGACGGCGACGGACGGCGATACCGTCCTCCCGGCCGGGATCGGCTACTTCTCGATGGAGTTCGGCGTCTCCGAGGTGTTGCCGATCTACTCCGGTGGTCTGGGCATCCTGGCCGGTGATCACCTCAAGGCGGCCTCAGACCTGGGCCTGCCGTTGATCGGTGTCGGCCTGAACTACCGCTCCGGATACTTCCGGCAATCGCTGACTCCCGACGGCTGGCAGCACGAGAACTACCCGTCGCTGGATCCGCAGGGTCTGCCGCTGCGGTTGCTCACCGAACCCGGGGGCCGCCCGGTGCTGGTGGAACTGGCGATGCCCGAGAACCGCACCCTGCGGGCCCGGGTGTGGATCGCCAAGGTCGGCCGAATCCCGCTGTTGCTGTTGGACTCCGACGTCCCGGAGAACGACCACGATCTGCGCAACGTCACCGACCGGTTGTACGGCGGGGACCAGGAGCACCGCATCAAGCAGGAGTTGCTCGCCGGGATCGGCGGCATCCGGGCGATCCGCGCCTTCACCGCGATCGAGGGCCTGCCCGCCCCCGACGTCTTCCACATGAACGAGGGCCACGCCGGCTTCCTGGGCCTCGAGCGCATCCGGGAGCTGATGGCGGGCAGCGATTCCGGGGCCGGCCTCGACTTCGACACCGCGCTGACCGTCGTGCGGTCCTCCACGGTGTTCACCACCCACACCCCGGTGGAGGCGGGCATTGACCGGTTCCCGACGGACCTGGTGCGCCGCTATTTCAGCGACGACTCCGAGATGGGTCTGCTGCCCGGGGTTCCGCTGGAGCGGGTCCTGGCCTTCGGCGCCGAACACGGCCATCGCCACCGCGCCGTGCACGGCGACGGCGCCGAGCCGGCCAAGTTCAACATGGCGCACATGGGTCTGCGGCTCGCGCAGCGGGCCAACGGGGTTTCCGAACTGCACGGCCGGGTGAGTCGGGAGATGTTCAACGACCTGTGGCCCGGCTTCGATGCCCCGGAGGTGCCGATCGGCTCCATCACCAATGGCGTACACGGCCGGACCTGGGCGGCCCGTGAGTGGCTGCAACTCGGCGAGGAGATCACCGGGTCGGTGGATGCGTTGCGCGAGCCGTCGATGTGGGAAAGGTTGCAGGAGGTCGACTCCGGGCACATCTGGTGGATCCGCTCCCAACTGCGCGCCAAGCTGGTGGCCGACGTCCGTGCCCGGTTGCGCCGGTCATGGCTGGAGCGAGGGGCTATCGAGGCCGAGATCGGCTGGGTGGCAAACGCTTTCGACCCCGGGGTGCTGACCATCGGATTCGCCCGCCGGGTGCCGACCTACAAGCGCTTGACGCTGATGTTGCGCGACCCCCGGCGGCTGGAGGAGTTGCTGCTCGACGAACAACGGCCGGTTCAGTTGATCGTGGCCGGCAAATCGCATCCCGCCGACGATGCCGGCAAGGCGCTGATCCAGCAGATCGTCCGCTTCGCCGACCGGCCCGAGGTGCGGCACCGCATCGCGTTTCTGCCGGACTACGACATGTCGATGGCCCGGCTTTTGTACTGGGGCTGCGATGTGTGGCTGAACAACCCGTTGCGTCCGCTGGAAGCGTGCGGCACCTCGGGGATGAAGAGCGCGCTCAACGGTGGGCTGAACCTGTCCATCCGCGACGGTTGGTGGGACGAGTGGTACGACGGTGAGAACGGCTGGGACATCCCGACTGCCGACGGCGTGACCGATGAGAACCGTCGTGACGACCTGGAGGCCGCCGCGCTCTACGACCTTCTGACCAACACGGTGGCACCGCGGTTCTACGACCGCGACGACGATGGTGTGCCGATCCGCTGGGTGGAGATGGTCCGGCACACGCTGAAGTCGCTGGGGCCCAAGGTGTTGGCCTCGCGGATGGTGCATGACTACACCGAGGAGTACTACATTCCGGCGGCGTCCTCGCTGCGGCGTACGGTCGCCGAAACCGATGGGCTGCCGTACGGCCGGGCCCGGGAGTTGTCGGCCTACCGCCAGCGGGTGCGTGAGGCCTGGTCCAAGGTGGCCATCGCCGAGGTCGACAGCACAGGTCTGCCCGAGACCCCGCTGCTGGGTTCCGAGCTGACTCTGACCGCCACCGTCGGCCTGGGCGGATTGCGCCCCGAGGAGGTCCGCGTGCAGGCCGTGTTGGGCCGGGTCAACGGCTCCGACGTCCTCACCGAACCGGTCTACTTCGAGATGGCGCATATCGGTCCGGCGGAGGGCGGCACGGAGGTCTTCTCGGTGACGACCCCGCTGCCGGTGGCCGGCTCGTTGGGGTACACCGTGCGGGTGCTGCCACATCACCCACTGCTGGCGGGTGACAACGAACTGGCGTTGGTCCGGCTGGCCCAGGACGAGGTGTAGGTGCCTGCCGCGGGGGGCGGTGCGGTCGCCGAATCGTGGCCTGTAGGTTTCCGTTCTGTGATGGTGCGCGGCCTACCTGTGGCGGTTGCCCTGGCGTGTTCACTGGCGGTTTTCGTCGCCGCCGCGCCGGCGGCGGCGGATCCGGAATCGGGACCTCCAGACGTGCAGCCGGTTGCCGTGACGGTGCCGCCCGGCCCCGGCGAGGCGGCACCTCCGGTCGATGACGGCAAGGTGCCGTCGAGTCCACCGGAGACCACCACCGCACCGGATGGCTGGACGTTGCGGATATCGGCCAAGGACGAGGTCCAGCGTGCCGTCGCGCCGTTGACCACCGCCATCTCCACTCGCGAGTACACGGTCGGCGGCGTGTTCAACGGTCTGCTCGACGGTGACGGGGGCACCCCCGAGGGAGTCTTCGAGGTGGGGTACCAGATCGGCTGCGGCATCGACATGACGACGTCCAACGGTGTGTCGCTGACCGGGACAGCGGGTATCAGCCCGTCGATCGGCTATTTCGGTTTCGACTTCCCGGGCGTGCTGCCAGACGGCATTCTCCCGGGTATCGGCGGCAACATCGGCGGCGCCATCACGGTCGGGCTCAAGCCGGGCATCATCAACGTCGTCCCGGTGACCAAGAAGCAGTACAAGGGCTCGGCGCCCTGGGTGTCGATCGCCAACTTCCGGGTCAAGATCGACGGGTGCGTGGGTGAGTCGTTCATCCGCTCCTACGCCACGTTGGCCAAGTCGAGCGACGAGGGCGAAGCGGTGCTGTCCTGGTACGGGGTCACCAAGGCTGTCTAACCGAACCGGCTGTCTAACCGAACCGGGTGAAACACCGTTCTGCGTCGCCGAGCACCCCGACGCGGAAAGCGTCGATGCGGGAGAATCCGGCGGGCACCGACTCGCCGTTGACATCGCTGGCGGCCAGGCCGTTGGTCAGCAGGCCGGCCACCGCCTCGTCGATATCGCCCGCGGTGAGCGCCACCGTGTTTCCATCCGGCGTGGTGATCGTCGAGGACAGTTTGGTGGTGGCCACCCCGGTCAGGCATGCCGTCCGCAATCCGGCTTCGGCGTTGTCGAGGACCACTCCGCCGCGCTCGTGCTGGAGTGCCAGCATGTAGCGCGACATCAGTGCCGAATAGGCGGTGTTGTCACCCTGAAGGACGACGCCGTCCTCGCCCTCGACCGGGTTACCGAGAGCCTGCAGGGCGGGCAGGTCGACCACGATGGTGTTGGTGGCCGGACAGTAGGACGCAGCTGGCGATGGGCGGGCATCCGGGCAGGCCGTTGCCGGATCGAAGCTCAACTGCGGCGGTTTCTTCGGGGTGAACAGGATGTTCAGCGCATCGACGATGGATCGGACCGACGCCTCGGTAACCGGCAGTTCGCCGGACTGATCGGAGGGCAACTCGACGGGCAGGTCACCGCGGCGGTCCCTGATCTCCTTGATCGTGATGGCCTTACAGGCCGCCGCGCCGTCGGTGAACCCGAATTGGAAGGCTGAGATCCGCTCGAACGCGGATCCATGTTCGTCACCGGTGTCGTAGTAGTCGTCCTGTCTCAGCACCGGGTCGCGGAACGAGATCATCGCTGCCAACAGATTGTTGAGCCCGTCGCCGGTGCTGAGGGTGAATCGCGGTGACTTGCCCTCGGCCACCCAGCGCACGTAGACCCCAGCCAGGCAGTCGGCCTGCTGCTCGGTCACCAGCGTGGGTACACCCTTGGGATTGAGGGTGGCCAGCTTCTGGATCGCGTGTCCGTATTCGTGGGCGAGCACCATGGTGATGGCCATGTCCCCGTTGGCGCGGCGCAGCGCGGGCATCAGCACCGTGCGGTCCCAGCCGATGGTGTTGTCCTGCTCGCAGTAGCCGGCATTGACCAGACCCTCGGTGGTCTCGTCGCAGAAGGTGCCGTCCCAGGCGTCGGAGTCCCACGAGACCAGGTCCTTGACGGGCTCGAACTCGCCCTCGAAGGTGTCCGGATAGGCGAACTTCCAGAATTCCTCGAGATCGCTGATCGACTGGCCGGCGAGTTCGTCGATCTCGCCCCCGTCGGTGCCGGTGACCGTCCGGGACTCCGGTTTCGCATCCGGGCGCAGACCGGTCGGCCCGTCGACCGCCTCGATCCCGCCCACCTTGAACGGATCGGCGAACACTGAGACCGGAGTGCCCGCAACCGGGGCCGCGCAACCGGCCAGCAGGGCTGCCGCGGCGAACACGGCAGCGGTGAGTCGGGACGGGCGGCGCATGGCTTCACAATAGAGCGCGGCGCAGGTTGCCGCCTTACCCGGCGGCGCCCGCGTGCAGCCGGGTCAACGCGGCCTTGACCAGCGTGGGGTCGGTCGTGGTCCAGAACGGGGGCAGCGAGGCCCGCAGGAATCCGCCGTAGCGGGCGTTCGCCATCCGGGAGTCCAGAATCGCCACCACACCCCGGTCGGAGGTGCTCCGCAGCAACCGGCCCGCGCCCTGAGCCAGCAACAGCGCGGCGTGACTGGCCGCCACCGTCATGAAGCCGTTGCCGCCGCGGGCGGCCACCGCGCGTTGGCGGGCGGTGAGCAGGGGATCGTCGGGTCGGGGGAAGGGGATCCGGTCGATGAGAACCAGCGAACAGGACGGGCCCGGGACATCCACCCCCTGCCACAGCGACAGCGTTCCGAACAGCGATGTGTGCTGGTCGGCCGCGAACTGCTCGACCAGGGCCGCGGTGGCGTCCTCGCCCTGGCACAGCACCGGGGTGTCCAGCCGTGACCGCATCTCCTCGGCCGCCGCCCGCGCGGCCCGGATCGAGGAGAACAACCCCAGTGTGCGGCCGCCGCACGCTCCGATCAGGCCCGCCATCTCCTCGAGTTGTTCCGTAGATCCGGTGCCGTCCCGGCCTGGCGGCGGCAGGTGCGCGGCGACGTAGAGGATGCCGGACTTCGGATAGTCGAACGGTGAGCCCACATCCAGGCCGCGCCACCGGGTGTCGCCGGTGAGGCCCCAGTCCGCCGCCATCGCCGTGAACGAGCCGCCCACCGTCAGGGTCGCCGACGTCAGCACGGTGGTGGCGGCGCCGAAAAGCCGTTCCGCCAGCAGGTTCGACACCGTCAGGGGCGCGATCCGCAGCACCGGTCTGTCTCCCCGGGTCGCTCCGCTCCTGCCCGCTGGTCCGTCTCCCCGGGTCGCTCCGCTCCTGCCCGCTGGACTGTCTCCCCGGGTCGCTCCGCTCCTGCCCGCTGGTACTTCCTCGTGGTCAAGCCAGACCACGTCGGCGCGCTCGGCCAGCGGGGGACCGAACGACGCCAGCATCCGGGCGGCGGTGTCACTGATCTCGCTGAGCGCCGCGATGGCTTCGTTTCGGGCGGCCGCGGCCTTCGGGTCCGATGGCGCCGGGTCGATGGCCGCCCGGGCGCCGGCAGCCGCATCGCGAAGCGCGGTCAGGTAGGTGGCGAGTTCGTCGTCGAGCCGGTCGATCCGGCCCGGCTCGGTGTCGTGGATGGCCGCGGAGAAGGTCGCCACCGCGGCCTCGATTCGGTCGGTGAGCTCGGGGCTGATCAGCCGGCCCACCCGACGCACGGCCAGCCCCAATGGTCCGGGCGAGAGCTCCCCGGTGGCCACCGCGGTCACCCGGTCCACCAGTTCATGCGCCTCGTCGATGATCAGCAGGCTGTGTTCGGGCAGCACGGAGGCATCGGCGATGGCGTCGATGGCGAGCAGGGCGTGGTTGGTCACCACGATGTCGGACCGGCCGGCCTCGGCCCGCGCCTTCTCGGCGAAGCAGTCGGTGCCGTACGGGCAGCGGGCCATGCCCAGGCATTCCCGAGCCGAGACGCTTACCTGGGACCAGGCCCGTTCCGGGACCCCGGGGCGCAGGTCGTCGCGGTCACCGGTTCGAGTTTCCGAAGCCCACTCCGTCAGGCGCGCGACATCACGGCCCAGAGCCGATGTCGGGGTGAACAGCTCCTCCTGGGATTCATCGGCCTGAGCTTCGGCACCGCCATGGACTTTGTTGAGGCACAGATAGTTTCGTCTGCCTTTCAGCAGTGCGAAACGGGGTGTGCGGGGAAGCGCACCGGCCAGCGCCTCGGCCAGCCGGGGGAGATCCCGATCCACCAGCTGGCGCTGCAGGGCGATGGTCGCGGTGGAGACCACGACGGTGGCTTCCTCGGTCAGCGCGTGTTCGATGGCGGGCACCAGGTACGCCAGCGACTTGCCGGTGCCGGTGCCCGCTTGGACAGCGAGGTGCTCACCGGTGTCGAACGCGGTCGCCACCGCCTCGGCCATCTGCAGCTGCCCGGGACGGTGGGTGCCGCCCAGAGCCTCCACCGCGGTGGCGAGGAGTTCCGCTGTGGAGCCGGCATCGCTCACGGCGGCGGGATCTGCCGGGTCGGGATGGCCGGCTCGCCGTGCGACAGTGCCAGGCCTTCCCAGGGCAGGCTGTGCAGACCCTCGGCCAGCCGGTCCCGGGCGGCACTCAGATCGGGGTCGGCCACCGGCTCGCCGGCGCGGATCAGCGGCACGGTCAGAACCCGGATCGGCCCGTCGATGTCCGGCGCGCCATCCGCGGCGTGCACGATCTCCTCGACGACGGTCCCCGACGGCCGGGCGCGCCGGACAGCCGCCTTGCGTCCGCCCTGGGACTCCTTGCCCCTGCTGCGTTTGCGCACGGCCAGCCCATCCACCTCGACGAGCTTGTAGACCATGCCCGCGGTCGGAGCGCCGGACCCGGTGACCACCGAGGTACCGACCCCGTAGGTGTCGACCGGGTCGGCCCGCAACGCGGCGATGGCGTATTCGTCAAGGTCCCCGGACACCACGATCGCGGTGCCGGTGGCGCCGAGGGAGTCCAGTTGCTCGCGCACCTGCCGGGCCAGCACGCCCAGATCGCCGGAGTCGATGCGCACCGCGCCGAGCTGCGGTCCGGCCACTGCGATGGCGTTGGCTACGCCGCGGTGCACGTCATAGGTGTCGACCAGCAGCGTGGTGGACACACCGAGAGCGGCGACCTGGGCGGTGAACGCGGCCCGTTCCCAGGCGTCGGTGTCCGCGCCGGCCGTGGTGTGCAGCATCGTGAAGGCGTGCGCGGAGGTGCCCAGCGCCGGAACGCCGTAACGCCGATGCGCCTCCAGGTTGGAGGTGCCGGCGAACCCCGCGATGTAGGCCGCGCGCGCGGCGGCCACCGCGGCGTGCTCGTGGGTGCGCCGCGACCCCATCTCGATCAGCGGCCGGCCGCCGGCCGCGCTGGTCATCCGGGCGGCCGCCGAGGCCACTGCCGAATCGTGGTTGAGGATCGACAGCGCCAATGTCTCCAGCAGGACGCACTCGGCGAACGTCCCGGTGACCGACAGCACCGGCGAGCCGGGGAAGTACAGGTCGCCCTCGGCGTAACCGTCGATGTCGCCGCTGAAGCGGAAGTCAGCCAGGTAGTCGAGCGTCGCCGGATCGCAGAACGACGCCACCGCGGTCAGCTCTTGCGACCCGAACCGGAACCCGGGGAGCTCGTCGAGCAATCGGCCGGTTCCGGCCACCACGCCGTAGCGCCGGCCGTCGGGCAGCCGCCGCGCGAACACTTCGAACGTGGTCCGCCGATCCGCTGTGCCGTCGCCCAGTGCCGCCGCAAGCATGGTGAGTTCGTACTTGTCGGTCAACAGCGCCGGGCAGGTCACAGGGGTCACCGTAATGGTTCGCCGGACTGACGGCGGGATTCACCGGGATCGCTATTCTGTCCCCATGGGCGCCTCCTCCGCACCGACCCGCCCCGGCACCGCCGTCATTGAGGAGACCGACAGTGCCGAGGCCACTGACGCGCCGTGGGTGACCATCGTCTGGGACGATCCGGTCAACCTGATGACCTACGTGACCTACGTGCTGCAGAAGCTCTTCGGCTACAGCGAACCGCACGCCACCACGTTGATGCTGCAGGTCCATCACGAGGGCAAGGCGGTGGTCTCGGCGGGCAGTCGTGAGGCGATGGAGGTCGACGTCACCAAACTGCATGCCGCCGGGTTGTGGGCCACCCTCCAGCAGGACCGCTGACCGCGTGCGCCCTTGGGAGCGGGTCGACACCGCCGATGGTCCGCGGTTCGTGGCCGAATTGGAAACTCACGAGGTCCAGGTGCTGCGGAACATGGCCACCTCGATACAGGAGATGCTCGACGACCGGCAGGCGGCCGCGCCGACGGATCCGCTCGAACAGATCACCGGCATCCGTACCGGAAACTCCGCGCCGCCGCAGGACGCGACGCTGAGCCGGCTGTTGCCTGACTTCGTCGCCGAACAGCCGGGACATCCCGCTGATGCGAGCGCCAACGGAGCCCTGCGCAGCCTGCACGAACCGGCGATCATCGACGCGAAGATCGCTGCGGCACAACGTATTTTGGACACCCTGCCGAGGGATGCCGGGCGGATAGCGCTGACCGAGGCCGACGCAGAGGCCTGGATCGCCGCGGTCAACGATCTGCGTCTGGCGCTGGGCACGATGCTCGGAATCGGTCCGGACTTTCCCGATCGATTGCCGCCCAAGCATCCCAAAGCGATGCACCACGACGTCTACCTGTGGCTGACGCTGCTGCAGGAGTACCTGGTCCTGGGTTTGATGGGCAAGCCCGGCCGGTGACGTCCGGATTCGGGTCGATCACCGATGTGCCCGGCATTCTGGTCGGCCATCACGGTCGGGCCGACGAGGACGCTACGGTGACCACGTCGACGGTGCCGGGCCGGGGGTGGGCCTGCGGCACCACAGTGGTGCTGGCTCCGCCCGGCACCGTCGGCGGAGTCGATGTGCGCGGCGGCGCTCCCGGCAGCAGGGAGACCGAACTACTCGATCCGGCCAACAGCGTGCGGCACGTGGATGCCGTGGTGCTCACCGGCGGCAGCGCGTTCGGCCTGGCGGCCGCGGACGGTGTGATGACCTGGCTCGAGGAGAACGGCCGGGGGGTGCAGATGACCGGCGGGGTGGTGCCGATCGTCCCGGCGGCGGTGATCTTCGACCTGCCGGTCGGGGCGTGGGCGAACCGGCCGACGGCGCAGTTCGGCCACGCCGCCGCGCGCGCGGCCGGCACCGAGGCGGCGGTCGGCTGTGTGGGCGCGGGCACCGGGGCGCGGGCCGGCGTGCTCAAAGGCGGCGTGGGCACCGCTTCGGTGGTGCTCGACTGCGGCGTCACGGTCGGGGCCTTGGTGGTGGTCAACTCGGCCGGTGCCGTCGTCGACCCCACCACCGGCTTACCGTGGCAGGCCGATCTGATCGCCGAATTCGGCCTGCACACCCCGCCGGCCGGGCAGATCGCCGGCTACGCCGCCCGGCACGGCGAACTGAGCCCGCTCAACACCACCATCGCGGTGATCGCCACCGACGCCGTGCTGAACAAGGCCGGCTGCCGGCGGGTCGCCGTCGCGGCCCAGGACGGCCTGGCCCGGGCGATCCGGCCCGCGCACACACCCCTCGATGGGGACACGGTCTTCGTGCTGGCGACGGGGGCGATAGCGGTCGAACCGTCCCCGGACACCCCGGCCGCCATGCTTCCGGACACCGCGCTGGTGACCGCGCTGGGAATCGCGGCGGCGGACTGTCTGGCCCGCGCGGTACTGGCCGGTGTGCTGGCCGCCGAATCGCTCGCCGGGATCCCCAGCTACCGCGACTTGCTGCCCGCAGTGTTGGCGCAACGGGGACAATGACCGTCATGGGCATCAACACGCCGGAGTCCCCGCCCGCCAACTGGCCGTTGTGGAAGACCGGCGGCGCCACCATCCTGACCTTCGTCGCGCTGCTCTACCTCGTCGAGGTCGTCGACCAGTTGAGCGGGCACGCCCTCGACCGCAACGGCATTCGCCCGCTGGAGACCGACGGCCTGTCCGGGATCGTCTTCGCGCCCCTGCTGCACGCCGACTGGGCTCATCTGCTGGCCAACACCGTGCCGGCACTCGTGCTCGGGTTCCTGGTGACGCTGACCGGGATGGCCCGGTTCGTCTGGGCCACCGCGATCATCTGGATCGTCGGCGGTTTCGGTACCTGGTTGATCGGCGATATCGGTGGATGCCGGCTGGAGACCAACCACATCGGAGCGTCCGGGCTGATCTTCGGGTGGCTGGCCTTCCTGCTGGTGTTCGGCTGGCTGACCAGACATCCCTGGCAGATCGTCACCGGTCTGGTGGTGTTGTTCGTCTACGGCGGCATCCTCTGGGGCGCGGTGCCGGTGCTGGACCGGTGCGGCGGGGTGTCCTGGCAGGGCCACCTGTGCGGCGCGGCCGCGGGGCTGTTGGCCGCTTACTGGCTGTCCCGCCCGGAACGGGAGGCCCGCCGCCGGAAGGCCGGCGAGCTGCCCGGGACGCCTCGGTGACCGACCCGGACGCACCGATCGGCATCTTCGACTCGGGCGTCGGCGGGCTGACCGTGGCCCGTTCGATCATCGACCAACTGCCCGACGAGAACCTGATCTACGTCGGGGACACCGCGCACGGTCCCTACGGCCCGCTCAGCATCCCCGAGGTGCGGGCGCACGCGCTGGCCATCGCGGACAACCTGGTGGATCGCGGCGTCAAGGCGCTGGTGATCGCCTGCAACACCGCGTCCTCGGCATGTCTGCGGGACGCACGGGAGCGCTACGGCGTGCCCGTCGTCGAGGTCATCCTGCCCGCCGTGCGCAGGGCGGTGGCCACGACCCGCTCCGGCCGGATCGGGGTGATCGGCACTGCTGCCACGGTCTCGTCAGGGGCCTATCAGGACGCTTTCTCGGCCGCCCGCGATGTTCAGGTGACGGCGGTGGCCTGCCCCCGGTTCGTCGACTTCGTCGAACGCGGCGTCACCAGCGGCCGCCAGGTGCTGGGGCTTGCCGAGGCGTACCTGGAGCCGCTGCAGGGCGCTCAGGTCGACACCCTGGTGCTGGGCTGCACGCACTATCCCCTGCTGTCGGGGGTGATCCAGTTGGTGATGGGGGACGGCGTGACGCTGGTCTCCAGCGCTGAGGAGACCGCCAAGGACCTTCTTCGGGTCCTCACCGAGCAGGATCTGCTGCGTCCGCACCCCGACTCCGGGCCGCCGGCGGCGAGGTCTTTCGAGTCCACCGGAGACCCGGAAACGTTCACCGCCCTGGCCGCCAGGTTCCTCGGGCCGGTGGTGACGGGAGTCGGCTCACCGGCGCCACGCTGAACGGCTCATGCCGTTTGCCGTTCGGGACAGCCCGGCCGTGGCAAGCTAGAAGGCGTGCGAATGACGGTACTGGGCTGCTCAGGCAGCGTCGTGGGACCGGATTCGCCGGCCTCGGGG
>MTBK01276684.1_pt1 | contig 15708 bp, 18 predicted proteins | sample 1535981 | NCBI WGS metagenome assembly MTBK01 (sample SAMN06109225, study PRJNA356200) | anaerobic digester metagenome | isolation source: biogas reactors fed with pig manure or primary and secondary sludge | place: Spain | collected 2016-06-30 | reverse complement strand
TCTTAGGTTTCCTTGGCATTCTAGCACCTCCTTTTTGGGCATGAAAAAACCTCCACAGATTTTCTGTGAAGGTTTAAAGTTTTTCTATCTTAATAGTATCAAGTAAGTCTATGAACATCTACTAACATTTCCTATCATTTTTCAAAAGAGTGGTTGTTTCTGCTAAAGCTCTGTCTCTAAGTCTATAAATATGCTGAATGCTATAATCCATATCAACTGCAATCTGCTCCCAAGTTTCGAAGCAAAGGTATCGTTTCTCAAGTAAGGTTTGATACTCCTGGTTCTTTACTTTCTTTATAAGAGCTACAATTTCAGTTTTCAAATCGATAAGCATATCAATGTCTTTATTGATTTCAGCTTGAAGGTCAATAATTTTATCTATAGCATCTGCCATTTTGGAGGTAGCTCTGTTAGGACTTCTTGGCATATCGGATAGGGTAGAAGTGGCTTTAGTAGCAAGTGCATTTAAAGACTCCACTTGCTCAAGCTTACTATTAATTCTTTGGTCTAGCCGATAAGCTTTATTTAAATAATCCTTTGCGTTCATGATGCTACCTCCTCATTCAGTTGTTTTATAAGCATATCTGGGTCAAGGCTGGTAAGAAGTCTATACCAGCCAGAATGAAAGAAACGTTCAACTTCTTCTTTTGTATTTAAAGCAGCTTGATTTCGTGGATGTTTATTTAGTTTTCTAAGTGCAGCACGGTAATCCTTAACTGCTGTTAGAACAATGGCGTTAGCCAAATCTTCATATTTTTTATTCATTGCTTTTACCTCCCATTTGCAAGTTGACTTTAACAGCATCGATTAATGCAGACTGGGTATTATCCTTGTTTTTTAAAGCTTTCATCACTTGCTTGTCGATTGTGTCCTTTGCAATGAGGTGATGGATAATAACTGCCTTTTCTTGTCCCTGTCTCCATAGCCTTGCATTTGTTTGTTGGTAAAGCTCCAAACTCCATGTAAGGCTAAACCAAATCAGAGTAGAACCACCAGATTGCAGGTTGAGTCCATGTCCAGCAGATGCAGGGTGGATAACTGCTATAGGGATTTCTCCCTTATTCCATTTTTTTATTGAGTCGGAACTATCCAAGTTCTCCACCTTAAATCTTTTAGTAATTCGAAGCAAATCATGTTTAAACCAGTAAGCGATTAAAACAGGTTTACCGTTGGCCGCTTCTACTAAATCTTCTAAAGCATCTAGTTTTTTATCATGGATATGAACTACATTTTTCTCATCTCCATATACAGCTCCATTTGCCATTTGAAGAAGTTTATTAGATAAGGCAGCAGCATTAGAAGCGGTAATTTCATCCTCATCAATGGTTGCTACTAAATCCTTTTTCATTGCATCTAAGGTTTTACTCTCTTTTTCAGATAATTTCACTTCGACTTCGTTTATAGTAAGCTCTGGAAGCTTAAGATAATCGGATCCTTTCATGCTGATGGTAATATCTGAAATCTTTTTATATATGGCTTTTTCTGCTCCTGGTTTAGGCTTATAAGAAAATATAATCTGTTGATTTCGTTTATCTGGAAGGAAATACTCATCTCTATATTTTCCGATGAACCGTCCAAGCCTTTCTCCCATATCTAAAAGTCTAAACTCAGCCCATAAATCCATAAGTCCGTTACTTGCAGGAGTTCCAGTTAAGCCTACAATTCTTTTTATCTTTGGTCTTACTTTCATAAGACATCTAAAGCGTTTGGCTTGATGATTTTTAAATGATGAAAGCTCGTCTATAATTACTGTGTCAAAGTCGAAGGGGAGAGAGCTATCTTCTATAAGCCATTTTACATTTTCACGATTTATAATATAAATATCTGCTTTTTTCATTAAAGCTGATTTCCTTATTTTTTCACTTCCTACAGCAACAGAATATTTTAAATCTTTTAGGTGATTCCATTTTTCAATCTCTGTTGGCCATGTATCTCTAGCAACTCGAAGTGGTGCGATAACTAAAATCTTATGTGCATCAAAGCTATCAAATAATAAATTGTTTAAAGCTGTAAGAGTTAAGACTGTTTTTCCTAACCTAAGCCCATATCCAAAAAGATAGCTGAGATAGGATTTCTTTCAATATATTCAGTAGCATATCTCTGATAATCATGGGGTATGAACTTCATCAGGCATCACCTCCTAGAATATTTCTAATTACTTCTTTTATTTGTTTTTCATCATCAAGAACATATACTTTAAAACCTAAGGATTTAAGAAGTTTATGCCTTGTAATTTGGATTGGTCTAGGTTTTTCACCTTTCCTTTTCACTTCTACAAATCCAATCCTTCCTGTAGGAAGAAGGATAAGTCTATCGGGCATCCCAGCAAAACCTGGACAGGTAAGTTTAAGACAAAGACCATTCAACTTTTTAATTTCTTTTACAAGTTTTTGCTCGATTTGTTTTTCACGCATTGACCTTCACCTTGCTACATATTTTAGTTAATGAATCTAAGAAATCGTTTATAGCTATAAAGCCTTTATTCATCGGCTTTTTTGGCAAATAGATTCATCAGAATTTTAGGGGGAGTGTAGGTCGGTGTAGGCTGTCTATATAACTTTTATATATATTTTTAAATTTATTTTTGTCTATATGAAAAAGTTGTAATATAGACATACACCGACCTACACTAATTACAAAATACTTACTTAAATAAACTCTGATTTTAGCCTTAAACCCTTAACGATAACGCCTTTATTAGTTCGCTTTCTTTCAAAGTTTTCTGATTCAAGAGCTGTATAGAAATCTGCTGTACTTCTTGTAAATTCACCAACCCTTAAACAAAAAGCACGGTACTCATCATAGATTTCACCCGACTTGGCTGTGTAGCTTCCATCAACTTCACAACATTCATTTAGAAAGTGTGCTAACCAGTTATTATTTTCTCTATAAATATCAATGGCATCTTGAACTTTCTTAGGTGGAGTTATGTTGTAATTATCATCAATTACTTTCTTGGCTCCTTCAATTATCCATGTAAGAATTGCACCACCAGCATTTTCAATGAGATAGTCCGTGTAATTTTTTATATCATTATTTCCTTCAATCTTTGCCTCAAAAGGAATCACAATAAGTCTTCTCCAAGTTCCCTCATCAATAGCTCCAACCTTTGGCAGGTGGTTCGTATATAAAACCAATGTGTGAGTCGGGATATAGCTAAAAGGATCTTTATATTTTTTCTCTGCATAGATTTCATCAGTAGAACAAAGCTGTTTGATATTAGAAGTATTTAGCCTCATACCTTCCTCAAGTTCAGCTGCAATAAGGAGTCTTTTTCCTTTTGCCTCGGCAAGCTCTGGCTTAACATTTCTTCTGCAGCCAACAGTAAGAATGTCGGCTGAAATATTACCACTATAGCTTCCTAAAACCCTGGCGATGGCATTCCAAAATGTAGATTTACCATTACGGCCTTCACCGTAGGCTATGATTAAAGCCTCAACATAAACTTTTCCTATAGCAGCAAGCCCCACAATCCTTTGCACATATTCAATGAGAGCTTTATCTTTGCTAAAAAACACATCAAGGGCATCAAGCCACTTATCCATTCCTACATCATCTGGACTTACAGATGTTTGCTTTGTTATAAAGTGGGAGTAGTTTGATTCCATTTTTGATTGGATACCTTGTCTTAAATCAAAAGTAGCCTCTGGTGTGTTCAGTAGAAAGCCATCTGTGTCCAGATCCTTAGGGAGAATCTCAAGCATAGGCTGTGCTTCTTTTAGTGCGGAAGATATCTTTTTGGAATCTCTTCTAGCGATGACATATTTTTTATAGGCAATAGCAGATTCATACCTTTTAAAAGACTCATCTTGGTCCTCGCCAAAGTCTTGTGCAGCCTTTTTTGCACCTTTTTCCATAACAATGTCAAGAGCACCGTTATCAGTCATTTCATTTAAAGCATTATTGATTTCGAGTTCAGCCTCTTTAAGCTGTCTAGTGGTTAATTCTTGTGCAACAGCTTGTGCTTTAGGTTTTGATTCCTCCCAAAAGCTACCGTTATATACTAAAAAATCAGTAGCAGGGGAGTACCTAAGAATTTCTTTATATTCATTGGAAAGAACAATGGCTTGACCTACATCTGAGAAATCTTTTGGCTTTAACTGAAGTTTTCCACCATAATCTTCTGGGGGAATGTAATCCTTTTGAGAAGAAACTCTTTTACCAAAATTAACAGCACTATGCCATATAAGGTTTAATTCATCCTCGTCTAGGGGCGGATTGCATTTTTCAGCCTCTTTAAGGAAAAGGGCATAGGCTTCATCTGTATTTCCGAGACGAACTATAACTCGTCCAGCATATCGGGACATGGTGCTATTTCTTGTTCCTTCAGGAACTTCCTCAGTAGAACTATCCCAATCTTCAAAACTTGCAGCATCTAAATAATCTTCAATACTTTTAGTACCATCATGAATTTCTATGTTGGGAGTGCTAGTACCAAAGATGAACCTTGCACTATCAAGGGCGTTGTTATCAAAGTAGGGGAAAGCGGTCGCTATTTTTTGTTTTAACTTTGCATATTCGGCTGGGTCAGTTATTTCCTTAATCATGAAATATACATGAAACCTCGGCCTTGGTGTTCTTACCCCTTTTTGTTTCATATGGTTTCTACTGTAGGCAGCAACAAAAGGAATATCTTCAAATGTTGTAGCCACATCAGCCACAGTGACCCAGTCCTTTGGGTCATCTGAATGATCGTTATCACAATCAAGTACAGCATTATCTGATTTAATAAAATTACTTGTGCTCCGATAGTTATTTTCAAATTTAGCTGAAACATGATCATATTTAATTGCGTCTATCATCGATGCTTTATCTGTAACTATAATTTCTTTGGGATAGATACAGTTTGAAAGATTCCCTGAGGTGTTTGATGTATAGAGAGTAAATTTAATCATTCAAGCACCTCCTCGCATTTAGAATCGAAATATCTTATTGGCATGTTCCTTCTTTTTGCTTTAGCAATTTCTTCAGCCATTCCCTCAGAAACTTTGTCAAAGACCCACAGTTCTTCACATTTACCAAGTAGGACAAGGGCAAAGTGAAGTCCAAGTTCTCTTTCCTCAATATCCTCATCATCTAAAAATTGAGGGTAGTGCAGGTGGGGTGCTAGAGGGAGATATCCTTCACTAACTGCAAATCTGCAATAGCCCTGTGCTTTTCTTGTGTTTCTTTCCATATCACCAGAGAAGGGAGAAGCAATGTAAACAAGAGGTCTGTACTTCTTCTTTAAAGCTTCGTAGGGAGTAGGGTCATAATAACCATCTCCGTTGAATTTATTTATAGTCATTAGGCTTCCTCCTTCTCTATAATTGGGAAAATCCCATCTTCCTTTAAGAGACTGTAAATAAACAATCTTCCTTTTTGTGTCCAATAGGTATGTGGCCTAGTGTGTATTGTTCCATCGTTCCCGTTATAGGAATGAGTCTTTGTACTGGTGTATCCCATCTGGGCATACTTTTGATATAAGAGCCATATAGAACTCTGCTTAAACTGGACTCCTTTTTCTTTTAGGTAACTATTCATTCTTTTAGCACTCCAGCCATAATCCTTAGCAATAACAGAAATGGCTACTAAATCCTTGCAGTTAAGAACTAAATCATAATAAGATGCCTTTGGTTTCATCTCCACAATCTGTTGATTTTGAATGGCAATAGTTTCTTCAAGTGCTTTTGCCTTTTCTCTTTCTTTTTTTAGTGCAGTAAAAGCTGCAATAGCGAGATCAGGGTCATTTAATAATTCATCTGTTGCATACAAACCATGTTTGCGAATAGAAGGGAGGACTTCGCTGGTTACCCAATGTTTAAATTCCTTAGCTTTGGGCATCTTGCTAGAAAGAATAAGGCTGTATAGACCAGATTCATTAATTATTGTCAGACCTCTATTTGGAATAGCAAAGGTCGTGTTTTCCGACCTTTGAAGTATTGTCTTATCTTCCTTATCAACATGAGTTGAAAGAGCATCCTTTGTATTTGAATAGCCTAGACTTTCAGCTACATCTTTGCCTACAAAATAGATTTGTTCATTAACAAGGGCAGTGCGGATAGAACCGAACTCTGGATTTTTATAAACTTCAAGCTTCATCTAAACAACCTCCTTTACTTTCTTAAAGCTTCTAGCTTGGATTTACTACAATCACGACAAAATACAGAAGTACCATAAAGGTCGCCTTCACCATCGCTAAAAAGCTGGGCCAGGTCTATTTCAACTTCACAACCACATTCAGGACAGGTACAAAAGACATTATCATCATGAATCTCTACAGTGACATCAAGACTGGGACTTACTTTTTCCTTTACATAAAACATAAAAACACCTCCAAAATTTAATAGGCAGGTACTGCCCTTATTATCTAAAGGACAGCACCTGCCAAAATCCGTAGTGTTTTTAATCTTTTTTATAAAAACTTCCCTCAAAGCCTTCAGCACGTAACTTTAAGTCACCAGCCCAAGGAGGAGGTTGACTCATAATTTCACATATCTCATCTACAGTAATATTCTTTTCTGCCTCAATAACTATCTCATCATGAATATGCATGACGATAGAAAAGTGCCTTAATTTCTCCATAGAAAAAACAAGAATATCCCTACTAATCGCTTGAACAATATTCTCCACAAATTTTGGGCCATAGGACTGTATTCTTTCCCATTTTTTAGTCCCGCCAAGGCCTTCATAAGTAACACAATCTGAGCCAAACTGATTTAGACCAATACGAGGTTTTACATAGGATAATTTTCTGCCAGATGGAAGAGTAATAAAGAGCATTCCACTTCTGTAAGAAAACTCAATACCATGAGTATCGGTAGTAGTTCTTTCCCTAACAGTTTTAAGGGCAGCTCTATCAACACTCCACCAAAATTCGACAATTTTAGGATTAGCAGCTCTCCAGGAATTAACTAAGGGTTTTAATTCTTCTTCAGTAAGCCCCATATCAAGAGCACCCATTGAAATTAAAGCACCGACAGAACCACCATAACCACAGGCTAAATCAGCAACTTTTCCTTTATCTCTTAAAGGATCTCTTTTATCTATTTTCTCAATAGGTACATCAAACATTTGACTTGCTGTAGCAATATATAAATCTTCTTTTCTTCCGTAGGCATCAAGAACCCATTTTTCATTTGCAAGCCAAGCTAGGACAACTCTTTCTATGGAAGAAAAGTCTGCGACTATCAACTTATGATTGGCTTTTGGAATAAATGATGTACGAATAAGCTGGGACAAGACTTCTGGTGTGGAATCATAAAGCATATCTAAGGCCTTAGTGTCTTTATTAAGAACTAATTCTCTAGCTTCAGATAAATCAGGGATATTGTTTCTTGGGAGATTTTGAGGTTGTAAAATTCTCCCTGCAAATCGTCCTGTCCTATTTGCACCATAAAACTGGAACATTCCTCTAGCACGATTATCAGAACCTATGGCATTTTTCATGGTCTGATATTTCTTTACAGATGATTTTGATATCTGCTGCCTAAGAGTTAGTACTTTTGATAAATCTCCTGTGGCTGTTTCTAATAACTCGGAAACAATCTTTTTTCCAAGGCTTTCAGTTTCAAGGCCATTATCAGAGAGCCAGCCTTTTAATTGTTGCACTGAATTGGGGTTATCAAGATTTGTTAGTGCCTTCATTTCATCAATTAACTTAGTGCGAGAGTAGTCGTCTATTTCAATTGCGTTTTTTATAAAATCTAAATCAAGAAGAACGCCTCTATCATTAATTTCTTGATCTAGGTGATATTCATTCCATACTTGTTCTGGAACAGGGAACTTTGATAGTTTCATCTGTATTTCTAATTCAGTCTCCACATCACGTTTGTTATATTCTTTAAATGCTGACCATTTATCAAGGTCATGGTAGGGGTGGTTTCTTGTTCTTTTACCATTAGAGATAGTAGGCTTACAAGGAGTACAAAAGTATCTAATCAAATCTTTTCCTTCCTTAAGCTTTTGTTTTTCTAGTCCTAAAACCGTACCGACACTGTCAAGAGATAGAGGAAGTCCCATATAGGCAGACCAAATCATACTGCACCTAAATGATTTGGGATCTAGATATTTTCCAGTAGGGTATCCTAAAAACCTTGATAGGCATATCCGTTCAAAGTTAGCATTAAAAGCCCATTTGATAATATGTGGGTCGGATAAAGCATTTAATATATTTTGAGGTAATTTTTCTCCCATAGCTAAATCCACAACTTTAACATCTCCGCCATCAACGGAATAGGCAAATAGTAAGATTTCAAAATCGGGTGACTCACAGTAGCGATAGACTCCAGACTTAGAAAGATTTACACTACTAAAGGTTTCAATATCAATTTCTAATGTTTTCATTAAATTCTCCTTTCCTAGATAGAAATAGAGCAGCAAGATTTAATCCTGCTGCCCTTAAAGTTTTTATGAAAGGAAATCATCATCTACATCTGTTGCAAAATCATCCTCGGCTCTTGATTTACCTCCAAGTGATTCACCATCTCTTATTTTTTGTAGATTATTAAGACCACAAGCAATTCCCTTATTTCCGTTACTATTAAAAGCATAGAAGTTAATACTTGCTCTACCATATACACCACTGTAAACTTCAGAACGTTCAAGAATAGGGTCTAGATTGCTATCTACAATGCCTGGGGCAGTTGCTGAATTTGCGTTAACAAAATAGGCATTAGCATAAGCTTCGTCATCAGGTCTTTCAATATCCCCGTCTCTTAAAGGTTGCTTAATAGAAGATAGAGGCGGTACGGTTTTACCATTGCCTTTTAGTTTGCCTTCGCCTTCTTTATAAGCAGCCTCAATAGCAGCTTTAATCTTATTAAGAGTTCTAGTATCAGATTTTGGGATAATGAGTGATACTGAAAACTTTGGTGTACCACCATTAATTGATTTTGCTTCCCACACATTTGCATAAGACCACCTTGTATCTGGTCCTGTTATAACTTTCATTGGATTTGCATTTTTAGACATATGTTTGTCCTCCTTAATTTTCTTTAAAATCATCTACAGCTGTATTAATAGCTGGACGTTTATCACTCTCTGGAACGAGAGTAGGTTTGCCTTGAGGTTTCTCGACTAAATCAGATAGAAGTTCTGAAAACCTAGCTTTTCCTAGAGTTTTTTCCATGGCTGTGATTCCTTTGATTTTATGTTCGTAGGGGTCATAGCCGTTCGATGTAACAACTTCAATCACTTTTTCTGGATTGATATATTTTCTATTACTTCTTCCTTCGACTAGCTTAAAACCGTGCCACTGCTTTCCACGAAGTGCTGATTGAAGAGCGTAGTCCTTAATATTAGAAGCCCAAGATGTGAGTTCATCAATTTTTCCAAGGATTTCTTCTATATCTTCATCTTCTAATAGAGGTGGGAGTTTAAACTCATATTTTGCTAGTTCAAGATTATGATCAGCTCTATGTCTGCACTCATGTTTAATCTTGCAAAAGGTACACCAGTCGCCACATCTAAACTCGCCTTCACCTTCAAGTGCTAGTTTTGCAGTAGGCTTTAAAATTTCATTAGCCCATTTATAAAGTTCATCTTTTGAAAGAGTAAAGGTGCTGATATTGTTTCTTCTAGGCTGATAGATGGTCATAGCTACAGTTTCAATATCATAAATACCATCGAAAAGCTCCAATGCCCCAAGTCCATATAATTTCATCTGCGAGTTGTCATTGGCATCAACTAAAATGCCAGTCCCATGCTTGTAATCTACTACATGAAGAGTGTCATCTGAAACAATAATGCAGTCACCAGTTCCAAAGCCACCTTCAGCATATTTTGAATAATTTAGTCTTTGCTCTATTAGAATTAAAGGGTCAGAGCATTTGGCTTTTGCATCTTCTAAAAGTTCTAGAATATAGGTTGCATAATCTGTTGCACATTCTTCCATTTCTTCATTGTAATACTCAAGATTAGCAGTAGGGTCTTTTACCCTCATACCTAAAATGGTTTTTAGCTTATATTCACATAGGGTATGGGCTTCCGTTCCTTCAGCTGCATAAGAGCTTGTTGTATCTTCATATTGCTGGCTAAGTCTTAAAGACGGAGGGCAGTTCAACCAGCGATGACTTGAAGAAGGTGAGAGGAGAGCATGTTTACCCATCACCTAATACCTTCACTTCTTCCAGTAGTTTCTTATACTTTTTTGGGTCAATCTCACTTAACTTACTAGCACCATGTTTTTCTAATAAAGCTTTAATTTCATCTGTATAACCACTACGAGATTTTTCTGCCAGAACAGCTCTAACCGATTCGAGGGTAAGCTTTTCTTTAGTTGCCGCAGGTTGCTTTTTAGTTTCTTTCGCTTCTTCTGGGGGTTCACCAGTTCCAGAAAATAAGTCTAGAAGTGAATCAGCTACAGACAAAAGTAAATTAGCAGCACTCTTTAACTCGTCTACGGTTTGGGATAGTTCGTTCATTTTACTCATATAGATTTGCTCCTTTCATAATTTTTTTGCCCTTCAATATCTAAAGGACATCGAAGGGCAAAATCCGTAGTAAAAATTTTTATTTATCTATAATTTCTTTTAAATCTTTATTTGAGAGTAACTTTTTACGCAGTTGTAACTCCCTGTATCGAACACCATCAACTGTGATGCCTAAGAGTTTAGCTACTACTTTTTTAGCCTTCTTTTCAATGAGACAATTAAATAGTAGCTGATCTTCAAAAGACAGACTTTCAAAAGCTGATTGTAAAATATCCCCTAATTCTTTATCTTCTAAAATGCTAAGAATATCCTGGCTATCATCAACTGGAGTGAAAAAGCTATCCATCTCATCATTATCACTAGACCAGTTTTTATCTAGCTCTACAGTACGGCTAGTGTTTTTATATTCACATCTATCGCAGACTTGGTTACATTTATTCGTGTCTTTATAGATGCAAGCGAATTTTCTATTACGATATCGTTCTTCTCTTTTTAGTGAGCTACTATTGAATCTATGAATATCTTCACTTTCTTTGGTCCTGCTAAGCCTAACTACATAACCAGCCTCTTCATCGTAGAACCATCTTTGTTTATAGGGGTTGTCCTCAGTAGGTGGTTCGGAAGAGGCAAAGCATGTTTTCCTGTCTACCTCCACATAGTTTCCATTTTCATCTTGTGCATAGTATTTTCTGTAATTTACTCTTTGATAGTTTTTCATTAGATTGGCTCCTTTGGTTTTCAAATTTGAAATCCGCCAGAGCCCTGAAATCCTCAAAACAAAAAGACGGCAGGGGGGAACACCTATAAAAGTGTCCCGCACGGCCGTCTTAGCGTTCTGGCGGATTCCAGTTATTAAGTTGTTGTTAAATGGCTTTATGCCACAGACTCTATAAATTCATGAGTGATGTTTAGAGTTCCATCTGGGTTTGCAGTAATTATTGTAAGGCAGTTTTTGAGACGAATTTCTATTACTTTTTGGTCATTACTGATATCACAGATACGTTTGTTGTTGATGTTTCTGACTTCCTGCATGGTGGCTTCCTCCTTTCATAGATTTATAAGTACAGAAGAATCTTTAATAAATCGAAATAAAAAAACTGCTATTGGCTTGTACAATAACAGTTTATAAGTTATGAAATTGAGTTTACATGGCTGCGACTTTACTTTGACTTTACTATCACTTTAATTTTAAAGAGCCTATATTCAACTTTGAGAATGTAAAGGACAAATACAGAAATACAGAAAAAAGATTGTAAGATATATAGTTGCATGATAAAATGTAAATTAATACGAGAAATTATTAGTTGAATCTGTTTTATGTGGAGGCGAGATTGTGAGATTTAGCTATAATAAATTATGGAAATTGCTAATTGATAAGAAGTTAATGAAAAAGGATTTAATGGCTATGACAAATATAACTTCATCTACAATGGCTAAGATGGGAAAGGACCTACCAGTTAGCATGGAAGTTTTGGCACGTATTTGCAAAGCGTTAGATTGTAATATAGGGGATATTGTAGATGTGATAAACGAAGATAAATGATAGTTTTCTAGAAAGGAGAATTAGATGAAACGGCTTTGTTATGCTTCTTTATTAAAAGTCCTATATCATTGTAAACCTTACAATGTTTCGCAAAGCTTAATCAATGGTACAATGCTTCTAATATTAGACGATTACGAAGATTTGACTGGAGATGATAATGCTGCATCAAGGATGGCTACAGGACATAGAAATGTTTCTTCTGAAGCTGGAGCAGAGGCAAGGAATGTCGAAGTCTCTATCGTTGTCGATTATTTTAGAGATAATGTTATCCCTTTACTCAATAAAGCGAAGATTAAGACTGCAATTTTAGCATTGAGGGATATTCTTGCCGATGATAATTCTATTCCAGGGGATACTCCGATATATCTTGAAAGCTTTAAGACTAAAGATGAGATCATTAATGAAACTGTATTTGATCCAGCAGAACTAATAGCTAATGTTTTTTTATATACTGTTGCCAATGTAAAAAGTTCTGAATTGAAAAATGAAATCAAAGAAGTAACAGATGAATACTTAAATTCATTTACTCCAATGATAGATAGTATTTCTCTTAGAAAAAATAAAGTTTCATCTACTGCCTCAATACAGAAAACTATCAAAGATAAAAATTTCAATGGGATATTTAATGAGGTCAAGCATTCAGAGGCACTTGCGTTAAAAAATAATAACGAGCTTAGAGTTTTTCATTTGAATGTGATTAATAATAAATTCTCTGATAGGGAGTTAAAAAGATTTCTTCTACGCAATATTGGAAGATATGTCTACTCAAGGGCCGAGCTAGAGCGATTTGTTATAGAGGATGATGTTGAAAGTGTGGGACTCACAGCATTGGCTAAACTAAAAAAATATAGCGGAGCTGGTCAATTAACAGGCGATACCCTTGGAGATATGATTCTATATACCTTTTTAGAGCAGGTTTTAGACGCACCAAAAATCATGAGTAAAATTGAGTTAACTACTACGGCGAGTCATTATGGGTGTAAAAGTGATGGTATACATTTGTTGGCGATTGATAGTGGCATGGGACAACCATACCATCAATTAGTTTTTGGAGCGTCACAGATCATTGGTGATTTGCGTAATGCAGTTGATAGAGCAATGGATACTGTAAAAGAAATAAAGGAAGATCCGTCAGCTGAATTAAGTGTTGTAGATAGCACTTTATTTGGACGAGTATTTGACAATTCAACAGCAGAATATATGAAAAATATTATTATACCAAGTAAGGGTGGGCTTGGTGCCATAGACCATGCTTATGGCATATTCCTAGGTTACACATTGGAGATTGACTCATCGGTGTTATCAAATCCTCAATTCCGTGTTGAAGCAGTTAATAAGATGAAAGAGGATATAAAGTCTGTTACACCTTACATTGTTGATAAAATAAATAGTATGGGCATGGGGGGATATTCATTTTATTTTTATGTCCTACCATTTAATGATGCTCCTGTAGAGAAGAAAGAAATAATACAAGATATGCTAACAGGAGGTGTGTCTTAATGGGTGGATATGACAATGTTGTTTTTGGGGAATTACTTTATAAAGATATTGATGATAATGAATATCTTAATGAGCTATATGAAAACATCCTATATAATTATTCCTTGAAATTATTTAAAATTAATAGGGAAAGTCGTGAGTTGGATATATCTGCAGCTTTACGTTTTGCTGATATACTTTCAAAGTCCGTACATAAAGAAAAATCAGACAAGCATAAGATTTGGGCTCAAGAAATAGTTGCTCTTTTACATATGATTTATCCACAGGATTATAGGATTAAACATTATATGGGGTCGGTACTTCAAAGTACAGGTAATTACCGTGGGATGGATATGATTACCCCAGATTTCCAGCCTACGACATTACTGGAAAAACTATATACAGGATTTAATAAAGATTATTTGAGTATTCCTGCAGAGCCAGAACAACATTTTTTTCGTTCCCAAAAGATTGTATATGATAGATTAGATGATTCTTACTTTAGCTACTCGGGACCTACATCAATGGGAAAATCGTTTATTATGCGTATGTTTTTGAAAAAACAAGTTATGGATGGTATCCGTTCTAACTTTGCTTTAATAGTTCCTACAAAAGCCTTAATTAATGAAGTTAGCAGTAAAATAATTAATGATTTGAAAGAGCTTCTTAAGGAACACAACTATAGGTTAATTACTTCGGCAGGAGCATTATCTTTAAAAGAGGAACATAATTTTATTTTTGTGCTTACTCCTGAGCGACTTCTTTATTTACTAATAGACAATCCAGCAATTAATATTGAATATTTGTTTATAGACGAGGCACATAAAATTTCAACTAAAGGAAGTCGTAGTGCGTTTTACTATAAAGTAGTGGATATGCTATGTAGAAAAAAGGAAAAACCTCATGTTGTTTTTGCTTCACCAAATATCCCTAATCCAGAAATATATTTAAAGCTTATTCCACAAGCATATAACATTAACGAGCAAAAACTAACTACATCTTTTGCTCCAGTAAGCCAAATGAAGTATTTGATTGATTTGCCTAACAAGAAAATTGAAATCTTTAATGATAGTAACAAAAACTTTATTGAAGTTGCAAAACTTAGTAGAAGGGCAACAGTATGTGAATTAATAACTCGATTGGGTGGGAATGGTCAAAATATTATTTATTGCCCTGGAATAAACAAGGCAATTACATACGCACTTGATTTCGCTAAAAACAAAGGAAAAAAAGATAATCAGGAACTTATTACCTTAGCTAAGGATATAAAAAATGAAGTTCATAGGGATTATTACTTGGCTGATTTAATTCCTAAAGGTGTCGCTTATCATATCGGTTATTTGCCTTCAACTATAAAAATGCGTATTGAGGAACTTTATAGAGAAGGATTAATTGAAACTTTGTTTTGCACAAGTACCCTAATGGAAGGGGTTAATTTGCCAGCAGATAATTTGTTTGTTACAGATTATAAAATTGGAAGAGGTAGAATGTCAGCCATAGATTTTAAGAATCTTATTGGAAGGGTCGGACGAATAGAATATAACCTCTATGGCAATGTATTTCTCATGCGGCCAGAAGAAAAAATAAAATCAGAAATTTTTGTTGAGCTACTAAAGGAAGATATTCCAGAACAGAAGCTATCGGTTGTAACTGAATTGTCAAACAATCAAAAAGTAAAAATAGTTGAAAGTTTAATCAAAGGCGATGTTCAGCTGACTCAATATCCTAAGAATCAAACTGTTGAAGAGTATTCTCTTATGAGGAAATTTACTGGAATTTTATTAAGAGATATAATGCAGGGCAATAAAAGCTTAGTGTGGAAGGAATTTTCGCATTTATTAGGTAAAGAGATTGAGGAAAATATAAGGAATGTGTTTAGTCAAAGAGAAAACAGACCAGATGATGACATTAATGTTTCAGTTGATCAATCAAGTAACTTAACAACAGCAATCATGAAAGGGCTAAAATATCCTACAATTAATGAAAATAATAATGTTGTGTATGGTGAATTATTAGACTTTTTAGAAGAACTTTGCAAAATATTCAAATGGGAAATATATGAAAAATCTACTCTAGGTTTTAGGAGTAAAGATGGAAGACACGGTAAATTAAGATGGTATGCTGTTATATTATCTCAATGGATTAAGGATATATAAGGAATTTTAATAATGTTCCCACGATAAATATACTTGTAGATTATGAAAGGAGATTAGAAAATTGAAGGCAACAGAAGCGAAATTACTGGAATTTATAAAAAAATCCCCTCAATTTGTT
>MTBK01115431.1_pt1 | contig 15714 bp, 13 predicted proteins | sample 1535981 | NCBI WGS metagenome assembly MTBK01 (sample SAMN06109225, study PRJNA356200) | anaerobic digester metagenome | isolation source: biogas reactors fed with pig manure or primary and secondary sludge | place: Spain | collected 2016-06-30 | reverse complement strand
GGCCTGGGAGACCTCGGCCGCCGAACGGGCCGAACTGGCCGCGGCGCTGGCCGATATCGAGCGCAAGAAGGCGGCCAAGTAGCCGGTCTGTGCGCTGTGTTCCTCAGTTCCTCAGTTCCTCAGTTCCTCGGTTCAGCGGCCGGGAAGCGGGTTCTCCGGGATCTCGCGGCGGGTCTGCGGTTGGCGGTCGGTGCGTTTGGCGCCCGCACAGACCGCGACGGTTCGGGCCGCGACCGTCTGCCAGTCGAAGTCGGCGGTGAGCCGCGCCCGGGCAGCGACGGCGCGGGCCTGCGCGGCGGCGGGATCGTCGAGTGCGGCGATCACCGCGGCGGCCAGGGCGGGCACCGAACCGGGCGGGCAGCACAATCCGGTCTCGCCGTCGATCACCGCCTCGCCCAGGCCGCCGGTGTCGGTCACCACCAGGGGAGCACCGGCGGCGATGGCCTCCAGTGCGACGATGCCGAACGGCTCATAGCGGCTGGGAAGCACGGCGACATCGGCGCGATGCAGCAGCGCCAGCAGTTGGTCGTGATCCGCCCGGCCGGTGAAGCGAACGCTCTTGAGCACCTTGTGTTTACGCGCAACGTCCAGCAACCAGTCCTGCTGGGTGCCGTCGCCGGCAACGGTCAGGGTGGTGCCCGGATGGGCCCTGCGGATCCGGGGCAGCGCCGCGATGGCGTCGTGAACGCCCTTCTCGTACTCCAGGCGGCCGAAGAACAGCAGCTCGGCCGGTCCTGGACGATGTAAGCGAAGCGCGAAAGGCCAACGACTGCAGTCGATCCCGTTCGGGATCACGACGATCTCGGCCAGGCCGGGACCGAACAGCGTGGCGATCTCGGCCGCCATCGAATGCGAGCAGGCGATCAGCGCGTCGGACTCCCTCGCCAGCCAGGACTCCAGGGCGTGTACCTGGCGGTTGATCGGCCCGGAAACCCACCCGGAGTGCCGCCCGGCCTCGGTGGCGTGGATGGTGGAAACCATTGGCACATCGAAGAATTCGGCCAGGGTGATCGCCGGGTGGGCCACCAGCCAGTCGTGGGCGTGCACCACGTCGGGAACCCAATCGCCGAGCAGTCCGAGGCCCGCCCGGATCATCGCGTGACCCATCGCCAATGTCCAGGCCATCATGTCGGGGCCGAACTCGAACTCGTGCGGGTCCTGGGCGGCGGCGATTACCCGCACGCCCTCGGAGACCTCGTCGGCGGTGGGGTGGCTGGCGGGATCGGTGCCGGCCGGGCGGCGGCAGAGCACCACCACCTGGTGTCCATCGGCGGCCAGCGCGGTGGCCAGGTGGTGCACGTGACGGCCGAGCCCGCCGATGACCACCGGCGGGTACTCCCACGACACCATCAGGATTTTCACCGGGGCAGGTTCTTCACCTGGGCAGCCGGCGGGCGTCCAGTGCTCCGAACAGACCGTCGGCGGCGTTCCAGCCCGCGGCCAGTCGCTCAGCGGCATCGCGCCGGCCCGAGGACAGCGCGTCGGCGATCTCGCGGGTCGCGTGCGCGTGCAGGTGCGCCCGGTAGCGGGCGTAATCGGCCGCCGAGTCCTTGGAGACCATGAACGGCCAGTCGCTGGACACCGTCAGAAGGGTCTCGCGCAGTACCTGGTCGGCGACGATGTCGCGGGTCGGAGCGGTGCCGGTCTGGGCCAGGGCCTTGTCGACGCAAGCCAGTGCAGCATCGACCACCTCGGTGTTGAGGGCCACCAGGTCGGCCACCTTCGGCCCCGACCAAACCTGCCAGTCCTTGCCTGAGCCCCATGAGCTCGGCGGCAATTCCACTGGTGCGCCGAGGAATCCGCCCTCCAGCGCATCGGTCAGCGTGCCGAGCCTGATGCCGGCCTCGGGCAATGCGCGCAGTAACCGAGCCAGCCATGCCGGCCCTTCGTACCACCAGTGTCCGAACAGTTCGGTGTCGAACGCGGCGATGACGTGGGCCGGCCGGCCGATCCGGTCGGACTCGCTGATGAGCCGGGAGCGCACTAATTCGACGAAGTCGGCGACATGGCCGTCGATCGCGTGGTCGGCGCGAACCGGGTCATACGGCGCTTTGGCCTCGGCGGGCACCGACCGGCCAGTCACCCGGGCCGGTTTCAGCCCGGTCAGGTGGTCGTGGGTGTGGAAATCGCGGTAGGCGGCATGCCCGGGATAACCGGATTTGGGAGACCACACCCGGTAGCTGACCTGCAGGTCGCGGCCGAAGGCCACCACGCCGCTGTCGCCGACCGGGCGGCCCAGGGCGGTGTCCCCGTGCAGCGATGGACCGTCGACCATGAAGTGCCGGACGCCGGCGTCGCGGTATCCGTACTCCATCCCGGGCGCGTACGCGCATTCGGGCGCCCAGATCCCGCCCGGGGTGTGGCCGAGCCGTTGGCCGGCGTCGGCGAGGCCCTCGCGCAGCGCGAACTCCCGCAGTCGCGGCGCCAGCAGCGGCTGGAAAGGGTGCGCCAACGGACCGCCGAGTAGTTCCACCGTGCCGGCGTCGATGAGTTCGCGCAGCAGTGGGCTGGCCCCGTGCCGCCACCGCGCGGTGAAGTCGTCCAAGGCGGCACCGGCTTCGTCGTACTCGCGAATCCCGAACTGCCGCAATGCCTCCGCGGTCGTCGCCGATCCGGCCGCGGCACCGGTCGGGGTGTGCAGAGTTGCGGCCTCCTGCGCGCGCAGCTGCCAGTTCGCCAGCCAGCGGTGCATCCCGTCGAGGCAGTACGGATCATCGAGTTGGGCGGTGACGACCGGCGTCATCCCCAGCGTCACAACCCCGCGGCGGCCCTCGGCGGCCAGCTCGCGCAGGACCCGGATCAGCGGCAGATAAGACGCCGCCCAGGATTGGTAGAGCCACTCCTCGCCGACCGGCCAGCGGCCGTGGTGTGCCAGCCACGGCAGGTGTGTGTGCAGGACCAGGGAGAACTGGCCGGGAACCGTCATGGCCGCGCAGCGATCGCCAGCAGATCGAGGCTGTCGTCGATAGCTCGTTGTGAGGCGTCGACGATGTCGAAGTCCGCGCAGCGGACGGCGGCGACATCGGCCAGCAGGTCCGCCGGCCACGGGTCGCCGGCCAGTGCCCGGGTGATCTGAGCGTCGATGATCGAACCGCCGTGGCGGGCGTCGAGTTCGGTCAAGCCCGAACCGTGAAAGACACCGGACATCGTGCGCATCTCGAAGCCGCCGTCGGTGAGCAGTTCGGTCAGCTCCGAGGCGTTGAGTTCGCGGGTATGGAATGGGTTGACCGGAGTGTCGCTGCCGGGGGTGAAGGTGATCCGGTTCGGCGTAGACATCAGTAGGACTCCGCCCGGGCGCAGCACCCGTAAGCATTCGGTAATGAACTGTGGCTGATCCCACAGATGCTCGATGACCTGGAAGTTCACCACCACGTCCACCGATGCGTCGGGGAGTGGCAACGCCGCGAGATTGCCCTCCATGACATCCACCGACGGGTAGCGGGAGCGCACGTGCGCGACGGTCGCGGCGTCGTAATCGACGGCCACCACCCGTCGTGCAGTGAAGGCCAGCAGTGCCGCGCCGTAGCCCTCTCCGCACCCCGCCTCCAACACGTCCTGACCTGCGCACATGGGGGCGCAGTACTGGTACACGACCTCATGTCGGCGGAACCAGTAGTTTTCCTCCGGCAGGCCCGGTACGGTCCGCTCGCCGGTCAGCGGCAAACCCCCATCGGCGGGGTCGGTCAGGTGCATGCTCATCGCAACGCAGGCTAACGTCGAAACCTCCGGATCCCCAACCTGCCGACTGTCGCCGGGCCTGCGGGAACACCTCTCCCGGCCCGCTATCGTTAGGGTGCGAACCACCACAAGTTACCGGCTAGTAACATGACGTGGACAGCGTTTAACAGACCCAAAGCCAGCGGCCGGTCGGCCGCCGGACGCCTGCCAGGAGGACCGAGAAGACGATGACGAACATCGTGGTGCTGATCAAACAGGTTCCAGACACGTGGTCGGAGCGCAAGCTCTCCAGCGGTGACTGGACGCTGGATCGCGATGCGGCGGATGCCGTGCTGGACGAGATCAACGAGCGCGCCGTCGAAGAGGCGCTGCTGATCAAGGAACGGGAGATCGCCGCCGGAGGTGACGCCGCCGCGAGCACCGTGACGGTGTTGACCGCCGGCCCGGCGCGGGCCGCCGAGGCGATCCGCAAGGCCCTGTCGATGGGTGCGGACAAGGGTGTGCACCTGCTCGACGAGAACATGCACGGCTCTGACATGGTGCAGACCGGATGGGCGTTGGCGCGGGCACTGGGCACCGTGGAGGGTGTCGAACTGGTGATCGCCGGTAATGAAGCCACCGACGGCACCGGCGGTGCGGTCCCGGCGATCATCGCCGAGTACCTTGGCCTGCCGCAACTGACCCACATGCGCAAAATCGCCCTCGAGGGCGACAAGATCAGCGGCGAGCGTGAGACCGACGAAGGCGTCGTCGCCGTCGAAGCCACGCTCCCGGCGATCGTGAGCGTCACCGAGAAGATCAACGAGCCCCGCTTCCCGTCGTTCAAGGGCATCATGGCCGCCAAGAAGAAGGAAGTGGCCACCCTGACGCTGGCGGACATCGGTGTGGAAGCCGACGAGGTCGGTCGCGACAACGCCGGTTCGACGGTGGTGTCCTCGACGCCCAAGCCGGCGAAGTCCGCCGGTGAGAAGGTCGCCGACGACGGCGACGGCGGTAGCAAGATCGCCGAATACCTGGTCGCCCAGAAGCTCATCTAGGCCGAAATCCTTGAGGACCCGATCACTGAGGGCCCATTCCGAACGTCGAGAAACTTCCAGAAAAGAGAGCTGCAATGGCTGAAGTACTTGTGCTCGTCGAGCACTCCGAAGGTGCAGTCAAGAAAGTCACCACTGAGTTGCTCACCGCCGCCCGTAACCTGGGCGAGCCGTCCGCGGTCGTGATCGGTGCTCCCGGCACCGCGGCACCACTCATCGATGACCTCAAGGCCGCCGGCGCGGCCAAGGTTTACGTCGCTGAGTCCGATGACGCGGTGAACTACCTGATCACCCCGTTCGTCGACGTTCTGGCCAATCTGGTCGAGTCGGCCACTCCGGCGGCCGTCCTGATCCCGGCCACGGCCGACGGCAAGGAGATCGCCGGCCGGCTGGCCGCCCGCATCGGCACCGGCGTGCTCTCCGACGTCGTCGATGTCAAGGCAGACGGTACCGGCGTGCACTCGATCTTCGGTGGCGCGTTCACCGTCGAGGCCAAGGTGACCGCCGACGTACCGGTGATCACCGTGCGCCCCGGTGCGATCGAACCCGCCCCGGCGGCCGGTGCCGGTGAGCAGGTCAGCGTCGAGGTGCCCGCCCCGGCCGCCAATGCGACCCGCGTCGTCGACCGCCAGCCGGCCGTCGCCGGTGACCGCCCGGAGCTCACCGAGGCCAGCATCGTGGTCGCCGGCGGCCGCGGTGTGGGCAGCGCGGAGAAGTTCAGCGTGGTCGAGGCGCTCGCCGACTCGATGGGCGGCGCGGTCGGCGCGTCCCGCGCGGCGGTGGATTCCGGTTACTACCCGGGTCAGTTCCAGATCGGTCAGACCGGCAAGACGGTGGCCCCGCAGCTGTACATCGCTCTCGGTATCTCAGGGGCGATTCAGCACCGGGCGGGGATGCAGACCTCGAAGACCATCGTCGCGGTCAACAAGGACGAGGAAGCGCCGATCTTCGAGATCTCCGACTACGGCGTGGTCGGGGACCTGTTCAGCGTGACCCCGCAACTGACCGAAGCCATCAAGGCTCGGAAGGGCTGACGACGATGCGCCCGCGCCAGCGGGCGAGGAGGAGTCGGCCGATCAGGTTGGGCTAACCAAGCCTGCCGCGAGCAGACGCAAAGTCCCCCGCACGCTCGGCGTGTCGGGGGATTTTGCGTCTGCTCGGCCCCGATCGCCAGGCCGGTATCCTGATCAGGTCATGAGCCACAACCGGTCGGTTTATCTCGACCACGCCGCCACCACCCCGATGTACGCCGAAGCCATCGAGGTGATGGCAGCCGCGATGTCGACGGCCGGAAACGCCTCCTCGCTGCACACGGCCGGCCGGGCCGCCCGGCGCCGGCTGGAGGAGTCCCGGGAGAACCTCGCCGCACTGCTCGGCGCGCGGCCCTCGGAGGTGATCTTCACCGCCGGCGGCACTGAGAGCGACAACCTCGCGGTCAAGGGCATCTACTGGGCCCGCCGCGACGCAGATCCGCGGCGGCGGCGCATCGTCACCACCGCGGTGGAGCACCACGCCGTGCTGGACGCGGTGGACTGGCTGGCTGCACATGAGGGGGCGCGAGTGAGCCTGCTGCCCACCGCGGCCGACGGATCGGTCACCGCGGCGGCCCTGCGGGACGTCCTCACCCGCCACGACGACGTTGCCCTGGTCTCGGTGATGACGGCCAACAACGAGGTCGGCACGATCATGCCGGTCGCCGAGATCGCTTCGGTGGCAGCGGAGTTCGGCGTCCCCGTGCACAGCGACGCGGTCCAGGCCGTCGGCCAGATCCAGGTGGACTTCGCCGGTTCCGGATTGGCCGCGATGAGTATCACCGCTCACAAGTTCGGCGGACCCACCGGGGTGGGAGCGCTTCTTCTGCGTCGCGACGCGGCCTGCGTGCCACTGCTGCACGGCGGCGGCCAGGAGCGCGACGTACGGTCCGGCACGCCGGACGTACCGGGCGCGATGGCGATGGCCGCGGCTGCGGAGATCGCGGTCGGCGCTGTGCCGGACACGTCAGCGCGCCTGGCCGCGCTTCGGGACCGCATCATCGACGGCGTGCTGGGCAGCATCGACGATGTCGTCGTCAACGGTGCGGATCCCGGGGGCGGCCGTCGGCTGCCGGGCAACGTGAACGTCACCTTCCGCGGCTGCGAGGGGGACTCGCTGCTGATGCTCCTCGACGCCAACGGGATCGAGTGCTCGACCGGTTCCGCCTGTACTGCCGGGGTCGCGCAGGCCTCGCACGTACTGCTCGCGATGGGCCAGGAGGCGGGCGAGGCCCGCGGGTCGCTGCGGATGTCGCTGGGCCACACCAGTACCGATGCCGATGTCGATGCGGTGCTGGCGGTCCTTCCGACGGTGGTGGCACGCGCCCGACAGGCTGCGCTGGCCGGCGCCGGGACAGCCGTGCGGGGGAGTGCGCGGTGAAAGTGCTCGCCGCGATGAGCGGCGGTGTCGACTCCTCGGTGGCCACTGCCCGGATGGTCGATGCCGGCCATGACGTGGTGGGCGTGCACCTGGCGCTGTCCAGTGCTCCCGGGACCCTGCGCACCGGCTCCCGCGGCTGCTGCTCCAAGGAGGACGCCGGTGATGCCCGCCGGGTCGCGGATGTTCTCGGAATCCCCTTCTACGTCTGGGATTTCGCTGACGCCTTCAAAGCCGAGGTGATCGACGATTTCGTGTCCTCCTACGCCCGCGGTGAGACGCCCAACCCGTGCGTGCGGTGCAACGAGGCCATCAAGTTCTCCGCGCTGGCTGCCCGGGCGGTCGCACTGGGCTTCGACGCGGTGGCCACTGGGCACTACGCGCGTCTCGCGGAGGGCAGGCTGCGGCGGGCGGTGGACCGCGACAAGGACCAGTCGTACGTGCTCGGTGTGCTCAGCGCCGAGCAACTGCGCCGGGCGGTGTTTCCGATCGGTGACACCGCCAAGCCCGATATCCGGCAGGAGGCCGCCCAGCGTGGTTTGGCGGTAGCGGCAAAGCCGGACAGCCATGACATCTGCTTCATCCCCTCCGGTGACACCCGGGCTTTTCTCGGCTCTCGGATCGGGGTCCGGCCCGGTTCGGTGATCGACGAGTCCGGACAGGTGCTCGCCCACCATGACGGCGTGCACGGTTTCACCATCGGCCAGCGCAAGGGCTTGGGCATCGCCGGACCCGGACCGGACGGCAGGCCCCGCTATGTCACCGCCATCGACGCCGGCACCGGAACGGTGCGGGTCGGCGCGGCGGAAGACCTCGAGGTGTGGGCTTTGACCGGGCGCCGGCCGGTATTCACCTCAGGCCGGCCGCCGGTGGGCGAGATCGAGTGTGACGTGCAGGTCCGGGCGCACGGAGGGGTCGCCGCCGGAGTGGCCGAGCTTGTCGACGGACGATTGCGGGTCAGCCTGCGGGAACCTTTGCGTGGGGTGGCGCCGGGCCAGACGATGGTGCTGTACCGGCCCGACCCGGCCGGGGATGAAGTGCTCGGTAGCGCCACGCTGTCGCTGACGGACGGGGAGATCTCGGAGTGAAAGCCTGGATTCCCGCCGCCGCACTGTCCGCCGCACTGGTGGTGAGCGGAGGTTCGATGGCGGCCACTGCGGCCGCCGCCACCGCCTACACCCTGGAACCGCTGAACCTCAACATCGTCGAATCGACCCCCAACCTGTTCGGGGGTGCCCTCTGCGAGGTGTACGACTGCGAGCGGGTGCCGACCGCGGCGTCGTTGGACCTGTCGCATGTCGACGGTGTGTTCGGCGAGGACGGACCGATCTCCGCCGGAGCGGCCCGCCTCGACGACCGTCTCGTCGCAGACCCCGGCGAGAAACTGGTGTTCGGCTTCTCCCAGGGAGCCCAGATCGCCGGTTTCTGGCTGCGCAACTACGCGCCGACATCCGCGGTGGCCCCGGACACGACGTCGTTCCTGCTCGTCGGCGACCCGGAGAACACCTACGGGGTGCCCTGGGCGCCGAAAGTCCCGATCGATTCCGGCTTCGCAGTGACCGAACTGTGGAGCCAGTACGACGGCTGGGCCGATTGGCCGGCACGGTTCAGTCTGCTGGCGGCGGCCAACGCGGTCGCCGGGATGTTCCTCGTCCACCCGACCGTCTACGACACGCTGGACCTCGCGGCTGAGGAGGCGGCGGGCAATCTTGTGACCTGGCAGAACGGCACCATGACCTACACGATGGTCCGCAACGACCGGTTGCCGCTGCTCACTCCGTTGCGCTGGGTCGGATTGGGTGCGGTGGCCGATGCCCTCGACGCCCCGTTGCGCGACAAGATCGAAGCAAGCTACGACCGGCCCGCTGCCGCCCCCGCCGCGGATCTCGGTGCCGTCGGCGCCCGCCGGGCTTCCGACGCCGCGGCGCGGCCGGCCCGTCCCGCGTCGAGTGCGACCGCCAGCGCACGCCCGCCATCCGGAGGCCGGGGCGAACCGGTGTCGCGGGCGGCAGCCGAGCGCGCGAAGCCCACGAGGACGCTGCGCGCGCAACCCGCCGCGTAAGTTTGGGCGGTGACCACCTTCGCCACCGCCACCGGTATCGGCTCCTGGCCGGGGCGCTCAGCACGCGCGGCCGCCGAGGTCGTCGTCGGTGAACTGCACCAGATGCCGTACCTGCCGGAACTGCCCGACCGGGGCGTCGGCGCCGACATGATCGGCCGGGCCGGTGCGCTCCTGGTCGACATCGCCGTGGACACCGTTCCGCGCGGCTACCGGGTGACGGCCCGTCCCGGTGCGGTGACCCGTCGGGCGGTCAGCCTGCTCGGCGAGGATCTGGACGCTCTGGAGGAGGCCTGGGCCAAGGCCGGGGGCGCGCAATCGGGTCGCCCGGTCAAGGTGCAGTGCCCCGGTCCCGTCACCCTGGCCGCGCAGTTGGAGTTGGCCAACGGGCACCGCGCCATCACCGACCCGGGCGCGCTGCGCGACCTCACCACCTCGCTGGCCGAGGGGATGGCGATCCACCGGGCCGAAGTCGCCCGTCGGCTCTCGACGACCGTGGTCGTCCAGTTCGACGAGCCACTGCTGCCCGCCGCGCTGGCCGGCCGGCTGGCCGGGGCGAGTGTCCTGACCCCGGTGCACCCGGTCGATGCGGCCGGCGCGGTCGCATTGCTCGACGAGTGCGTCACGGCAGTCGGCGGCGAGGTGCTCGTGCACTGCTGTGCGGCGGATGTCCCGTGGGAAGTGTTTCGTCGCAGCGCTGTCAGCGCGGTCAGTGTCGACCCCGCGGTGCTCGACGATTCCGGCCGCGACGGTCTCGGCGGCTTCATCGACTCCGGCCGCACGGCGGTGCTGGGGCTGCTTCCCGCCGCCGCCGTCGAACCCGCGCCCAGCTTCGAGCAACTGGCCGCGGCGGCCGCGGGGGTGACCGACCGGTTGGGTTTCCCGCGCGCGGTGCTCGGCGACCGGGTCGGTCTCAGCCCGGTCTGCGGGCTGGCCGGCGCCACCGCCGCGTGGGCGCAGGCAGCCACCGTGCTCCTCCAGCGCGCCGCAGACGCGGTCGCGCAGGACCCCGCCGCCATCTAGCTTCGGTCAGTCCGCGGGACGCGCTGCCCCGGATCGGGCCCGTGTCGGCTCGCCCGGCTAGCCTGCGGGGGTGGCTCCCGACGACTCGGACACCGACCCGATCGACCCGGATGTTCGGCGTCGGTGGCAGCAGCTCGCCGACGAGGTCCGCGAACACCAGTTCCGCTACTACATCAAGGACGCACCGGTCATCTCGGATGCCGACTTCGATGCGCTGTTCAACGAACTGGTGGCGTTGGAGGAGCGGTATCCCGAACTGCGGGTGCCGGACTCGCCGACTCAACTCGTCGGCGGTGCGGGCTTCGCGACCGACTTCAGGGCTGCCGAGCACCTTGAGCGGATGCTGAGCCTCGATGACGTGTTCAACGATGACGAACTGGCCGCCTGGGCGGGCCGGGTGGAAGGGGAGATCGGTCCCGAACCCGACTACCTGTGCGAGCTGAAGGTCGACGGGGTAGCCATCGCCCTGATCTACCGGGACGGTCGACTGGACCGAGCCGCGACCCGGGGCGACGGCCGGGTCGGGGAGGACGTCACGCTCAACGCCCGCACCATCGGCGACATCCCCGAAACCCTCACCGCCGCAGTCGATTTCCCGGTTCCCACCGTTCTGGAGGTGCGCGGGGAGGTGTTCTTCATGGTCGCCGACTTCCAGAACCTCAACGCCAGCCTGGTGGCCGATGGCAAGGCGCCGTTCGCCAATCCGCGCAACAGTGCAGCCGGGTCGCTGCGGCAGAAGAACCCCGCGGTGACAGCGCGTCGGCCGCTGCGGATGATCTGCCACGGCATCGGATTTACCGACGGCTTCAGCCCGGCCACACTGCAGGACGCCTACGTCGCGCTGGCGGCGTGGGGGCTGCCGGTCTCCGCAAACACGACCCTTGTTCGGGGTCTGGACGCGGTCCGGGAGCGTATCGGCTTCTGGGGCGAGCGCCGGCACGCGATTGAGCATGAGATCGATGGCGTGGTGGTCAAACTCAACGAGTTCGCCCAGCAGCGTCGACTCGGGGCCACCTCCCGCGCGCCGCGGTGGGCGGTGGCGTACAAGTACCCGCCGGAGGAGGCGCAGACCAGGCTGCGCGATATCCGGGTCAACGTCGGTCGAACCGGCCGGGTGACCCCGTTCGCGTTCATGGACCCAGTGCGGATCGCCGGATCTACCGTGAGCCTGGCCACGTTGCACAATGCCTCGGAGGTCAAGCGCAAAGGCGTGCTGATCGGTGACACCGTGGTGATCCGCAAAGCCGGTGACGTGATCCCGGAGGTGCTCGGTCCCGTCGTCGATCTGCGTGACGGGACCGAACGCGGGTTCGTCATGCCCACCCACTGCCCGGAGTGCGGCACCCCGCTGGCTCCGGCCAAGGAGGGTGACGTCGACATCCGCTGTGCGAATGCCCGGACCTGCCCGGCCCAGTTGCGGGAGCGGGTCTTCCACATCGCCGGCCGCGGAGCCCTCGACATCGAGGGCCTGGGCTACGAGGCGGCGATCGCGTTGCTGAAGGCCGGTGTCATCGTCGACGAAGGGGACCTCTTCGACCTGACCGCCGGCGACCTGGCGACGGCGGACTTCTTCCGGACCACGAAGGGCGAGTTGTCGGCCAACGCCAGGCGGCTGCTTGCCAACCTCGACAAGGCCAAGGATCGGCCACTGTGGCGGATTCTGGTGGCGTTGTCGATCCGGCACGTGGGACCCACAGCGGCACGCGCACTGGCTACCGCGTTCGGCAGTCTGGAAGCGATCATGGCCGCTACCGAACAGCAGCTTGCCGACGTCGAGGGCGTCGGGCCCACGATCGCGGCGGCCCTGCGGGAATGGTTCGAGGTGGACTGGCACCGGGCGATCGTCGAGAAGTGGCGGGCGGCCGGGGTGCGAATGGCCGACGAACGCGACGCCAATATCGAGCCGACCCTGGCAGGTCTGACCATCGTGGTCACCGGTTCGCTGGCCGGCTTCTCCCGCGATCAGGCCAAGGAGGCGATCATCGTTCGCGGCGGCAAGGCGGCCGGCTCGGTGTCGAAGAAGACCTCGTTCGTGGTGGCCGGGGATGCTCCCGGCTCCAAGTACGACAAGGCCGTCGAACTCGGGGTCCCGGTTCTTGACGAGGACGGCTTCCGGGTGCTGCTGGCGGAAGGCCCGACTACCGCACCCGATGAACCCGGGCTAATTCAACAGACCAGCGACGATCCCGGCGAGATACCCGAGCCGAGCCACCTCTGAGGGCCGGAACTCCGGTCCGCCGGGGCGGCCCAGCACGATGGCGGTGGCGGGACCGCAGAGCGGGGCGGCGGCCAGGGTGGTGTGCATATCCCGCCACAGCGGCGGCACCCACTCGGCGGCGCCGTCCAGGGCCGCGGGCTTGTCCAGGGGCAGCCACGGAGTTGCGGCGGCCTGGGTTTCGGGCGCGCCCGGGCTGCCCACTACTCGCTCCGGTCCTGCGTCGGTGAGTCGCACGACGGTGCACCAGCCCACCCGCAGCACCCGCGGTGCCTCGTCGACGAGGACCTGCAGTTTGGCCGGGCGGGAACCGGCGGCGGCGACGTGGTCGATCAGTTCGAGCTCGCGGTGCGCCTCCAGCAGGCCGGTGTGCGGCCGGATGGTGTCCACCCGCACACCGCGAAGCGCCTCGGCGGCGCTGATCAGCATGTCCGGCATCGCGCCGTTCGGAAGATCGACCACCAGATCGTCGACGGCGTAGCCGGCGCCACGTTCGACGACGTCGAGAGACAGGATGTCCGCTCCGACCGAGCCGAGTGCCACCGCCAGCGAGCCCAGGCTGCCGGGTCGGTCCTCGAGTTCGATGCGCAGCAAATAGGAGGGCACGTATCTACTTTTTCACAGTTCGGACGGCAGTTCGAACCGTGTGGACCTGCCCTGTGAGTCAACCCGGGGCCGGCGCCGAGGTCAGGTTGCCGCTCCCGGCGTCGGTGGGGACCGTCAATGACGGGCTGGGCCAGCGACTGCACCCGGCCGCGCGATCGCCTGCCCGTGTGCCCCTGGGGCTAGGCTCACACCCCGTGTCCACGATCTCCCGGGATGATGTGGCCAAGCTGGCCAAACTGGCCCGCCTCGCCCTCACCGATGACGAACTCGATTCCTTTGCTGGTCAGCTCGACGCGATTCTCGGCTACGTCGGCCAGATTCAGGCCGTCGACGTGACCGGGGTCGCGCCGACCGGCAACCCACTGCGCGATGTCAACGTCACCAGACCTGACCGCGTGCAGCCGAGCCTGAGCCAGCAGCAGGCGCTGGCCGAGGCACCCGCCGCTGACGAGGGCCGGTTCGCGGTCCCGCAGATCCTGGGGGAGGAGGCGTGAGCGACGTGATCCGGCTAGACGCCGCCACCCTCGGCGCCAAGATCGCCGCCAAGGAACTGAGTTCGGTCGAGGTCACCCGCGCGTGCTTGGACCAGATCGCCGCCACCGACGAGCGCTACCACGCCTTCCTGTACGTCGCCGCCGAGCAGGCCCTGGCCGCCGCCGCCGAGGTGGACGCGAAGGTGGCCGCCGGTGATGACCTGCCGTCCCAGCTGGCCGGGGTCCCGCTGGCTCTCAAGGACGTCTTCACCACCGTCGACATGCCGACGACCTGTGGGTCGAAGATCCTGGACGGCTGGGTGTCGCCCTATGACGCGACGGTCACCGCCAACATCCGCGCCGCGGGGATCCCGATCCTCGGGAAGACCAATATGGACGAGTTCGCGATGGGCTCCTCCACGGAGAACTCCGCCTACGGGCCCACCCGCAACCCGTGGGACGTCGACCGCGTTCCCGGCGGTTCCGGCGGCGGCAGCGCCGCGGCGCTGGCGGCCTTCCAGGCCCCGCTGGCCATCGGCTCCGATACCGGCGGATCCATCCGCCAACCGGCCGCGCTCACCGCCACCGTCGGGGTGAAACCCACCTACGGCACGGTGTCGCGCTACGGACTGGTGGCCTGCGCTTCATCGCTCGACCAGGGTGGCCCGTGCGCGCGCACCGTCCTGGACACCGCTCTGCTACACGCCGTGATCGCCGGCCACGACCCGCACGACGCCACGTCGCTGCACGCCCCGATCCCGGATGTCGTCGGAGCGGCGCTGGCCGGCGCCTCCGGCGATCTGCGCGGGGTGCGAGTCGGCATCGTGACGCAGTTGGCCTCGGGTGCGGGCTACCAGCCGGGTGTGCTGGCGTCCTTCACCGCGGCCGTCGAACAACTCCGGGCGCTGGGGGCGGAGGTCCGCGAGGTGGACTGCCCGAACCTCAACCACTCCCTGTCGGCGTACTACTTGATCCTGCCGTCGGAGGTGTCCAGCAACCTGGCCCGCTTCGACGCCATGCGTTACGGACTGCGGGTCGGGGACGACGGCACCCACAGCGCCGAGGAGGTGATGGCGCTGACCCGGGCGGCCGGGTTCGGCCCGGAGGTCAAGCGCCGCATCATGATCGGTACCTACGCGCTGTCAGCCGGCTATTACGACGCCTACTACAACCAGGCTCAGAAGGTGCGCACACTGATCGGCGCCGATCTCGACCGGGCCTACGAGAGCGTTGATGTGCTGGTGTCGCCGGCTACCCCCACCACCGCGTTCCGGTTGGGGGAGAAGGTCGACGATCCGCTGGCGATGTACCTGTTCGACCTGTGCACGCTGCCGCTGAACCTCGCCGGGCACTGCGGAATGTCGGTGCCCTCAGGGCTGTCGCCCGATGACGATCTACCGGTCGGACTGCAGATCATGGCGCCCGCGCTGGCCGATGACCGGCTTTACCGGGTGGGCGCGGCCTACGAGGTGGCGCGCGGTCCGATACCCACCGCGATCTGATACCCACCGCGATCTGAGGCCAGGCGCGATAGCGTTCCCGCATGTGCACCCGCGTGCTGTGGAACACCAACGATCTGGCCGTCCTCGCCGGCCGGAGCATGGACTGGCCGGAGTCGACCGAGCCGCTGATCGTGGCCTTCCCGCCCGGGAGGGAGCGCGACGGACTGCATCCGGTCGGCATCGGTGCGGATTCCCATCCGCTGGCGTGGACCAGCCGGCACGCGAGCCTGGTCACCACGATCTACGGGATGGGAACCGTCGACGGACTCAATGAGGCGGGCCTGGCCGGTCACGGCCTCTACCTCCAGGCCACCGACTTCGGGGACCGCGACCCGGCGAAGCCCGCAGTGCAGGCCGGTCTGTGGCTGCAGTACCTCCTCGATCAGGCCGGCTCCGTCGCTGAGGCGCTTGAGCTGATGGCACGGATCGACGTGCTCAAGGTCAGCGCCCACGGACATGACGCCAACCTGCACCTCGCGCTCGAAGACGCCGACGGGGATTCGGCAATCATCGAGTTCGCCGGGGGTCGTCCCGTCATCCACCATGGTCGGCAATACACGCTGATGACCAACGACCCGACCTACGACGAGCAACTGGAACTTCTGGCCCGGCAGGATTTCTCCCACCCCAGCCGGGACATGCCGCTGCCCGGCAACGTCAACGCGGTGGACCGGTTTCAGCGGGCGGCTTACTACTCCGCACTGCTGCCCAGCCC
>MTBK01115832.1_pt1 | contig 15753 bp, 17 predicted proteins | sample 1535981 | NCBI WGS metagenome assembly MTBK01 (sample SAMN06109225, study PRJNA356200) | anaerobic digester metagenome | isolation source: biogas reactors fed with pig manure or primary and secondary sludge | place: Spain | collected 2016-06-30 | reverse complement strand
GGTACAATAAAGGCCTTACACTCGATAACCTCGGCCATCACGATGAGGCGATCCGGTGCTACGACCGCACACTGGTGAGTGATCCAAAACATGCTCTGGCATGGTACAATAAAGGCGTTGCACTCATCAAACTCGAGCGTTACGATGAGGCGATCCAGTGTTGCGACCGCGTACTGGAGATCAACCCGGGGGATGTCGGCGCATGGCACAATAGAGCCACCGCATTCAGCCGATCCGGTCGCTATGATGAGGCGATCCGGTGCTGCGACCACATACTGGAGATCGATCCGGGACATATCGAGGCATGGTTCAGTAAAGGCGGTTCACTCCTCAAGTCCGGCCGCTATGACGAGGCGATCCGGTGCTATGACCACATACTGGAGATCGATCCGGGAGATATCGGGGCATGGTTCAATAAAGGCAGTTCACTCCTCAAATCCGGCCGCTGTGACGAGGCGACCCGGTGCTATGACCGTGTACTGGAGATCGATCCGGAATATGCCGAGGCGTGGAATAATAAAGGCATAGCACTCAACAAACTCGGCCGCCACAGCGAGGCTGCCCGGTGCTACAAACGCGCAAAGGAGATTGAACGCTTACGGACCTGACCTTCTGCCGGCACTACATCGGCGACGGAGCGCCGCCGTCGAACCGATACTGCAGGACGTGCCCGCACGCGCAGGTAGCCTGTGACCGCCTGTGGCAGCGGGTTCTCGACCTGGCCGGATCAAACGGCGGAGAACCGGTCCCGCTCCCCGGGACGCGTGCGGTGCTCTTCCCGAACCCTGAAAACAGCAATTTCGTCCGGCTGCGGATCAACTGCCGGTGGAGCCTCCCAAAAGAGGATTTCCTGCACTACATCGCTACCGGCCACGCGAAGATGGGTCGGCGGGGGCAGCGGAGCGACCCCCGCGCATCGCCTAGCTGCACCCGGCAGGAGCCATACGTCCAGGCGATAGTCGAGCTGCTCGGCGGGATGGATATACCGGAGGTAAAAGCCGTCCGGGAGGTGCAGGATGGATGAATCGCCGGCAGTTCCTGCCTTACTGTATATGATTGCCCTCGAAAGCGCCCCCCATCCACATGCCGGCCCGGCGGACCGGGAAGGCCATGGTGCCGCTCGCGAACGCTGCCGTGACACACATGAACTCTGTTCTAACTCGAATAATCCAGGACGAACCCGGCCAGCGGATGCTCCGCGCCGGCGAAGGCGGCCTGCTGCCTGGTCATATCCCCCACCGGGAGCAGGGCTGACACGGCACCCCGCATCACGGCCGAAGCCACCAGCGCTGACGTTCGGGACCGGGAGCAGATGGAATGCGTCCATGCGATCCCGGGCGCTTCCCGGGGTGTGACAGCCGGCGGGGCGTTCACCCTCCCATGGTGAGGCGGTTGCCGGCCCCGGATAACCCTCCGGTTCATACCGGGCAGTGGATCGTGATGGATGGCGGCGATGAACCGAGATGCGTCCCCCACTACACCGGCCGGCAAAACTTAGATATTGTCTGAACGATAAAGAGGTCTCTATGGCGACATGCAGCGACTGCGCCCTCTATACGCCGAAGACCGCGACTGAAGGGGAGTGCAGCATCAACGGCCCGGTTCCCGCTGACCGGGATGCCGGGCGCTGCCCTTCCCGGACATTCCGGCCGCGGGGATGATCAGGCTCTTTCAGTAGAGACCTGGGCGAATCAATAGGCCTGCCTCTCTGGAACTCCCGGGCAGTCGATCCCCTATGGAATAGACTCCTGGACCGGACCATCCTTATCCCTGCATGGCAGGGGTGATTGAGCCCGGGGAGGATCCGGCGGGTACTCCTCTCACTTCGGGCATACCTTGATGCAGAGACCGCATCGAAGCCCCTCAAGCACATTGAACATATACCCGGCGCACTTCTCCCGATAGATCTTCCCATCGGCTGTGAACGCCCTGGCCGGACAGGCCTCGACGCACTTCATACAGTCTTTACAGTCCTCGTTCAGGAAGGGGAGCGGAGGGGTTTTTGGACCCTGAAGCGGTGCGTCCGTGACGATGGCGGTCATGCGGACACGGGGACCGAACTCCTCCGTGATCAGGAGGTGGTTGATCCCGTAGTTCCCGAGGCCGGCACAGTATGCGGCGTATTTGATGGACATATCCGCCATGAGCGTCTCGCGGTCTGCATACCAGTATCCAAACTCACTGCCCTCTGTGGGGACGATCGTGGCCCTGTATCCATCCTTCTCGATGAGCCGCGCCAGTCGGTATGCGATGACCCGGATCGTCGCTGTGCCTGCCATCAGTGTATTGGTGTACTCAGCCCTCCCCTTCGGCAGGTTCTCGATCGCGCCCCGTGGGACTGCCACGCCAAGTATGATCACCGAGCGTGCATTATCCATGAAATCCCGGGGATCGTTGCCCGTATATTCCGGATTCTGGAAATGGCGCACATCGGCCACTCCAAAGAGATCCGCACCCATATCAAGGGTAATCTCCCGCAGCTGGTTTGTGTATGAGTCCTCGAACATTCCGGTATCCTCACTGGCATCCGCGAGCGGTTCGATATACAGCTTACCCGCTCGCTCTCTCAGAGTGGGTTACGGTTTCATATATATGTTCAGGGTGTGCGCAGCATCTCCACAGCCTTTGGTTCCAGGAATACTCTCTTTTTCTTCGTTACCGCTGGGAACCCTGTGAGCAATGGATCGCCTGCAGAGCCGGCGCAGTCCATATACACAGCCGGAAGCGAATCCTTTCAATCCCGGAGAAGAGAGATCTCTCATGGACGAAGAAGCGGCCCTGATGCTTGAGCATGTCCGGGCGGCGCTCCCCGGTTCGGGGGCTCATGGGTTTGACCATACCCTACGTGTCATGCGCCTCTGCGAAGAGATCGGCGCCCGCGAGGGTGCGGATATGGCGGTCCTCATCCCGGCCGCCCTCTTCCATGATATCGCCCGGCCCCTTGAGGAGGAGACGGGAGTACCTCACGAGGAGGAGGGAGCACGGATGGCAGAGACGTACCTCCGGTCCATACGCTACCCCGAAGACCAGATCGCGGACATTATACACGCCATCCGCGCGCACCGCTACAGTTCAGGCATCGCCCCCGAGACCCTGGAGGCCCGGGTGCTCTCGGATGCGGACAAACTGGACGCTATGGGCGCTATCGGGATCGCGAGGACGTTCCTGCAGTCCGGGGAGAGGGGTGACGGTATCCTCGATGCAACCGATCACATCCGGGCAAAACTCCTCTCCCTCAGGGGCCGGATGTACACAAAGACCGCCCGGGAGATCGCCGGGGAGAGGCATGCATTCCTCGCCGAGTTCATCGAGACCCTGGACGGCGAGATGCATCCGGAGCCTTCGCCGGAAGCAGGATGAAGATATAGTTAACCGCTCTCCAGCGAGATCCCCATCGGTCCGGAGGCTCTGAAGCGCCGCGGCCCTCACCCGGCGCTCGTCGACCGGGATGTGCCCCTCCGGCAGGACAGGTTATTCGGCCTCCGTCAAGGGAACCGCTGGCGCCGACCCATCTCCCCTTGCCGGAGCGGCCTGCCGCCCCCGGGCATCGACAACCCGGCAATCCGGAGCCGGCTGGGTACAGAGCGGCGTTCTCCCGAGCGAGAGGAGCAGGGCCACCGTTCTGTGCGATGAACGGGGGCTCAAGAACCGCGAAGGGAATACCGCCCTCTTCGCTCACGCATCAGGGCAGAGCTTCAGCCCCACGATCCCCGATATAACCAGAAGGAGACAGAGGAGGCGGGCAACGCTCCGCGACTCGCCGAAGAGGATGATCCCGGCGATAACCGCCCCGACCGCCCCGATTCCTGCCCATACAGTATGCTGCCCCGAGCGGGAGGCCTGAGAGCGACCGCGAGAGTAGGTAGACACTCCCGGCCATCACGACAAGGGTCGCCACAGATGGCCCCACCTTTGTAAACCCGTCGGTATACCTGAGGCCGAGCGCCCAGCCCATCTCCAGGAGCCCGGCGAGGAACAGGGTTATCCAGGCAATCTCCCGCATGGGCAGACCTCATCATTTCGCCCCGGCAGTTCCCCTGATGAAAAAAGGAGTGGTATCGGCCGCATCAGAGCGCGGGTTTACCCTTCAGCGCCTCGACGAGGAGGCGGACCCCCGCCTCGATGTCACCGATATCGACCACCTCCACGGGCGAGTGGATGTAGCGGGCCGCGATCGAGAACGGGATGCTCGGTATGCCGCCCCGTTCGAGGTGGATGATCGTTGCGTCTGTGTTGCCGCCGGTCCCGACCTCGAGCTGGTAGGGGATATCATTCTTCTCAGCGGTCTCCCTGAGCCACGCGGTCATCCTCGGGTCTGCCATGAGCCCCCGCCCGCTCGCGCTGACCAGGACGAGGACCGGCCCCTTCCCCATCTCGACGCTCGCATCCCTCTTCTCGATCCCCGGGTGGTCGCCGGGGATGGTGACGTCGGTCGCGATCGCACAGTCGGGGTTCAGGGAGTAGGCGCTCACCTTAGCCCCTTTGAGCCCCAGCTCCTCCTGGACCGTGAATACACCGTAGATCGTGTGCGGTGACTTCACCTTCTGCATGGCCCGGATGAGCATCGCGACGCCGACACGGTTATCAAGTGCCTTCCCGGTCACACGGTTGCCGGCAAGTTCCGTGTACTCGCGGTCGGTGGTGATCGGGGTGCCGATCTCGATCCCGAGGTCACCTACCTCCGAGGCAGAGGCGGCGCCCACATCGATGAACATATCCTCGATCTTGATCTCCTTCTTGCGCTCCTCCTCTTTCATCACGTGCGGGGGCTTTGCGCCGATGACCCCCATAACCGGCCCCTTCGCCCCGTGCAGGATCACCCGCTGGCAATAGAGCACCGGCCCGAACCAGCCCCCGAGAGGGACGACCCGGATGAACCCCTTATCATCGATGTACTGGACCATCAGGCCGATCTCATCCATGTGGGCGGCGAGCATGATGGAGAAGTCGTCGCCACGCTTTACGGTGATCAGGTTCCCCATCGTATCCCCGGTGATCTCGTCGACCACCCCGGCAAGTTCTGCCCGGATGATATCCCGGATGTTCCCTTCGCTGCTCGAGACGCCGTGGGCGTCTGACAATTTCCTTAGTAACTCTTTTACCATCTCTCTCACTCCACAAGTGCCGCGAGACGCCCAACCGCCCGGGAGAGGTTCTCCCGGGACGTCGCGTAGCTGAGGCGCGCATAATCAGGCGCCCTCGAGCCGAACGCTTCGCCCGGCACTATGATGATGCCGCCTTCGATGGCCTTATCAATAAGGTTTCGTCCCATCGGGACAAAGGCATAAAACGCGCCTTCCGGTCGTGGGAACTTGAGGCCCAGGCCTGATAGGCCAGAGTAGAGAAGATCCCTTCTCGCGCGATACTCCTCTCGCATCCGTGCAACCTCTCCCTGGTCACCTGTGTATGCCGCGAGCGCAGCGTACTGGGATATCGATGTCGCGCACGCCTGGGCGTACTGATGCACCTTGAGGTACTCCGGTATGTGTTCCTCAGGCGCGGCGATATACCCGATCCGCCACCCGGTCATGGCATATGTCTTGCTGGTGGCGTTGATCGTTATGACGTCGTCACCGAAGTGTGCTGCACTGACGTGCTTCTTCTCGTAGATGAAGTGTTCGTAGACCTCATCAGTCACGATGGTGACGCCGTGGTCGTCTGCGTACTCAACGAGGGCACGGATCGACTCCTCGCTCTCGACGGCGCCGGTGGGGTTCGCGGGGGAGTTCAGGACGAAGAGGCGTGCCCCGTCCATCAGCTCCTTCGCCTGCTCGACATCGATATGGAGGGTTTCATCGAGCGGCACGCCCACGGGCTGTCCTCCTGCGATCGCCGCAAGAGCAGCATATGAGACGAACCCCGGGTCGGGGAAGAGCACACGGTCGCCCGGATCCACGAGCGCCTGCATAACGAGGTGGAGCGCCTCGCTCCCGCCTGCCGTGACGAGGATCTGCTCGGGCCGGAAGGTCAGATTGTTCTCCCGTTCAAACTTCGCGCATATCGCCTCCCGCAGCTCCGGGATCCCGGCATTCGGGGTGTAGCCGGTCTTGCCGGCCCTGATGGCGGCGATTGCGGCCTCTTTGATGTGATCGGGTGTATCAAAGTCCGGTTGCCCTATACCGAGGTTGATGGCGTCCGGCCCTCCTGCATCGAAGAGTTTCCGGATGCCTGACATCTCCAACGCCCTGACCCGGGCAGCGTACCTGTGCTTGCTCATTATAATACCTCACTCAATATTCGCGTGCCGGCACTGAAGATCTTCGGGTCTACACCGGGTGATCTCCATAAGCCGGGATATGATGGCGTCTGCAAAGACCATGGCGGCCGTCTCAAAGATGGTTCCGAGCGGTGCAAACGACTTGTGCTCGCCCATCATCTGCCTGACCTCAAACTCGGCCGACTCGTCGGCTATCCTGTCCCGCTGGCTCTCGATGATGACGATACAGTCGGCGATACGCCCGATCCTCGACTCTTTCTTCGCGGTGACGAGGCAGATCCGCCCGCCGATCTCCTTTGCGGTCTCGGAAATATCCGCGACCGTCTTGGTCGCACCGGATCCTGAGAAGACGATGATGATATCCCCCGACTTCATGGCCGGGGTTACCGTCTCCCCGACGACGAACGCCAGGAGGCCGAGGTGCATCAGCCGCATGGCAAATGACTTTGCTACCAGCCCGGAGCGCCCCGCGCCCATGGTGTAGATGCGTTTCGCGTCCAGGATCTCGTCTATCAGCGCATCGATCTCTTCATCAGACATCACATCCGCTATGGTCTCGATCCTGGTCGCCATCAACCGCATCATATTCTTCACCGAGTGATCTGTCATTCGTAGTTCCCCTGTTATGTTTCACGAGAAGATACATTAGAATGCATGAGATCCACTCCTCTGTGGGAGGGTAGTGCATCATTTCCCGGGCTGCCGGGGATCGGCGGATCCAGGGATCGGAGGGTCACCTTATCTACGCTCGTTGTGCTGAAGATGTTCTTTCTCATGGATATCTGCTGCTTCTGCCACACCATTTGCTCACCCCGGAGACAGAAAAAGGTTGCCGCTGCTATCCCCGGGAATGCGCAGGGACATGGGGCGGCACCTGATCCCTGTAGATTTATTATCGCGCTTTGACTGTATAACACCGATCATAAGTGAGTTTTGATGCACTGGAGGGTGATCGCGCATCCCGGGCCACCTGCCCATCCCATCGAGATGCGGGGTGCGTGGAGGCGAAATACCTGCAGCGTCTTCTCTCCTTATCGGGCCACCCGATGGCGGGGCGAACCGGGTCTACTGCCCACCTGGAGGCCTCACTTGCCTCTCCGGGTGTTCCGGAGAAGGCGGAACGGCGTCGGGCTCGCGGCGATGGGAAACGTCCCCTCGGCCGTACGCCTGATATCTTCGACCGAGTAGAACGCCTTTGGGGCAAACTCGTGGATGGCGTTCTCCACATCCTTTATGTTTTTCCTCTTGATCACAGAGAAGATCACCTTGCCAGGGCCCAATTTCCCCTGGGCGTCGAAGACTGTCACTCCGTAGCCGGCGGCACGGAGGTAGTCGATGAGATTGGTTGCATCCCGCTGTGTGATTATCCGGATGAGGGAGAGACCCATCGCCAGGCGTTCCTCGATGAGCATCCCGACGTAGTTCCCTGTGCCGAATCCGGCCGCGTAGGCGAGGTAGTTGAGCGGGTTTGTGAGGTTCTGGAAGATCTGGCCGATGGCGATGATCCAGATGAAGACCTCTATGAATCCGAGGATCGGGGCGATCATCTTCATCCCCCGGGCCACGAAGATGATCCGCATCGTCCCGATGGTGACATCGCAGATCCGTGCGAAGAAGATGAATAGCGGGACTATAACCAGGGAAGCGATTCCCGGGTCTATATCCGGGACGATGCCGAACATAGAATCATGTTTGGCGAGCAAACTTCATAATTATATTCTATTAGATAATATATTCCCCGAGCAAAAAATCCCGTAAAAGGCATTTTAATGGATATCGTTTAACTCGTGGGGGGGTGCGGGGCAGGTCGCATATCACCCGGACGCGATCAGGGGAGATTCTGATCTTTTGCTCTGCATCTCGCCTGCCAGGGGCTTCTTGTCTGGTCGTCGGCAGAGGAGGAGAGCGGGAATCACTTCCCGCCCTTCTTAATCTCCTCGATCATCTCCTCGACTTCCTCATAGCCGTGCTGGTAAAACTCCTTCTCGGTCGGCTCGATCTCGCGCAGGAGACGCAAAAACTCTCCTGCATGCTCTTTTTCCTCGTTTGCGACATCGAGCATCACCTTCCGGACCAGCGGGTCGTCGGTCGATTCAGCAATCTGCTCGTAGAATTGGATCGCCTCATATTCAGCAGCGATCGAGAACCGGATCGTTCGTATCAGTTCGTTCCGGTCCAGTTTGCGCTCCAGGCGATTCCCGGAGAAGGGATCTGTGAAATCAGGCATACATCATGGCCTCCTTGAGAGATGGACGGGATCTCCCGGGGGCGCATGTGCCTGGGTGTTATATATATGTTGGGCGCGCCAGGGCCGGCAGCGGTATCCGGATCCCACGGGTTCACCAGATCCAGACCTGATCGACCCAGTGCTCGTAGTTACCCGGCCACTCTGGTCTTTCGCCGGCGATGACCTCTCCGAACTTCTCCTGGAATCGCTTATGAAATGCCTCGATCTCCGGATACTGCCGTCCGGTCTGAATCGCTTCAGCGAGCACCTTTCCGAGGCTGCGGGCATCCTCTTCCGCCCGGGTCAGGGCGCCGGGATCCTTCCCGATCGCGACCCCCACACCGCCGACCGGCGTTGCGCCGAGCATCTGGAGGAAGTGGTTCAGGTACGTCACTACCGCCTGCTCGGCGTGGTCGCCTGAGGTGGAGACCGAGCACCCATACTTCCCCGATAGCGCCTGACACTGGATCCCATCGGCCATCCGGTCGATGAGCAGTTTCATCTGCCCGGTGAGCAGATCGACGTACACGGGTGATCCGAGCACAAGGCCGTCTGCGGCCTTTATCTTCATGTAGAGAGCCGGAAAATCGTCTTCCTCGGCGCACCTGCCCTCCTGGAAGCAGGCGCTACAGGCGTTTCGAAACCTTATATCGAGGTCTACGAGGTTCACTATATCGACATCTGCGCCACCCCCCTTTGCGCCATCGAGGACCGCTGAGATGAGTTGCAGTGTGGCGCTCCTCTCGCCCCGGGGGCTCCCGTTAATTCCGAGTAGTTTCATGGTTGTCAGCTCCGGACAGCGGTGCCTATCGATCGCACCTGTTATGAAACTTTCCAGGTGATCCCGGGATCTACCCCTCCAGTCCGGGGTTGACGGTGGTCTGCGTCGATCCGCCTCCCTGATCGAGACCTTCTGGACTTACTCTAACCCGGGCAAAAAGGATGGCTGGAGGTTTCCAGCAGGGAATCGAACTCTATCTCCCAGAGCCTCAGGCGAGAATCGAACTCGCGACCTCGTCCTTACCAAGGACGCGCTCTGCCGGCTGAGCCACTGAGGCTTAACGCACCAGCTACGTTGGAGGTTTGCGCTATAAAAGGTTACGGCCGGTGCCGGGAGAAGGGTATATCTGCCCCCTGCTCAGCCGCCCCTATTCCTCTGCACGCGCTGCGCCGATCTCCTCAAGCGCGGCCATACTGGTGATTACACCATCGAATGAACCCACCTCTATGATGGGAATGACGCCGCTCCTGCGCACAGCATCCATCACCGGCACAAAATCGATCGTCCCGGCCCCGATCGGGTCGTGCGAGTCCTCGGTGCCATCGTTGTCGTGCAGATGGAAGTGTATCGCCGGGTGGGCGAGGAACGCATCCAGGCACCCGTTCAGGTGTGCGTGGCCGACATCGAGTGCAAGTCCTATCCCATCGATGAGCGGCAGATCCTCAGGTGATCGCAGGAAGAAGTAGTCCCAGTTCGCCATATTCTCTACGAAGAAAGTGACCGAGAGGTCGTCGGCTGCCGCCTTCAGTTCATCAAGCGACCGCCGGAATCTCTCAGTCGCCCGCTCCCGGTCCTGGAGCCATGCATAGTAGCCCGGGTGGATGACCACGTCAGCCCCGACCTCGGCGGCTATGGAGAACGTCTGTGTCAGAACCTCGACGCTCGCCCGCCTGATAGGCTCAAGGACGCTTGCGATGTTGATCCCCCGGGCCGGCGCATGAATGAAATAGAGAAACGAGTAGCTCTCAAGCGGCTCCGCATCATCAAGATAATGGAGTCCCTCATCCATCACCTCCACGCAGTCGGTTATGGGGGCGAGTCTCTCGAGTGCCGCCGGGAGCGGTTCATGATTGAGGCAGTAGGTGGAGATGCCAAACATAATACAAGATTCCGGCCAGCGCGTTAAATAGGTTCGGGATATACGCCTGCCGGAGCGAGTACAGCGGGGTCAATCCACATAATTTATGGTAACCGCCCTCTAAACAAGTAGACATGGCTGGCGGTTTCATCCCGGAGATTGCCGTCTCGAACCGGCTTGACAAAGCAAAGGTCGAGATCTTCTCCTTTATCGAGACCAATGCCGAAGCCATCGATGAAAATTTCCCCTCATTCTTCGGCAAGATCGCTACAATACTCGAGCGGGCGGATGTCCCAATTCCCGGCCAGGTGCATGATGAGTTCATCGATGCGGTCGCATATCAGGTCTTTAACGTCAGCAAACGGGTCGGGGATCCCCGCTTCGTCAGTCGCGTCTGTGATATCGCCTGCGGGCTGAAACGGAAGAAAGAACGGAAAGCCGGCGTCCACCTTGCCGCTGCCGTCAAACTGATGAAGATGGGGATGCCGATTGCAGCGGCAGCCTACCTCAAGCCGTACTGGAAGCATGACGTTGCCGTAGGGTGCTGGTATGCATACTGTTACTATATACTCTATAAGGATGGGTCAACCGAACCCGGGTATTCGGTTGCGGAGCGATGGAACTACCTGAAGACCGCGCGCCAGTATATGGACGAACTCGGGCAGCTGAGACCCGGCCTGCGGCGCCTGGTCAGAGGGGAGATCGAGGGGGACAGGTGGCTGGTCGAGCCGTTCTGGGTGATGATCTTCCTTGCAACCGAATGGTTCCCTGATAACCGCTGGTTCCTGCAGATCGGTCTTTTGAGGGCGAAGGGAGATAAAAACGACGTGGTGCTGGTGAAGTTGCTCCAGATCGCCCTCGTCCGGTTTCCCGATGATATATCCTTCTACCGGGAGGCATACCACCTCAAGTTCGAGCAGGGCGACCTCGGCGATGCACTGAGTTTCATCCGCGATATGATCGAGAGGTTTCCCGGCGACCACGAACCCATCTACTACGGTCTCCGGACTGCTCTCTACCTCCCGCGTGATGCCGAGTACAATGAGTTCCGGAGACTTGCCGAAGAGAGAAAGATGCCGGGGCATGTCCTGTGTCTCATCGACTACACATACGCCGTTCTCCGGGGTAGGCAGAAGCAGGCGGGGCTCTGCCTCGATGAATTCCAGAAGAAGTATCCCTCGCTGAACTACTACTCAGACCTGCTCCGGTTCGTCACCATCGATGCCTCTGCCCACCCGGATGGCATCAACCGGGCGGTCTTCACATCGATCGATAACTTCTGCAAGAGGATGCTCAAGATCGGGGAGGCGTGAGGAGGTCGGGCCAAATACTGATGAGCCCTCACGCCAAGGTACTGCTATGGCATACCGCTACCTCTTCGGCCCGGTCCGCTCCCGGCGCCTGGGCACGTCGCTCGGGGTCGACCTGGTGCCGCTTAAGACCTGCACATTAAGCTGCGTCTACTGTGAGTGCGGGCGGACGACATGCCTCACAATGGAGCGGCGCGAGTACGTCCCGACGGACCGGGTCATCGCGGAGGTTGATGAGTATCTCGCGGAGGATCCAGATCTCGATTACGTCACGTTTGCCGGTTCAGGGGAACCGACGCTCCACTCCGGGATCGGCAAGATCATATCATTCATAAAAGATCGATATCCGCGCTACCGCATCGCGGTGCTGACCAACGGCACGCTCTTCACCGACCCTGACGTCAGGGCTGCTCTAATGCGGGCGGACCTCATCGTTCCGTCGCTTGATGCGATCTCTGAAGAGGTATTCAGGAAGATCAACTGCCCCTGTCCCGGCCTCACCGCCGGCGATCTGCTTGAAGGGCTGAAGACCTTTGCAGAGGAGTTTACGGGCGAGATGTGGCTTGAGGTCTTCATCGTCCGGGGCCTGAACGACACGGAGGATGAGATCCTCAGCCTGAAGGATGCCATCGCCGCCATTGGCCCGGATCGCGTCCAGGTAAACACCCTCGATCGGCCCGGCGCTGAGGTCTGGGTCAGGCCGGCACCGCCTCACGATCTCGAGCGGATCGCATCAACACTCGGCGGGGATACGGAAGTGATCGGGACGGTATGCACGGGGCAGGTGCTGCCGCCGAGATCCGGGGAGGTCATAGATCTCCTCCTTGCGACGATCAGGCGCAGGCCATGCACACTCGATGACCTCACCGTCCTCCTGGGTCTTCGCCCGGCCGAGGTCTCAAAATGCCTGAGGGTTCTTGAGGCAGAGGGGCGGGTCGAGCAGGCCCGGGAGGAGAGAGGGGTATTCTACAGGGCGGTCTGACCCGGATCCCGGTGCCGGTTGAGTTCTGTGTCCACACCATCACTAATATGCCGCATCGGTGAGAGATATGCATGGGAGTTTATGGCGGTTGGTAAGGAGATCCTCGATACGCTCCATTCTCTTGTAGACCGGGAGATCACGCTCATGCATATCTGCGGCACCCACGAGGCGGCTATAGCGCGTGCCGGGCTACGGAGCGTCCTGCCCCCCGGCCTAAAGATAGTGATGGGACCGGGTTGCCCGGTCTGCATAACACCACAGGGGGAGATCGATGCCGCTCTGGATCTGGTGGAGAGGGACTGCATCGTCGCTACCTACGGCGACCTGCTCCGGGTTCCGGGGACGAAGGGATCGCTTGAGTCGAGCGGCGGCGATGTCCGGGTGGTGCAGGGTGTCCACAAGGCCGTGGAGATCGCGAGGGAGAGGCCTGACCGCGATCTCGTCTTTATATCGGTCGGGTTCGAGACTACCGCGCCGACCGTCGCAGCCACGATCCTCGCAGACCCGCCGGAGAACTTCTCCATCCTCTCATGCCACCGGCTCGTCCCGCCCGCGATGGCATGGCTCCTCGATCAGGGGGAGGCGGCGCTCCAGGGGTTCATCCTCCCCGGGCATGTCTGCACGGTGGCGGGCTACGAGGAGTACGAGCGGTTCCCTGTCCCGCAGGTCGTCGCTGGGTTCGAGCCCGAGGACATCCTCCTGGGTCTTGTTATGGCGGTTAAGCAGATCCGCGAGGGCGTGTATCGGGTGGACAACGCTTACCCTCGCGCAGTCACACGGGAGGGGAACGTCAAGGCGAAACGCCTCATGTATGAGGTCTTTGAGCCGTCTGATACCGAGTGGCGCGGGTTTCCCGCGATACCGAAGTCGGGCCTCCGCCTTAGGTCGGAGTTTGCGGGCTACGATGCGCAGAAGAAGTATGGCATCAAGATCCGGCACGTGGACAGGCACTCCGCCTGCATATGTGATAAGGTGCTGCGTGGTGTCGCGAACCCCTCGGACTGCAGGCTCTTCGGGAAGGGCTGTACCCCGCGCACCCCGGTCGGACCCTGCATGGTCAGTCACGAGGGGGCGTGCAGGATATGGCACCTCTACGAGTCGAAGAGGGCCTGAAATTCCCTTTTCCCGCTGGCCTTTTATACCATACCGGAGAATATGTTATGGCAGTCCCGGTAGGGTAGTGGATATCCTGGAAGCCTCCGGAGCTTTCGACCCGGGTTCAAATCCCGGCCGGGGCGTTAACTGTTTTTCGATATCCCGTCATTCTGGCGCAAACCGTATGATCCGCTCCTCTCAGTATCGGAGCTGATAGAAATAACCGGTTCTTGTTCTCATGATCCCTCACGGATTTCGCCGCGTAATGCCCCAGCATCCCCTGGCATAAAATAGGCCGGGATTGGCGGGAGAAATATCTTCTCCCGTTATTCCGGCTTCCCTTACACCCCGGCACGGGTGCATCGAGGTTTTTCCACAACCGACGATCCGGCCGGGCGTCTTTCGCGCCCCCTCCCCTCCAGGGGAGAGGATCTTACTTGAAGACGTTGTAGATCTGATCTTCGCCGGTCTTGAAGAGCCGCTCCCGCTCAGCCTGCTCCTCAACGAGGGCAAGCACCGGGAGCTCCATGTCCACACCGGGGGTGTGACCGAACATCTTCTCCATGCCCACCTGCAGGGAGTGCATGTAGAGCGAGTTCGCGATCTCCATCGGGCAGTTCTCCTCACACTGGCCGCAGTTGACACAGGAGTCCGCCACGTGGGCATAGCGGATCAGGTGGAACATGAACGGCACGGGGAGCACACCCGGCGGTACCAGGTAGGGCTTCTTCGTGCTGCACTCGACGCAGTAGCAGATCGGGCAGTTCTCGATACAGGCGTAGCACTTGACACACCGGGACGAGTCCTCCATGATCTTCTGGAGGCGCTCCTTCCCCTCGCCGAGGCTCTCGAAGTCGCGCGCGCGCCACTTGTTGCCGAGCTTCAGCATCGCGCCCTCGACCTTGCCGCGGATCTCGATCCCCTTAGGGTTCGCGGCCCCGGTGGCGATGGCGCCGGCCGCTACGGCCTTGCTCAGGAGATCCGCACCCTTATCGGAGCAGACCTCGACGAACGTGGCCTTGCCGGCCTTGTCGCCGATGACACCCCAGTTTCCGCAGGCGAGATCGGCCTGGCGCGGAACCTTCATAAGGCACCGACGGCAGTTCGACCGACGGCCATACCCCGCATCCTCAAGGTCATCCATCGAGATGCCCTTGTGCTCGCCATCCTTCGTCACGATGATGAACTGGCCCTTGTCGATCTCTTCCTTGACGACATCGTTCGGGTCGACCTCGAACTTCTCGCGGATCATCTTCCGTGCGGTCACGGGGCTCACCGTACCGCCGCAGTTGACGCCGATCAGGAGGAGGTTGTCCAGGTTAACCTGGTTGCGCTTCGCAAGCTCGTATATGCCCATAGCGTCGCAACCCTTCACGGTCACGGCGAGGCGCATATCCTCAGCACCGCCGAGGTACTTCTTGATCAGCTTCGCAAGCAGGAGCGTCCCGCAGTGGAGCGAGCCTGCCGTCCCTGCAACCTCGGCCGGGTCGGTGATCAGTGTGGGTACGGCGTCGTAGATGTCAACACCTTTCTTGACCGCCAGCACGCCGTCGACTATGTCGTTTTCCAGGGCAAACTTGAGGAGCCCGGTCACCGCGCCGCCGCACTCCGCCACCTTGGCGATGTCAGCGTTCGTTGTCCAGGCGTATACCATATCTCCCTTAGCTACCATCTCACTGCACCCCCGCGATCTTCTCGACAGCAACCGCACTGTGCTTCAACTCCGGCATCTTGGAGAGCGGGTCAAGCGCGGTGTTTGTCAGCTGGTTCACAGATCCAGCCCCGCCGAAGTGCATCGTCATCATCAGCACTCCCGGCGCGACCTCATCGGTCACTCTGGCAACGGCTTCTGCCTCACCACGCCGGCCACGGAGCTTGATCTTCTCTCCGTTCTGGATCTTGAGCTGCGCAGCATCCTCTTCGTTGATCTGCACATAGGCTTCAGGCACCTCATAGTGGAGGACTTCGGCCCGTCCGGTCTGGGTCCGGGTGTGGTAGTGGAAGATCAGACGTCCGGTCATCAGGGTGAACGGATACTCGGCGTCAGCGACCTCTGCGGGCGG
>MTBK01237798.1_pt1 | contig 15766 bp, 11 predicted proteins | sample 1535981 | NCBI WGS metagenome assembly MTBK01 (sample SAMN06109225, study PRJNA356200) | anaerobic digester metagenome | isolation source: biogas reactors fed with pig manure or primary and secondary sludge | place: Spain | collected 2016-06-30 | reverse complement strand
TTCGCTCTGCTCAATTGTTCTAAATATTTTAACCATCGGCATTAACGATTATATCTTCACAAAATAGTTTGGACTATTTTGTGAAAATAATTGGTATAACTTGAGTTAGATATAATAAAAGTTTTGTATCCAATTCTTATTTGTTGTCTTTATGACTAATAGTTAATAATAAAAACAAAAACTCGCTTGATGCTAAGCTTTTGTTACAAACAGGTGTTCAGTGTTTTTTATAAAAATCGTATTTGCAAATTTAGTTTGAAATAAAGCTGTTCGTTTTCTACATATACTTTTCCGAATTCATGTCGTGTGCTACTTGCTGTTTCAAACTTCGTGTTTTTATATAAATAATCTTCAAATTCATTTTGATTGTAAATATGATAACACAAAATTTCTCCATCTTCTTTAACAATCAAATATCCTCCTGTTGCATCTAATTTTCCAGTCCAAACTTTTGAAGGCATCATTCCTAAGGCGATATCCGATAAAAATCGTTTGATTTTATAAGAATAGAAAGGATGCTCTTGTGTTATATCATATTTTAGAGGATTCACTTCTGCTACTACTTCTGTTAAATCTGAAACTCTAGAAATATCGGTTGAAAAAAATAATAGAAGTAATTCTGAAATTATTGTTGGCAATGAACTGTCTATCAAAACTAAATTGTTATAAAAGCTTGTGTTTTCGGTCTTTACAAACTCTAACTTTGCTTTTAAATTATTTAGTATTTCGATTCTATCTTGAATTTTACTTCCAGTCGATATTTTGTTAATCTCATTGATTTGTGTGCTTGTTAACTTAGCTTTGAGTTTGTAGATGAAGTTTGTAGTTTTTCCCGCATTCAGAAGAGTAGAAGGACTGCCAATCTTTGATTTTATGCTAAAGCCTAATTCAGGATTTGTTCCTGTTCTTTGGTCGTGTACTATAATTCGGATATCACTTTTAACTGTAGATTTCGCTTTTATTGAATGGCTATTAAAAGACTTTAAAAACTCTTCAATTTCAGGAATATTAAAGGTACGCTCTGTTTTACTTTGAAGTACAGTTAATAAAGAATATGCTTGTTTATGAAATTTATCTATGGAAATTCTAAATATTTCGTCATTATTTTTGACAACAACTATATCATTATCATAACTAAACTCAAAACTTCCTTTAGTTTCATTCCTTAGAATTTTAATAACAGGAAAAATGAGATTTTCCATCTTGTTTAAATTACCATCTCCCGCATTTATTTCTTTATCTGCAAGAATTTTAAAAAGTGCATAAATCTCACTCCATTCTCCTTTATTTCCTTTTATCATCTGTTTTTATTCCAATAGTATTTAAAATTTCTTTTGCTGTTGCTTGTATTGCTGGTATAGCAACGGAGTTGCCAAACTGTTTATATGCGGAAGTATCAGCCACTGGAATTATAAAGTCGTCAGGAAAACCTTGTAGTCTTGCCCATTCTCTTGGGGTCATTTTTCTAATTCCTTCACGATTTACAACGCCTTTAATATGTGTTGTTGGTGTAAAATCTGTTATTCTATGGTCATAAACCAAGTTTCTTTCTCTACCCATTCCGCCACAAACTACAGCATTTGCAATTTCATTATCTTCGATAATTTGATAGCCAAAGCCATTGCCTTTGCTTTCGTGTCTGGCTTTATGATTTTCTAAAGTAGAAAGATATTGTGTTGATAAATAATATTTTGTAGCTGGCACTTTTTTTTCTTTGATGTCAGCAAAACTTACTTTTTTATTTAAGGGTTTTGGATAGTAAAACTCATTTATGGCTGTGTTTGGATGAAAACCTACAATAAAAATTCTTTCTCTATTTTGAGGAACTCCAAAATCTTTTGCATTGATAATTTGTGGTTCAGGCACAAAATATCCTAAATCTTCTCTTAAGACATTTAAAATTGTTGACAATGTTTTTCCTTTATCGTGGTTTCTTAAACCTTTTACATTTTCAAGAAAAATTGCTTTTGGCTGCTTTCTTCTTATGATTTCAGCAACATCAAAAAATAATGTTCCTCTTGTATCTTCAAAGCCACCCCGTTTGCCTGCAATCGAAAATGCTTGACAAGGAAAGCCTGCACAAAGTATATCAAACTCATTGGGAATGTATGATTTGGTTTCTTCTTTTGTTATGTCACCAAATGGAGTTTCTCCAAAATTGGCTTTGTAAGTTCGTTTTGCTTCTTTATCCCATTCGCTGCTAAAAACGCATTTGCCATCTAAGTTTTGTAAGGCTAGTCTAAAGCCTCCGATTCCTGCAAACAAATCTATAAATTTGAATGTAGGTTTTTCTGTCGGAGGAAAAGGTACTTGAAAGGTTTCAAATAAACCGCATTGTAGAGCTTCTTCTGCAACTTGCAAGTTTATTTCTTTATCAGGATATTTGTACTCCAAAATTTCTTTTGTGAACTCAATTGCTTCTTTTTTATAAAATTTAGAAGTACCATTTTTAAAGTTACGTAAATAGTGAGTCAAAACAGCTTCTTGGTTGTTTTCGGGATCTACCAATCTGATTTTAAATTGTTTGTCTCCAAATGTCTCCAAGGATATTTTTTCTTTCAAATTCATTTTTAATTCACTAATTATGTTTTCTATTTCACTTGTGCAAGATACTAAATTTTTCTCAATGTCTTTAGCAGCAAAACCTTAAAGTTTTTTTGAGTTTTTTTTAAAATACAAGTTAAAAAGCCTATTTTTAGAAAATTTTTAAAGCAAATTGGCAAAAGGCAAAAAATATCAAATTTACAATGATTTGGAAACAATTTCCAGATATCAAGAAAGTTTTGAGCCTAATCTTATTGGCGAACTTTTTAAAAGATATTCGCCGATGATTTATTCAATATGCTTTAAGTATCTTAAAAACAATGAATTAAGCCAAGATGCAGCCATGGATGTGTTTGAGATATTATTAGATAAACTTAAAACTCATGAAGTTAAAAACTTTAAATCATGGTTGTATAGTTTGGTGCGAAATCATTGCCTAATGCAGCTGAGAGAAAAGTCTGCCGAACAAAAATTTACTGAAGATTTTAAAAATACTTATATAAGTTTTGTGGAAATTGATGAAAATTCGCATCAATATATTAAGGATAAAGAAAAAGCTTTAGAGGCTTTGGAAATATTTATGCAAAAACTAAATCATGAACAAAAAATATGCGTTGAGCTATTTTATATTGAAGAAAAATCTTATGCGCAAATTAGTGAAATTACTGGTTTTGATTTCAAAAAAGTAAAAAGCAATATACAAAATGGCAAACGAAATTTAAAAATAATGATGGAAGAACATTATGGCAAAAGTGAGTGAAAATATATTTAATAAAACTGAGTGCATTGATTTTGAGAAACTTGTAGCTTATTCAAAATCTGAACTTAGCAAAGCCGACACTCGAATAGTTGAAGAGCATTTAAGTTCTTGCACTATTTGTTCCGATATTATTGATGGAATAAACGAAATGCCAGAAAATTTGAATTTAAAAACTGAAATTTCATTATTAAATAAGAAAGTAGAACGCAAAATTGTTTCGAATCAAAAAAATTCAAAATTCAAATCAAGAATAAAACTCGTAGCAGCGGCTATAATTGTAGTGCTTGTAATATCAAGTGTTATAATGATAAATTACAAACCTCCAGAATTTTATTACAATCCAGAAGATTCTCTTAAAATAGCCCAAAACATTGAAAAAAATTCTAAAAAAGAATCTGATTTTATTGCAAAAGTGCAAGATGCTGAAGAATCAAGTTTTCAACCAGAAATTCAAGAGCTTAATGATCTTGAGCCAGAAAATTTAAAAGAAAATATAATGATTGTAAAAGACGAGGTTTTTGCAAATGAGCTTGAAGATAATTTAGAATTGCTTAGCCTCGCTGATGAAGAAAGTGAAAACGACGAAAATCATAGTGTTTATATGTCGGCTGACAAAACTGCTGTAGTATCTGATTTTAAGGAAGTTGAAGGCGAACTTGAAGAAAAGCAAATTGAAGAAGCTCCTTCGAGGGGTTTTGTTTTTACAATTTCTGAGAGCATGCCAGAGTTTCCTGGTGGCGAATCTGCAAGGCTTTTATTCATCAAAGAAAACATGATTTATCCCGAAGATGCTTTGCAAAACAAAACGGAAGGCAAAGTTTATATTCAATGCTTGATTGATAAAAACGGAAATATTCAAAATATAGAAATTGCAAAAGGAATTTCTGAAAGCATAAATGCAGAGGCAATACGCTTAATAAAATTAATGCCTGCGTGGAAGCCTGCCATGCGCGATTCGCAAGCAATTGACGCTAAGCACGTAATTGAAATTAAATTTGAATTAGCTTTCTAAACGGTGTCTTCGAGTGCCTCAGACACCGACAAGGGCATCAAACACCAACGAAACTATGGACGTTTCGGTTGCTCAACGTTGATAGACTACCTTGCAGCGCAAGTGTTACCTCTCGCTCAATGAGTAAAACAGCTTTATTTGATTAAAACTGTGCGAAGGTTTTATGTAAAAAACTACCTTTGTAAAGCAACAAAACTCAACACAATATGTCTAAACATGGGACAATAAGGAGGTATATGCTTGTGATAGAGAAAGTTAAGCATGACCACTTCCCTTCATTTCAAGAAGTTAAAGATTATTTATTTGAATATGGTTTTGAAATTAGCGACAGAACTATTCAAAGAGATATTGAACAAATCAGGTTTGAATTTGGAATTGAAATTAAGTATAACAGATATAAAAACGGCTACTATATTGATGAAGATGATAGCTTAAATATTGAATCGTTTTTCAGGTTTCTCGAAATTGTAAACACAGCTAATTTGCTCACAGAAACCTTGCTTGATAGTAAAGATTCTTTGGAATATATTTCATTTGACAGTAGTAACGGACTAAAAGGGATTGAAAATCTGAAGCCATTGTTAAAAGCAATTAAAAATACCCAAAAAATATCATTTTCACATTTCAATTTTCATACAGAAAGAACAAAAGACTATGTTTTAAAACCGTATCTATTAAAGGAATATCAAAATAGATGGTATGTAATTGGACTAATTGATAATTCAAAAGAGTTTTGGACTTTCGGAATAGACCGAATTGAAAACCTTAAAGTAAAAGCAGAAAACTTTGAAAGAGACAGAACCTTAAACCCAATTGACATGTTTAAACAAAATATAGGAATGTTTTTTTCTGGCGATGATGTACAAACAATTATTTTATCTTTTACCCCAATACAAGGAAAATATATTAAAACTTTGCCTATTCACTCTTCACAACAAACTTTAATTGATAATGAGGAAGAATATAGAATTTCTCTTAGACTTGTCCCAAATTACGAACTAATTCAACAAATATTAAAACATGGCGACCAAATAAAAGTTATTGAACCGCAATGGTTAGCAGATGAAATTAAAAATATTCTGAAAAAGGCTTTTAAAAAATATTGAAAAACCATATTTACCTAATCAAAATTTGAAGTAAAAAAGCTTTTTATATTATTTCACTTACTAATGAAAAAAAATTCTGATTTTAACTTTACTTTTTTAAGATAAAATATATTTATCAACGAGGTTTGCCCCTGGTCTCGATTAGTGAGCCGAAAAATCAAGCAAAATCAACGTTAAAAATTATCCGCTGTTTGAAGAAGCTGACCACAAAGGACAGCTTCAAGTTCGGATAATTTAGTTGGTAAGCGTACATTTTTCGAGCGAAGTCTTGACTTTTTTGCTGATTTTTTTGTGTCAAGACAAAAAAGTTAGTAGGGCTTGGGGTAAACCCCAAAAAATTAAACGAAGATGCTAAGCCTTATTCCAAATACTTTTTATGTTTGCAAACAGATATTAAAATTAGTAAAAAATAAAATTGTCATGTAGTATTAATATTTCCTCTAAAATTTAATATCTCAAAAATTAATTGTATTTTTAATGCTTATTAACCAATTCTTTATGCTACATGACAAAAGCTACTGATAATGGCAATCCTCAACTAAAATTAGCTAACGAATTTGTTCTTAACTCGAACCGAAATATATTTTTAACGGGAAAAGCAGGAACTGGAAAAACTACTTTTTTAAAAAACTTGAAATATAATTGTACCAAGCGCATGGTGGTGGTTGCTCCAACAGGAGTAGCAGCAATTAATGCAGGAGGCGTAACAATACATTCGTTTTTTCAACTTCCATTCACCCCTTTTATTCCCAATCAGAATATTAAAATAAAGTCTATAGATATTGATGGACAGGCTCAAGAAGGATTTGTACACAAGCTAAACAGAAATAAAATAAAGCTTATTCGCAGTTTAGATTTGCTAATTATTGACGAAATAAGCATGGTTAGAGCCGATTTACTTGATGCTATCGACAATGTTTTGAGACGATATCGCTACAATCAAAATCCATTTGGAGGCGTACAAGTGCTTATGATTGGCGATTTGAATCAGTTGGCTCCAGTGGTAAAAGAAGATGAATGGAGATTGTTGTCTGAACATTACCCTAATCCATTCTTTTTCAATAGCATAGCAATTCAAAAATCAAGTTTTTTAACAATTGAGCTAAAACATATTTATCGTCAAGAAGATGAAAATTTTATAAACTTATTGGGCGAAATCAGAAATAATAATTTAAGCGAGGAAGGAATAAATCTCCTCAATTCTCGATATATCCCAAATTTCAATCCCGCAGAGGAAGAAGGATACATAACGCTTACCACGCACAATGCAAATGCTGCAAACATCAACGATGAAAAGATGCAGAAATTGAAGACAAAATCAAAATATTTTGAGGCAAGCATTAAAGGCGATTTTCCACAATTTATGTTCCCAACCGACGAAAATTTAGAGCTAAAACTTGGAGCACAAGTAATGTTTGTAAAAAACGACTCGAACGCAGCAAAAAGATATTACAATGGTAAAATTGGACAAATTACAGGTTTTTACGAAAATAAAATTATTGTAAAATGTCCTGATGATGAAGAAGTTATTTATGTTGATGAAGAAGAGTGGACAAATGTAAGATATAAATTAGACGAAAACTCGAAAGAAATTCAAGAAGAGGAAATTGGAAGTTTCAAGCAAATTCCTTTAAAATTAGCGTGGGCAATTACAGTACACAAGAGCCAAGGACTTACTTTCGACAAGGCAATTATAGACGTAAATCAAGCTTTTGCTTCGGGGCAGGTTTATGTGGCTTTAAGCCGATGCCGAACATTAGAAGGCTTGGTGTTAATTTCGCAAATTCCAAAACATGCCATAAAAATTGATTATTCAATTCAAGAATTTAATGAAAATGCTTCGCAAAAAGAACCCGACGAAAATGAACTTTTGCAATCGAAAATTGAATTTCAAAAGAATATATTTTTTGAGATTTTTAATTTTGAAGATTTAAAGCGTAAATTCTTCAATTTCAAGAGAATTTATAGTGCAAACTCAACAAAACTTTATAATAATTACGATAAGTTGATTGATGAAATATCTGAAAATTGGCAAAAAGATATTTTCACCGTTAACGAAAAATTTATAAACCAAATTAAATATTATTTACATCACAATCCTGAAATTTTACCAATTGAAAATACAGTTTTAACAGAAAGAATATACAAGGCATCGGAATATTATCTTGAAAAATTCGCCTCTGTATTTGCCATTCCACTTAGTTCTACCGAAATAAACTCTGATAATAAGGAGGTTAAAAAAGAAATGGCAAAGGCTATGGAAGATTTTGAGCAAGCATTAGTAATAAAAACTGCTGCACTTAAATCTGTATCAAAACAAATTGACATAAACTCTTATTACAGAGCAACTTCTGATGCCGAAATAGATTTTAAGCCTAAGTTTGGTTTAAGCGAAAAGAAAGTCGAAAATGTGTCTAGTTCTTCAAATCACAAAAAACTTTTAGTAGACTTATTAACTTGGAGAAATAGCATTGCAGACGAAACTATGGCAAATTCTTATATGGTAATTCCTTACAAGACCTTATTGCAAATAAGCAATGAACTTCCTGCTACAGAAAGAGAATTGAAAAAAATAAAAGGCTTAGGTAAAGTAAGAATCAGTCAGTATGGCGGCGAAATTCTAGAAATTGTGGGCAATTATTGTGAAGATAGAGGTATAAAACGTGAAATTATTGAATATACAGAATCAACAAAATCTAAAAAAGAAAAAAAGGAAAAAGAGAAAAAACCTGCATCAAAAGCCATTAGCTTTGAAATGTATAGAGCAAATAAGTCAATAAGCGAAATTGCACAAGAAAGAGGTTTTGTAGAAAGCACAATTTTTGGTCATTTAGCTCAATATGTTGCATCAGGTGAGCTATCGGGAGAAGAATTGATTGGCGCAGAGAAAATATTGGAAATTAAAGAATTTTTGAGCGACAAAGAAACCACTAGCTTAAGCGAATTAGTAAGTATGTGCGATAACAAATATTCTTATGCCGAGCTGCGCGTTGCTATTGCTGCATTGCAACAAGAAAATCTATAAGAAATAAAAAAACCTCCAAGCCTTGATTAAAAACTTAGAGGTTTTAAATTTCTTATCTAAAAAGAGTTTATTTTTTGGGTAAAAATACTTCTGCAAGCATACATCTTGCACTTCCGCCACCTAAAACCTCGATAGTATTAATATCAACAGTAAGAATAGGATTATATTTTTCAATAGTTGCTATTTGCTCTTTTGTAAGTGCATTATAAGCTGTATCAGACATTACTAAGTATTTTGAATCTCCGCTACCACCAACTTGTAACATATTTCCTGCAAATTTATGCATTTGTTCTTCGGTAATTTCAATAATTTCTTTTCCAGAACCTTCAAGACTTGCAACTACTTTTTTACGATCTTCCGCATTATCTATCGTGCTTAAAGTAATAATCACATAATCATCGCCAATACACATTACTACATTTGTATGATAAATTTGCATACGTTTGCCGTCAACAGTTTGATTTGATTCCCAAACAACTGGTTTATAACCAAAATCTTTGCAAAATCTTTCAAATAAAGCTCTATTTGTTCTTGGAGATACGCAAGCATAAGCAATCATATTTACTCTGTCTAAAATAATACTGCCTGTACCTTCTAAAATTACTCCTTTTTCTTCTTCTTTTGAGTAGTCAACAACTTCTGTAATATTAAAACCATTATCTCTCATTAAAGCCATTACTTCTTCAGGTCTTCTTTCTAATCTTCTGTTTTGAGCATACATTGGATATAAAGCTATTCTTCCGTCTTTATGGAATGTAATCCAATTATTAGGGAAAATTGAATCTGGAGTATGAGGCTCTTTTGTGTCTTTCAAAACAATTACATTTGCGCCTTTTTCGCGTAATTTTGCTGCAAAATTATTAAACTCATCAAGAGCTTTTTTCTGAACTAATTCGTTAGCTTCGTCTGTTTTGTTTTGAAAATAGTTGTTTACTGCCGTTTCTTCATTGTACCTAAAATCAATAGGCTCAACCATAAAAAGAGTGTTTGAATACTGTTTTCTCATAATTGAATAAAATTTATTTGTTAATAATTATTTTTATTTTTCAGTTTTGCAAATATAATTTTTTTCCCAAGGAATATGAGCATATTTAGATTTAGATGTTGTTTAACATGAAGGTTCGCTTCCTGCCAAATTAATAAACTTTATTGTTTCTGAACAAAAATCCAGAAATTCCTATTTGCGCAAACCAATTGTTTTGTTCTGCAATTTCATTACTGAATTTTCTATATGCAAAACTTGCTTTCACAGCTAAATTACTCTGCGGATTTATGTAATAATATGCCGATAATTCAGCAAACATAATTCTAGTATCAATTCCTTGACCTGTTTTGTTGAAATATGTTTTGATTGGAATATTTCCATTGTGCAAAGCATCCATAGTAGCCTGATAAATATTCTGTCCGAAGTGCGAACCAATGCTGTCTAAACCAGTTTTTGCGTACATAAACTTCGTTTCAAAAACAAAACGTTTATATAAATAATTTACTCCACTAATGGATTCTATAAAATTGGCTCCCAAAGGATGTGCCAAACTCTGATTAAAATGTCCATAATTATCTTCCGACACATTATGAGAATACACATAAGGTCTCACAAAATTGAGTTCAGTAAAAGCATTCAAGTTTTTAATATTTGCAATATCGAAAAATTTTAATCCAGTTTGCCACGCATATTTATTTCCAAAAAATCCCCATATAACACTGTTATCATCAGGGTTTAACCAATGTTTTATATCTCCTTTAAATTCTTTTACATTAAAATCATCTAAAACTAACTGGGCATAAAATTTGTACTTTTCATTTATGCTAAATTTAATATTTACGCCCATAAGAGCATTATCAGTGCTACCAATAGAAAATTCTATGGGACGATAAAAAATAACAGGATTCAAATAAGCTATTTCAAACCCATGACTTGGTCCAGAAATTACAGCCTCGAAAGCACCAACACTAAGCCAAGAGCTTATTTCCCAATTCAAAAAATGAGCATATAAATATTTCGTATCAAAATCGCGCCAAAATCGCGCATCAGCCACATTTATATCCTTTAATTGGGCAATCATAAATTCGTATTTTATATTCCAAACTTCAAGTTTTGCTTTAAGGTAAGGATGATTATACGCATTGTATGAAAGCATTAGAGAACGATAGCCATCTCCATAAAAACTTTTTCCAAAACCAGCTTCAAGAGTAATTTCTTTGTAGGGGCGATAAGCTAAATTTAGGTTTTGATAAATATTAGTTGGAAAACCTTGATTTAGCTGCAAACCCAACCCCGAAAACACATTATTTAAATCGGCAAACTCATGTTCATGATGCATTAAACTGTGTTTCAAATAAGCTAAATCATAATTAAGACCCAATTTATCTCCCAAACCTGTCATAAAACTTAGTCCAACACCATATCCTATTAAATCATTGGTTTTAAGAGAATTATATGAACCATAAAAAGAAAAAATTGGTCGAGCTAAAAAATAATATGGATTTGAAGATTTATTTCTGTTTTGAGAAAAGTACAAATCTAAGTTTAACAAATCTTTGGGAGTGGTGCTATCGGTAAAATTTTCAAGATCACAAATAAAAATTGGTTTTGATGAGGTATGAGGCATATTTTGTATGGTTTTCAAATTTTTATGATACAAATATCCCTCATCAAGTTTTTGTAATTGAGCTTTTAGCTGAAAATTAAAAATTATCAGTAATATTAAAATGATGATATTTTTAAGCCCAAATTTCATTAAAAATCTAAGTAATTATTTCGTAAAAACGTTTTCATTCCTATACTTGGAACGATGAATTTATCAGTATTATCGCTATTTTGCCAATAATTTACTCCAACAAAAACATGCCATGAATATGCAGGATTTATCAAATAACTTAATCTTAAACTTGCACTTGAAACCATCGCAGAATTGTTGTTAATTATCAACGAGTTATCAAAAATGTTTCTTGCTTCAATTCCGTTTAAATATTTAATTTGTCCAAACTGAGCAAAAGCATAATATCTTTTGTACTGCCACATTATTTGAGTAAGCCACTCGTTAAAATTACTTCCGGCAGGATGAGCGAGAGTTTGATTATAATGTCCCCAAAAATTTTCGTTGCCTATTGGATTATACATATTTTTTGATGCCTTATTCCATTCTGCTCTCACAAATAAATTGCCTAAATTCGACTCATATAAATATGTTGCTCCCAATTGTGAGGCAAATGATTTATTTATTTGAGCCGCAAATTGAGCATAAATATTCAAATTTTTAAAAGCATTTACATTGATATTACTTCCCCACAAAAAGTTTAAAGAATCAGAATTGGAATAAATAAGCTCGTTAACAGCAGGCAACCAAGCACTTAACTTTGGATTCAATCGAGAATTAATTCCCATCATACAAGCCTCAAAAACTCCAATTTCAATTTTAGGATTTATGTTTAGTCCAAAATAATTTATATTCATCATTTTGTGTGGATATAAATCATTTGCCGACCAGTTTGGTCTTGTTCCAGAAATATTATTATAATTAGGGTTTAAAGTTCTGCTTGCAATATTGGTGTAAAAAAATCTTTTCCAAAATGCTGATGTTTTAAAATAAAAATATTGTGGAGAAAAATCAGATAAAATCATTGATCTATAACCATTTCCAATAAAATTTTTCTCATTCCCCAACTCAAAATGCAAAAACTTTGTAGCTTTAAAAGAAATGCTAGCATAAGCATTTGCCCAATCGTAAGCACCAGAACCAAAAGGCTTTACCCTTTCATGCCCGGGAATAACTCCAAAATAATTATAATAATCGTCAATAAAATCGGGGAATTTTGCTTGATTTTCGTAAATACTACTACTTATTGTAAGTTTATTGTAAAAACTTGCATAAACCTGAACAGCTCTAGTGTTTACGTATATATTTTTATTGTAGGGAAAGCTTTTAGCCAAGTTAAAATCGAAAAGTGGGTCTATGTACAAAATATAATTTTTGCCTTTAGCAATTCCAAAATGTTCGTAAAGCAATTTTCTATGAATCCAATTTTTGTTTGATTTTTCAACATCAATTGCATCAAAAATTGAATTTTCGCAAAAAGCTGTACTATTTAACGCGGTATGAAAAGCAGAATCGGAATTAAATCTGTTTCTTAATTCCAAATTGGCATAAGGTTTAAACATAAGATAATCCTGAGCGTAAAGTTTATTTACAATCAGGATTATTAAAAATATATAAGCAAAAAACTTTTTCAGATGTATTGTTTTTTAATAAACATATATTTCGTAAGGTAAGCGTGCTTGAACGCCTTTGGCATTATTTATATATCTCAAAATATCTAAATATTTTAAGTTTTCACCAAATTCAGCTTCTAAGCTTTTAATGCTTACTTGCGAAGTTAAATCTTCTAACATTGTTTCAAAGAAGTCTTTTTTCTCAGGCATTTCTTTAATTCTATAGTCTTCTAATCCAGCCAGTTCAACAGCTTTTTTAATAGCATCATTTAAACCGCCAATTTCATCAACAAGACCAATTTCTAAAGCATTTAAACCACTCCAAACTCTTCCTTGTCCAATTTCATCAACTTCTTCTTTACTCATATTTCTTCCTTCGGCAACATGAGTAATAAACACATCATAAAAATTTTCAACTTGAGCCTGAACTCTACGATATTCCAATTCATCAACAGAACGGCTAGTATTTCCAAAATCGCTATGAGCATTTGTACCAATTCCATCAAAGCTCAGTCCTAATTTATTTTCAAATAGTTTTTGCAAATTCGGCAACATTCCAAACACGCCTATAGAACCCGTTAGAGTATTTGGTAAAGCGAAGATATAATCAGATTTACAAGCTATATAATATCCCCCTGAAGCGGCTAAACTTCCCATAGAAATAACAACTGGTTTTTCTTCTTTCAGCAACACCATTTCGTGTAGAATAATTTCGGAAGCAAGTCCTGAACCACCGGGAGAATTTACTCTTAGAACTACTGCTTTAATATTCTCATCTTTTCTAGCTTTTCTAATTTCAGCAGCCAAATTATCGCCTCCAATTTCTCCATCAGAACCTTTGCCATCAACAATTGTACCTTCAGCAAAAATTACTGCCACACGGTTTTTGGAAATTTCTTTTACAGCAGATTTTACAGGTGCTTTACTATATTTATTAATTGAAATCAAAAATTTATCGTCGTCTTTACCATAATTTGCCATTTCTTTCAATTCCTCTAAAACAAAATCGCGATAAACAAGACTATCAACAAATTTAAAATCGTAAGCAGCTAAAGCATTTTCTACACTTAAATTATCTGCATACAAATTCAATTCTTCCACACTAATATCTCTCGTTTCGGCAATTCCTTCCACAAGATGATCCCACAAACTTTTCACATAAGTTAAAGTTTGAAGTTTATTTTCTTCACTCATTTTGTCTAAAATATAAGGCTCGATTGCACTTTTAAACTTACCATGACGGAAAACTTGCACCTCTACACCTAATTTTTCTAATGCTCCTTTAAAAAACATTACTTGCGAGTATAATCCTTTCCAATCAATTGCTCCTTGTGGATTCAAATAAATTTTATCTGCAACTGATGCTAAATAATAAGCAGTTTGTGAAAGAACATCAGAATATGCAATTATAAATTTTTCTGATTCTTTAAAATCTATAAGAGCATTTCGTATCTCTTCGGTTGTAGCCATTCCTGAAGACATAACAGATATATCAATAAAAATACCTTTAATATTGTCATCAGTTTTTGCTTTATCAATAGATTTTAAAACGTCATTTAAACCGATAGATTTATTTGACTGCATGCTTGAAAAATCGAAATTCGATAAAGGATTACTACTCGTTCTATCAGGAATTTCAGACTTAAAATCAATATGCAAAATAGAGTTTTCAACAATAGTAGGAGCTTCTGTTTTGAAAGACGAAAAAGCCAAACTAAAAGAGCCGAATACTAAAAAAATCACAAGTCCGAATGCGAAAAACACGCCCAGAATGCTTGCAAAAAATACTTTCCAAAAATTGTTCATAACGATTTGAGTTTTAAGTTAATTACTAATCTCCAAAATTAGTAAAAAAGAATTAATTATTTATACTTTACTCACTTATAAATTATTTTTTATCCGATATGTCTCCAGCCTTGTGCTTTTAATGGTACTTCTACCCCATTTCGAGCAACCAAAGCAGATTCTTCAGATTTATCGCTTATATATCCAATTATGCTTATCTCAGGCATTTCAGAAATAATTTCGAAATATTTTTGGTCTATTGTAAACAACAATTCATAATCTTCTCCTCCATTTAAGGCTGCAACTGAAGGATCGATAAAAAATTCTTGAGCCAATTGTGCTGTTTCTATATTAATGGGAATTTTGTCTTCATAAATTTTACACGACACTTGCGATTGCTTACAAATATGCAATATATCACTTGATAATCCATCGGAAATATCAATCATCGCATTAGGTAAAATATTTGCTTCTTGAAGTTTTTTTAAAGTTTTAGGTTTATTTTCTGGTTTCAAAATTCTTTCAACACAATATGGATAATTTGAAATATCGGGTTTTACGCTCTGGTCGGCAATAAACAAATTCTTTTCTCTTTCAAGAAGTTGCAGTCCCAAATAAGCAGCACCTAAATCGCCAGTAACACAAATCAAATCATTTACTTTTGCGCCGTTTCGATAAACAACTTGGTTTTTCTCAACTCTTCCTAATGCACTTATTGAAATTGTAGTTCCTGTAATTGAAGTTGTTGTATCGCCACCCACAAGGTCAACTTCATATCTTTCACAAGCCATTTTTATACCTTCGTATAAGTCTTCTAATGCTCGTAAATTTAATTTTCCACTAACCGAAATTGCCACAGTAATTTGCTCTGGTTTTCCGTTCATAGCGTAAATATCACTTAAATTCACAACTACCGATTTATATCCAAGATGTTTTAAAGGAGTGTAAATTAAGTCGAAATGTATTCCCTCTACTAATATATCGGTAGAAACCAATAATAAGTCGTTGCCAGCATCGATTACCGCAGCATCGTCTCCAACTGCTTTTATTGTATTTTTATTTTTAACTGAGAAATTTTCTGTGAGATGCTCAATTAATCCAAATTCTCCAAGTTCTTCAATTGTACTTGCTTTTTTGCTTTGCTCCATATTAAAATATTCTAAAAAAGTAAACATACAAAAGTATTAAACAAAAAGCTTTTTAAACTTAATAAATTAAGTTTTTTTATTTTTCAATAAAATATAGCTAATTGGCTTGAACTTCCTTCAAATTCTACTTTGAGATATAGCATATTTATTAAAAAACCAAGTTACAACAGGTC
>MTBK01285782.1_pt1 | contig 15772 bp, 15 predicted proteins | sample 1535981 | NCBI WGS metagenome assembly MTBK01 (sample SAMN06109225, study PRJNA356200) | anaerobic digester metagenome | isolation source: biogas reactors fed with pig manure or primary and secondary sludge | place: Spain | collected 2016-06-30 | reverse complement strand
CGGTAACAGGGGTCCCTCATCGAAAGAGGCTGTTGGGGAAAAGTAGAAGGATTATCCTGCGCCTTCCAGATTGAATCAAATTTAATTAATAAAACGACAGTATCTATTCAGGGGTTAGGGGTAGACACTTATGCTCTGTCCTCGGTGGCGGTGCCGGCAGAAGGATGAGATGGCGCGGTGCAGAAAACATACAGGAGTTTCGATTACCCATCACCGCTGGATGGTCCAAATGAAGGAAGAATTCCATTAAAAATATCATTAATCGTCACATAGATATTGGTCTCCTGTTTTTTGAGCGTTGAGATAAGACTGGCGATTTTCACATAATTTCTGGCGCCTTCCTCGGAACGAAAGCCGCCGGAGACTTTCAACTTGCCTTTGAAGAAGCGGGCGGCACGCTCGGAGCCATTGTTGTCAAAGGGTACATCGAAATTTGTAAGGAAGCGCAGATGCTCCTGTTTGTATTCCCCGAGACGCTTAAGCAGCAGGCGTTCGTCGTTGTAGTAGGTGATATTTTTTTTGTTTTCCGTTGCGGCCGCGTATTGGGCCTGGCCGGACTCAAGGATTTCATCGTAACGAGCGAAAATAGCGTTTAGCTCATTTTCCTCCATAGCCTCACGGCCTATGGACAGGTAATGTTTCTTTCGGTTGTTCACTTCCCGGAGCAACTGAGCCAGATCCATTGCCCAGGGGTGTTTCATGATTTCGATGACAGCCCTTAGATAGCGGAGGATATGGACATTGCATTCAGCGTGGGTCATCAGCTTGTAGCCATAGTAAGCTTTGAAATGGTCATGGACTAGAACTCCGGTAAACAGCTCTAAAATATCCATATCATCGGCGTACAAGTCGCCGCGCTTTTTATTGAACCCAAAGAGCGTATACTCGCTGTTGGAAAACACCTGTATCCAGTTGAGCTTTCCGTTCACCCGGCAGCCGGTTTCATCGGCCCCCAGGACCCGGCACTGAATCATTTTTTGTTTTATGATTTCAAGGGGCCCTATAATTTTTTCGGCAAGGCTTTTGTGAAAATTGACTACCGTGCCTTCCGACAAGTTTAAAGCGCCGCCGCTGATACCGTTTAAGATGGCCACCGTCTTATTGACCGTAACGTTCCCATAGCTGTTTAGCAGCGCGACCAAGGTTTTTAGATTACTGCCGTATTGGACAGGGTTGACAAAACCTTCGGAGAACCGGCCATGATGGATTTTGCCGCAACCTTGGCAACGGCCACTGTACACTCTTTCTTCCACAACATCCATCACAACCTTGAGATCCGCCACCTGTTTGGCGATGTATTGGTCATACACATGGACCGTCGCCCCGCATGAGCAGATCTCTTCCGGTTTCTTTTCAATGACAACCGTGGGGTTTGCGAAAAGCTCAATGGTGCGGCCGGAATGCCCCAGCTGTCCGCCCGGCTTTTTACCGCTTTTTCGGCGAGAGCTTTTAGCCTTCGCCTTGCGAAACCCATCTGATGAAGGCGGCTTACTGGAATTGGTGCTGTTCTTACTCAACATGGCCTTAAATTTATCTCTCTGGTCACGCAGGGCCTCTGCTTCCTCGGTGAGTTTTTTGATCTGTTCGTCTTTGACGCGTAATGTTTCCGTCAACGCGTCGACTTTTTGCTCACGGTCCGCGATGTAGCGTTGCAGCATCCCGATCCGGCTGTCTTTATCGCGAAGTTCTTTGGATAAAGAGGTGATCTTTTCGCGGAGCAGTTCTTCAGCCATTTCATTTTTAACGGCTAAATTGGACAGCCTGGTCCGTAAGTCTTTTATTTGTTTTTGTAATATCTTATTTGTCATTCTGCGCCCAAGTAGCCGCCTTTTTCGTAGCGATCAAAAAATTCGCTTTTTTGGTTTCGTTCGCTGATACAGCGGACCGGGCATGTCTCACAGACCGACAGCAACTCGTCCCATGCTTGCCCGGCTACTTCAATAAATACCTTGTTTTGGCTCTGTGTGTTTTTAGGATAATAATCCGCGATATACTCTTCGTCTATGATCACCGCGTCGGTCAACCTGGCCAGCCTGTCATAGAGGCTTTTTTTCATTCGTTTGGCAAAATACGCGCAAAAAGCCGCAATCTGATCACTGGAATTTTTGGCGCGGTATCTGCGCAAGGCTTTGCTCTTCATCACGTGGGTGTAAAATTCAAGGGCGTATTCAAAACAGAACCAGTTTATCTTGGTCTTTTCCTCTTCGCCTTTGTAGAACCACTGCGCTTTGATCGGTGGATCGAGCTTCATAACACGCCTCCTTATCACGCTCTTTGTGTTAACGCCGCCTTTAAATCCTTTGCTAAAGGATAAAGGTAAATATCTTTGATCGGTAAAATGGCCTGCTTGTGCCCGCCATCGCGGCCGCGCCCCGTGGTCCGCCCCACATAGATCCAATTTGCGGCCCGGTAAGAAATACCTCTAAAACGGCCCACCTCCACAAAAGTCTCCAGGCAGTAAACGCGGTGGCCATACTTCAGCTGCCAGTCATCGGCAATTATGCGCGCGACAAGCGACAAGATATGGCTGGCCAGATAGGGAACTTTGACCCAGGGCAGGATTAAAAAGCGGACATTATTGGTTATGTTGTTTAGCCCGCCCGCCCTTTGTTTTTTGTCCCAGCCGATAAATTCGTCACGCTCCCGGCATGACCACGCCGCTGAACCAAACAACAGGCAGGATAAGGGCTGCCCGGCACGGCTAGATACCATATACTTCATATTCTCGCCAATGGTCCGGTCAAAGCCAAGATAGTGGTATTGGTCCAGATATGATTTAAATGTCGCCAGATCCTTGCCTGGACTCACCTTTTCTATGCGTAAAGGGCGAAGCCCCGGCAATGTGCTCCTGATCGGCGTGGTGTCATGCTCCATATGCTTGATGACGTCAGCTCTAGCTCCTGAACGCGATGGCTTAAGCGGCGCGGGAAGTTTTATCTTGCCCACTTGATCGAGTTTACGCAGCAGATCACGGCACGATATGTCTTTCAATTCCCCCCTTGGGCCTTGCCAGCCCCACATCAGACATATATGCCGCGATATCTGGGTGCGGTTCCACTCGGGATGTTCCCGGATGACACACCGGATTTGCTCCACTCTATTTTCCGTTATCTCCGGTCTTGTGCGATTAACCAATTCATTTCCCTCCGGCCGGTATCTTTTAACTGACTATCTATTCGACGCTGACCGGTTGGAGTCCTGCTTGCAAATGAAATTTTGATGCATAAAAAAAGGAACCGCTAGTCGATTCCTTATTTGCTCTTTGCTCCCAGTTGATTTTATTTCAAGCCCCACCGGCTACCCCTGAATAGATACAAGAATTGGGCTTAAAAAAATGGGTGCAGGCACTTGACAAGTGGTTATTCTATGATAATATAAATATCAATATTTAGAAGTCAAAGAAGGGGAGAGTAGCCCCCGCCGGGGCAAAGCGAGCCGGAGTTGGTGAGAGTCCGGACCGGAAGCGGGCGGTGAAGCGCACCCTGGAGATGGTGGTTGAAGCCGGCATCGCTGCCGGTGGGTAAATCATTCCGGCAACCCGCCGTTATCGGGGCCGCTCGAGAAAAAGAGCGGCATAAGGGGGTTAACTGATGAAGTTAACCAAAAAAGGTGGTAACGCGGGCCTCCCGTCCTTTGAGGGCGGGAGGTCTTCTATTTAAGGAGGCAGTTGAAATGAAAGTTGCTGTTTTGGGTGCAACAGGCTATGCTGGATGTGAGCTTGTGAGGTTGCTATGCCGGCACCCTGATGTGGAAATTGAATTTGCCAGTTCGGAAAGCCATGCCGGGAAGGCTTTTCATCTTGTTAATCCCCAGTTTTACCGTGCTTTCGAGATGGAGCTTCAGCCACTTTCTGTCTCTTCCATACCTGAGTCGGTTGAACTTGTTTTCTGTGCCCTGCCGCACGGACGCCCGGCCGGCCTGGTTCCGGAACTTTTGGATGCCGGCAAACGGGTAATTGACCTGAGTGCAGATTTTCGCCTGCGTGACCCTGCACTTTATGATATCTGGTACGATCGCACCCATCCGGCACCGGAGCTTCTCGGTAAGTCGATTTACGGGTTGCCGGAAATTAACAGGGAGGCAATCGCAGGAGCGGCGCTCATTGCCAATCCGGGCTGTTTTCCCACTTCGGTGCTTCTGGCTCTTGCTCCCCTGGCCAGGAAAAGGCTGGTTGATTGGGACAGCGTTGTCATTGACGCCAAGACGGGGGTCTCCGGTGCGGGACGTTCACCGCGGCGCGATCTCCATTTTCCCGAGAGTGTGGAAAATTTGAAGGCTTACCGGGTTGGAGGGCATCAGCATACTCCTGAAATGGAGCAGCTGTTAAGCTCCCTGAGCGGTGAATCAGTGACCATCGCCTTTACCCCGCACCTTGTCCCCATGGCCAGGGGGATATTCTGCACCATATACCTGCGCCTGCGCGGCGCTTTCACCCGGGATCAGCTCCATGCTGACTACGTGAAATTCTATAAAAGCCATCCCTTTGTGAGGGTGTTGCCTCCGCTGCACTTTCCCGAAACGAAGATGGTCCGGGGCAGCAATTACTGTGACCTTGGGCTAGGCTGCGACGAGCGCACCGGCAGGCTGGTAATCCTGTCAGCCATTGATAACCTGGTAAAAGGAGCGGCCGGCCAGGCGGTTCAAAATATGAATATAATGTACGGTTTACCCGAGGAAAGAGGGCTGGAGCAGCTCCCCCTTTGTTGACCTCTTTCAACTTAAAGGGTGATTTTTGTGAGGTGATTGCTATGAAAGAAGAATTTACTTACCAGAAGATGAAAGAACCTGTTATCACAGCAGTGCGGGGGGTCAAAGCTGCTGCCGTTCACTGCGGTTTGAAAAGTAAAAAGCGGGACCTGGCCCTTTTGCACAGCGAAAAAGATTGTGTTGCAGCGGGTGTTTTTACCCGCAACAGGGTTCAGGCTGCCCCGGTAAAATTATGCCGTGATCGCATTACGAGCCCTGTCCGGGCTCTGGTGGTGAACAGCGGTAATGCCAATGCCTGCACCGGTGAAGAAGGGATGCAGAAAGCCCGGAGAATGGCGGAGCTGACCGCCTTATCCCTGGACATTTCCCCGGAGCAGGTGATGGTTTGCTCCACAGGTGTTATCGGAAAACAGCTGCCCCTTAAAAAATTGGAAAAGGGAATTGTCAATGCAGCAGCCGCCCTTTCGGGAGAGGCAAAGTCGGCCCGCCAGGCTGCCAGGGCAATTCTGACCACAGATACCGTTGCCAAGCAGGTTGCTTACCGCGGTTCCTTTGGCGGGGTCACCTTTCACCTGGCCGGGATGGCCAAGGGTTCGGGAATGATCTGCCCCGATATGGCGACAATGCTTGCTTTTTTATTCACCGATCTGACCATTTCTCGACCGCTGCTGCAACAACTTTTTAAAGAGGCGGTGGATCGCACTTTTAATTTAATTACCATAGATGGCGATACCTCAACCAATGACACCGCCCTCCTTCTGGCCAATGGCGCCGCTGGAGCAGCGGAGATCACCGCTGGCAGCCCTCCCTGTCTCGATTTTGCCAGGCTTCTTGAAGAGGCCTGCCGCGACCTGGCCTATCAGATCGTGGCCGATGGTGAGGGTGTTACCAAAGTGATCACCCTGCTTTTACAGGGAGCTCCCGACCCCCTTTCCGCCCGGTTGCTGGCCCGTGCAGTGCTGAATTCCCCTCTTGTTAAGACCGCTTTTTACGGTGAGGATGCCAACTGGGGCAGAATTCTGGCCGCACTCGGTTATGCCGGTGTCGATTTTGATCCTTCCGGAGTGGATATCTACCTTGGTCCGCTCCAGGTAGCTGCAAAAGGAGAGGCGGTTCCTTTCCGGGAAAGCGAGGCCCGGTTAATTTTGAAACAAAAAGAGATCCCTATCCTTATCGACCTCAATGCCGGCAGCTACTCGCTGACTGCCTGGGGTTCGGATCTGAGCCATAACTATATTACAATAAATAGTAATTATCGCACCTGATAAGGAGGAGAGACAGCCCATGAAGGCAGATGTTTTTGAACACCTTATAACAAAGGCAAAGAATCTGATAGAGGCCCTTCCCTACATGCAGGCCTTTTCGGAAAAATATTTTGTGATCAAATACGGCGGACAGGCCATGGTCAGCGACGAGGCGATGGCTTCAGTTGTTACCGATATTGTTTTGTTGAAACATCTGGGAATCAAGCCCGTTCTTGTACACGGTGGGGGGAAAGAAGTCAGCGCCATGATGGAAAGAATGGGTAAAAAGCCGCGCTTTGTTGACGGTTTGCGCATTACCGATGACGAGACAATGGAGGTGGCTGAGATGGTTTTACTTGGCAACATCAATAACCGCATTGTCAATTTACTGAACCGTCGCGGCGCCCGCGCCGTGGGCTTAAGCGGGGCAGACGCCGGTCTTTTCCAGGCTGTGCGCAAATTGCCGGTTACAGCAGGAACTTCGCAGGGGAGAACTGTGGATCTGGGCAGGGTAGGGGTGATCAGGGCGATCGATACTGAGCTGGTCAAGATACTCAGCGAGAACGGCTATATCCCTGTGGTTTCATCCATCGGCTCGGGCCCATCCTGGGAGAGCCTTAATCTTAATGCCGATCATGCAGCGGGAAAGCTGGCCGGGGCGCTAGAGGCGGAGAAACTTATTATTTTAACAGATGTTGAGGGGGTTTACCGGCAGTCGGAAGCGGGGTTGAAATTCATTTCAAGGATAACTGGAGAGGAGATTGGCAGGCTCATTGAGGATGGGCAGATCAATGGAGGGATGATTCCCAAAGTTGAGGCCTGTTTGCAGGCCCTGGGCAAGGGCGTTGCCCGGACCCATATTATCGATGGCCGCCGCGACCATGCTTTGATCCTGGAAATATTTACAGATGCCGGCATTGGAACGATGGTTACTTTATAAAGGAGGGGTTGTTTATGGATGTCATAGAAGAATTGGAAGCCAGATATGTTATGAATACTTACGGCCGGAAAGAGGATCGCAACCTCTTTCTGGTGAAAGGGGAGGGCTGCCGGGTCTGGGATAACAGGGGGCGGGTCTATCTGGATTTTGTAGGCGGCCTGGCAGTAAATCTTTTAGGCCACTGCCATCCCGACGTGGTAGAGGCAATTTGCAGCCAGAGCCGGGAACTGATCCATGCTTCAAATTTATACTATACCCGCCCGCAGGCGGAGCTGGCCCGGGTGCTGGTGGATCATTCTGCAGGAGACCGTGTCTTTTTTGCCAACAGCGGTGCCGAAGCCAATGAAGCTGCTATCAAGCTGGCCCGCAAATACCATTTTCCAGAGCGACACAAGATTATCACAGCTCTCTCATCTTTTCATGGGCGCACTCTGGCCACAGTCACTGCCACTGGGCAGCAAAAATACCAGCAGGGCTATGCGCCTTTGCCGGAAGGTTTTTCCTATGCTCTTTTTAATGACCTCTCTTCCTTTGAGCGGCTGCTGGACAGAGAGACCGCTGCAATCATGATCGAGCCGGTACAGGGCGAGGGCGGGATCCATGTAGCCCATTCCTCATTTATTCAGGGTTTGCGAAAGATTTGTGATCGCACAGGCGTGCTGCTGATCTTTGATGAAGTGCAGTGTGGTTTGGGGCGCACCGGAAAGCTTTGGGCCTATGAACAATGGGGGGCAGCCCCCGATATCTTTACTACAGCCAAAGGGCTGGGAGGTGGCATGCCCATTGGAGTGATGCTGGCGCGTTTGGAAGTGGCTGATGCATTTAAACCTGGGGATCATGCTTCCACATTCGGGGGAAACCCGGTAACCTGCCGGGCGGCGCTGGCAGTATTGGATATTCTTCTTGAGGGATCATTTCTGATTCAGGTGCAGCGTAAAGGGGAATATTTTATGACCGGACTACGCCGCCTGGCTTCAATTTTTTCCGATCTGATTGGAGAAATACGCGGCCTGGGCTTTATGGCCGCCCTGGAGCTTGCTGAACCGCTGGCCGGGCAGGCGCAGCAAAGTTGCCAGGAAAAAGGCCTGCTGGTAAATGCCATTGGAGACAGGATTTTGCGTTTTTTGCCTCCTCTAATTGCAACAGAGGCGGATCTTGAGCAGGCTCTGGCGACGCTGGAGCAGGTGCTGGCAGAGCTGGCCTGAGAATAAAAAGGGCTCCCGTTTTACGGGAGCCCCCGGACTCTGCTTTTTTCCCTTATTTACCTGCCTGGTCGGCAGCTTTCTTTTCCTCTTCTTCCCTGAGGACGCGGCGCAGGACTTTGCCAACCATGGTTTTTGGCAACTCATCGCGGAATTCAACGAGTTTAGGCACCTTGTATGCAGCGAGATTATCCTTGCAGTATTGGATAACCTCTTCTTCAGTAAGCTTTTCCCCCTCTTTAAGGACGACATAAGCCTTCAGGGTTTCACCCCGGTAGGGATCCATAATCCCTGCCACAGCGGCTTCTATAATCTTCGGATGGGTGAAAAGAACCTCCTCAATATCCCGCGGATAGATATTGTAGCCGCCGGCTATGACCATATCTTTTTTCCTGTCAACGATGTAAGTGTAGCCTTCCTCATCCAACTTGCCTATATCCCCGGTGTAGAGCCAGCCGTCGCGCAGGCTGTGCTCCGTCTCCTCGGGCATGTTGTGATAACATTCCATTACCTGCGGGCCTCGCACGCACATCTCGCCCACTTCACCGACGGGCATCTCTATCTTGCCCGTTTCTATATCCATGATTTTAACTTCAGTATCGGGGAAGGGAAGGCCGATACTGCCGATAACATTCTTGCCATAAATGGGATTGGCATGAGTTACAGGTGATGCTTCGGAAAGACCGTAACCCTCAACGAGCTTGCCACCGGTATTTTTTTCAAATTGTTTCTGCACCTCCACGGGAAGAGGGGCGGCGCCGCTGATGCAAATCCTGATGGATTTGACATCATGATTTTGCAGGTCAGGGGCATTATTAATCGCCACATACATGGTGGGCACCCCGGGGAACAGTGTGGGCTTCTCTTTATCAATAATTTTGAGCACATCCTCAAGCACAAAGCGGGGCTGCATTACGACCTTGCATCCGCCAAAAAGCGGGGTGTTCATTACAGTAGTCATCCCGTAGCTGTGGAAGAAAGGCAGAACCGCCAGGAAAACATCCTTGCCTTCTTTGAGATCTGAACACCAGGATTGTACCTGCAGGGCATTGGCCAGCATATTACGGTGTTGCAGCACCGCTCCCTTGGAAACGCCTGTAGAGCCCCCGGTGTACATATATACAGCCCTGTCCTCGGGGAGCACCTCCACAGGCTGCGGCTTCTTTCCTGCATTTGCGTTGATGAGATCAAGGAAAGCATGATCTTCTGGAGCGATAGGCACCCTGTCGCCTTCTTTTTTCTCTTTGACCAGTGTGTAAAGAAAGCGCAGCATTCCGGGGAAATAATCCTTGATATTGGTTACGATAATATTTTTCAGGCCGGTTTGCGGTTGGATCGTTTTGATCATATTATAAAAACGGGTCATGGTGATGATCGTCTCCGCCCCGGAGTCGTTGAGCTGGTAGGTAAGCTCACGGGCGACATACATGGGATTACAGGGGACCACGATTGCACCGATAGCGTGGATGGCGTAATAAGAAATGGGAAACTGGGTGGAATTGGGCAGGTGAATGGCCACCCTGTCACCTTTTTTTATTCCAAGCCCTTCAAGGGCGGCGGCAAAGGTGTCAATCTGCGATAAAAGTTCCTGGTAGGTTAGTACGCGGCCCATAAAAGAGACGGCATCGTTGGCAGGAAAGCGCTCGGCAGTCTGTTTAAACATTTCGTACAGTGAAACTTTGGGGTAATCAATAGAGTGGGGCACTCCAGGCTCATAACTTTTCAACCAGAACTTCTCCATACTTTACTTTCGCCTCCTTTTTAATAAGATAATAGCTTTCCGGACACAGCGTTAAGGAGAAGAAATAATAAAATAACACCTCCTCGGAAAGGGGATTTGTAAATGCAGCGTAATCGGTCAGCAAAGGCCTGTCTTTTTTACAACGGCAAACAGCTACCTTTAAAGTATAATATTCTGCATCATTTGCATTATTCCTGCAGGGGTGTATATTCTGAAGATAAAATTTATAATATTAATTCCTACAATACTTCTATAAAAAACCACGCAATCATTCCGGCCTCCAGAATAAGCTTGATAACAGCTCCACTCCAAAAACCGATCACTGCCCCCAATCCTGAACGAAGGGCAGTGCTAGTGTTTTGGGTGAAGATCAATTCAAAGAGCACTGCACCTGCAAAAGGACCCAGAAGCAGGCCTATGGGAAAGAAAAAGATAACTCCGGCAATCAATCCGATAACTGCACCCAAAATAGCCGCTTTTGAGGCACCAAAATAGCGGCTGCCCAAAGCCGTGGCCAGGTAGTCAATGCCCATTATCGCGGCAGCAAGCAGCCCTTGCAGCAGGAAAAAGGTCCAGCTTAATTTTTCAAAACCTGTCATAAGCCCAAAAACAAGCATTCCCAGCCAGATTATTGGAGCCCCTGGCAGCACCGGGGCGAATGTTCCCACGATGCCCGTTATAAAAAGGAGGGAGGCAATGATGAATGCCGCAATCTCCATTTTGATCATCCCTTTGTTACTTAATCATGTCTGAATATGTTATATCATAACATATATTCTAATATGAACTGGAATATAATTAATGCGGAATAGCCTTATCATCACCGGGAGAGTGGGCCATGAGAAAACTGCTGCTGGCGATTGCTGGTGCTGCTTTGATGTTTCTGTTGTGTAATTGTTCTTTTCCCTGTGGAGGGGCACAATCTTCCCCGGAGAAAGTGGTGGAATCATACCTGGAGGCTTTCCAAAAAGGCGATTTTGACACCATGGTTCTCTATACTGACGAACCCGAGAAAAGCGAGGAAGAGCTTGTCCACCTGGGGAAATTCATTCAGATGATCGAGCTGTTGGATTACAGCATTCTACAGGTAGGGCATCTTTCTGAAGTAGAAGCCGCTGTCGAGATCAAAGTAACCCTCCGCTTGATGGGGCAGGAGAAAGTCCATACAGACTGTGTCAGAACAGTGATGAAAGGGGGGAAATGGTATCTCACGGGGGAGGGGGATATAAAAGATATAAGCAGCAGGTGTGGTGGCAGCCGGCAGGTGTGATTATAGTGAGAGATGGAAGCGGATACTTTCAAAAACAGGGTTGTAATAGTATAATAAGACAGCGAAGGGGGGCATTAAGATTGGCAGACTGGCCTGGAATAGTAATCGAACATATCACAGATGCCCTTATGATCACAGATAGATCTCACAAAACCACCTGGTTAAACGGGCATTCAGAGCTGCTTTTCGGCACCACCCTGGAGGAGGTCCGGGGCAAATCCCCGGCAGAGATAACCGGAATAGGGCAGCTTACTTCCCTGCTGGAAGATCTTTTTGAGCAGAAGGTTCCGCAGGGCTCAGTTTTTGAAAAGGTCGATAGTGCGATCAAACCCAGCGGCAGGCGTTATTTCTTCAAGGTTGCGGTATCGCCTATTGAAGATGGCGCCTCCTTTTCGGGAGCGCTGATACAGCTAACGGATATAACCCGTTTTTACGAGATGGAAAAATTTAAGGATGATTATGTCTCCATTATTTCACATGAGTTTCGCACACCCCTTACATCAATTGTTTTGGGAGTGGAAATGCTGCGGGAAGGGATGCTGGGGGATCTGAACGCCCGCGGCGTGGAAATATTTGAGGCTATCGGCCATGATTGCCGTCGCCTGACTAAACTTGTAGACAACCTGTTGGAGCTTTCGCGGATCGAATCGGGGACAATCTATATTCAGGCCGAACCGGTCGATGCGGCGGACCTTGTCCGTGAAGCGGTCCGGCCGTTGCAGATACAGGCTGAGAAAAAAGAAATAGCCCTGGTAACGGATCTTCCTTCATCGCTGCCGCCCGTTGCCGCCGATTTTAACAAGGCGGTTTGGGTTCTCACCAACCTTATAGGGAATGCCCTGCGCTATACCGGGTCGGGAGGCTCCATCACCGTTAAAGTCGAGAGTGGCCGGAGGCGGCTCTATTTTTCCGTTCGTGATACTGGATGCGGTATCCCCAGGGAATACCAGGAACAGATCTTTCAAAAGTTTATCCAGGTGCGCGCACCGGCCAAGAAAAAGGGTGGTGCCGGCCTGGGGCTGGCCATAGCCAGGGAGATTGTGATTGCTCACGGCGGCGAAATATGGGTTGAAAGCGAAGTAGGCCAGGGTTCCACATTTACCTTTTCATTTCCCATTTTTCGCCATGAAGATAGGTTAGGTTAAGTAGGGTCAAAGTTTACGGAGGAGGTTGTTGCATGGGGAAGAGAATTCTACTGGTTGAAGATGAGAAAAACATTATTTTAGGTGTGCGCACCTGTCTGGATGCAGTCGGCTACGAGGTCGAGGTCGCCGAAAACGGGGAGATCGCGCTGGATGCAGTAAAAAGAAAAAAACCGGATCTCATACTGCTAGATCTGGTCATGCCGAAATTTAATGGGTTTGAGGTCCTTGACAGCTTGAAAAGTGATCCGGGGACGCGGGAGATCCCTGTAATTGTCCTTACTGCCAAGGCAGGCGAGGAAGACAGGCAAAGAGCTATCGGGCTGGGAGCCGAAGCCTACATGACAAAACCTTTCCGCCCCCAGGAGCTGTGGGATGTTATCAAAAAACTCATTCCGGGGGATGGCCAGTAGCGTGATGGGCCGGGCTTTTTCCATCCCACGGCGCAATATACACCGGTTATGAATCCCTGATCTGTTGATCCAATTTTATTATATAAGGATACTTTAAAGTGCACCTTTTCGGGTGAATGTAAATTAAATTTGTATTTTCATGCAGATAAACCCGCCGCTTCGAATATGCCGGGAAATGGTGTTCCCGAAAGAGGCGGCCCTGAATTCACCAATCTATAATGAAGCAAGGCAGGTGCAATATGAACGCTGGCAGCGGCATCCATGGAAAAAAAATTGTCATTGCCCCGGATTCATTCAAGGGTTCCCTGGGAGCTTCCGAAGTTGCAGCAGCTATCGCTGCGGGCGTTCAGGTGGTTTATCCCCGGAAGGAAGTTGTACAGATGCCCCTGGCTGATGGCGGCGACGGGACTGCTGACTGTATTGTCAAGGCAACAGGGGGGCGCCTGTTTAAAAAAACTGTCACCGGCCCCCTGGGCAGCCCGGTGGAGGGATCCTGGGGTATTACCGGCGACGGCTCTACTGCTGTTGTTGAAGTAGCTTCGGCTTCGGGGATAGCTTTTTTACCCAGGCACAGCCTTGATCCCATGCGAGCTACAAGTTATGGAACAGGAGAGCTTATTTGCGCCGCCCTGGAGAGCGGTTGCCGCCGGCTCTTCCTCGGGCTGGGCGGAAGCGCTACCAGTGATGCCGGGGCTGGAATCCTTCAGGCACTCGGAGTTGGTTTGCTGGATCACAGGGGGCGGCAAATTGAACGGGGAGCTGCTTCCCTGCAGAACTTGAAAGAGGTATCATTGGAACATCTGTCACCACGCCTGCAGGGGGTGGAGCTTCTTCTGGGGTATGATGTGGATAACAGGCTGTACGGCCCCGAAGGGGCGGCCTATATTTATGCGCCGCAAAAAGGCGCTCTGCCGGAACAGCTTCCCCTTCTGGATCGCTGTCTGCGTCATTTTGCCGCAGTGGTGGATGAAAATCTGGGCATCTCGATAGGGGAGCTTGTCGGCGGCGGCGCCGCCGGCGGGATCGGTGCAGGGTTGTCCGGGGTCCTCGGGGGGAAACTGGTCCCGGGGGTTGAGGAGGTCATGGAAATTGTGGGCCTCCGGGCTCTGCTTGAATCAGGAGAAGTTGGTCTGGTAATAACGGGTGAGGGAGAAATCAACGCCCAATCGCTTTATGGGAAGGTACCTGTGGGGGTTTCCCGCCTGGCTGAACGCCAGGGTGTTCCTGTCCTGGTCCTGGCGGGTGCGGTCAAGCTCGATCTTAATACAGCCCGGCGCGAGGGGATAACTACAATGCTTTCCATAACGGACGGTCCCCTTTCCCTGGATGAATCGATGGTGCGCACTGCAGAGCTTCTGGAAAGCACCGCCCGCAGGGCCATGGCTTTGGTGAAGATCAACCTCTAGCAGCTTTCTGTCATTGTCGCGAAGCATCCAATCTATCATGGTAGAGGACGAGGCATTCCCTTATATTTTTCCCAGGGGCAAGGGGAATTCGATTATCTGTAAAAACTAGCTTTTCAAGACCTGACCCCATTTTCTGGTGGAGATCCCCTGTTTTGTTGAGTTAATGAGCAAACTGGGTTATAATGTGTGCGGGAACAAAGCTTGGGGGAGCGCTGTTTTTCCCTGTTTCCCGCCAGTTAGATGAGAGGAGGTGCCCTCAAAGTGATTCCGGTGAAAGTAAAAGAGGTAGTACTGGACTCCGTGCAAAACCCCCTGCTTCTGCTGGTGGACACGGAGGAGACAATGGTTTTGCCCATCGGGATCGGCTTCTGGGAAGCCCAGGCAATTGTTCTAAAATTGCAGGGGCACATCCCGCCCCGTCCCATGACCCATGATCTTTTTAAATCTTTTTGTGACTCTCTGGATGTAACTGTGGAGAAGGTTGTGGTGACCGATATACAAGAGAGCACCTTTTATGCCGTAATCTATCTGAATACGGCAGATGGAGAGCTCCTGGTAGATGCCCGTCCAAGCGATGCGGTGGCCCTGTCGTTAACTGTGGGCTGTCCGGTTTTTATAGGCAAAAAAGTGGTGCCTTACACCGTTTCAATCAAGGATCTCATTGAAGAACAACCTACTGAATCGACCGGGTTCGGTGATTCTGAAGACAGTGGCGGCCCCCTGGTGCACTGATCAGATCACCTGCTGACCCGAAGGAAGTGATTCTGGTCCGGGTAGCTGTCTGTATCCTGGAGATTCACATCCCTGAAGCTGCCTCTTTGAAAAAGAAGAGGCAGGTTATCCAGAGTATGGTAAAACGCTTGCGCAACAGGTTCAATGTATCCATTGCTGAAGTGGGCTGCCAGGATCTGTGGCAGCGCTCCGAGCTGGGCATTGCGGCGATTTGCCGGGATAGCGGCAGCGCCGACCGGGTTATGGAGCAGGTTTATTCGTTTGTAGAGCAGGAAAATCGTGTTAATATTATCTCATCAAAAATAGAGGTTTATTAGTATTGATGCACCGGGGGCATCAATTGAAATGATAAAGTTATGATCAGGATAACGGAACTGGCCCGTAAACAGTTCGCCGGGGTTGTAGGGGAAGGCGATACCGCTGTTGATGCCACCGCAGGCAACGGTCGGGATACAATTTTTTTGGCAGGGCTGGTCGGCCCCAGCGGCAGGGTATATGCTTTTGATATCCAGCAGAGGGCGATTCGCAAGACAGCTTCATTACTGGAACAAAACAATCTGCACAAAAGAGTCGCATTGATTCATGCCGGGCATGAATCAATGGCATCTCATATAGAGGGGCCGGTAACGGCGGCGATGTTTAATCTGGGTTATCTTCCCGGAGGGGATCGTTCCATCGTAACCCGGCCGGAAACCACCCTGCAGGGTTTGGCTGCAGCACTGCAACTGTTAAAATCCGGCGGCCTTGCAACCCTGGTAATTTACCCCGGACATGAAGGGGGAGCAAAAGAGAAAAAGGCGCTTATCGATTATTGTTGCACTTTGGACAGCGAAGAATTTAGAGTTATCTATACAAGGCTGCTTAATTGCAGCGGAAATCCACCGGAACTGCTGGCAGTAAAAAAATGCTCCGGCAGAGGCGGATCCGGTCAGATCTGTTGCAACCTGCCTTACAAGGTGGCAGAAACAGTAACGG
>MTBK01129443.1_pt1 | contig 15781 bp, 14 predicted proteins | sample 1535981 | NCBI WGS metagenome assembly MTBK01 (sample SAMN06109225, study PRJNA356200) | anaerobic digester metagenome | isolation source: biogas reactors fed with pig manure or primary and secondary sludge | place: Spain | collected 2016-06-30 | reverse complement strand
ATGCACAGGAGCAGCTTAACCGCCTCACCGGGCGGACGGGCTTTTCTTCACACCTGGCCCTCCTCTCGGACAGGCGAATCGTCTATGTGGACGGTGAGCAGGCGACAGGTGTAGTCAGGGTGAATGCGGATATAGGGACAGCCGCACCCATACACTGTTCCGCCACGGGGAAAGCACTGGCGGCCTATATTGAACGGGGCGAAAGGGAAATAGTTGTCGCCAGTTATCTCGAAGGCGCCGACAGCTTTACTGTGTACACGGAGCAAACGATCAGTAATCCCCTTGATCTGGAAAAGGAGTTCTCGCATATTCGGGCGTACGGTTATGCCCTGGATGATGAAGAATACGAACCGGGAGTGCGCTGCCTGGCTGCACCCATTTTTAATGAGCGCGGCCAGGTGGCCGCCGTTATCGGAATATCGGGAACAGCGGTGCGGCTGAACAGACCGGCTGTTCCAAAGCTGGCGGCCCTGGTCTGCCATGCTGCAGACAGCATATCCAGGGCGATAGGGTGCAGCGATCCCCGGAGCCACCGCAAGATTGAGCCTGATAGTATTGCTGGTGCCGGGCACCAGTGTAAGTAACTGCACAAAGGGGTTGGCATGGGATGTACAACGTTGTTCTTGTTGGATGCGGACGTATATCGGAGCTGCATGCCCTCGGTTACAAAAATTTGCCCGGAGCCCGGCTCCATGGGCTTTGCGACGTGGATATATCCAGGGCTGAAACCAGGGGCAAAGAGTGGGGTGTGCAGAAAATTTACCGCGATTACGAGGAGGTGCTCTCCGATCCTGCAGTGCAGATTGTGGAAATATTGACGCCGCACCATCTGCACTGCACCATGACGGAGGAGGCAGCCAGGGCCGGAAAACATATCTCTGTGCAGAAGCCCATGGCTCTCAACCTGCAGGAGGCTGATCTCATGATCGATGCAGCCCGACGAGGCGGGGTTATGCTGCGCATTTATGAAAATTTTGTCTACTACCCTCCCTACGTAAAGGCAAAAGAGCTCATTGAAGCGGGGGAAATCGGCGAACCCCTTACATTTAACCTGCGGGTCAGGTGCGGCGCGGGTAAAGACCAATGGGATGTACCGCTGGAGGCCTGGGCCTGGCGTATAAACCCTGAGATGGGCGGCGGCTGCCCGGTGATGTTCGATCATAACTACCATAATTACTCTCTGGCTACCTACCTGCTCGGACCGGTAGAAAAAGTGGCTGCATGGATGGACCGGTCGGAGATTGTCCCCGGCAGCGGCATTTTCGTGAATGCCCCTGCCACGGTGATGTGGAAATACCGCAATATAAAGAGAGCTTACGGAGTCATGGATGTGGCCATGGCGCCGGAACTCCAGATCGACACCCGCCATTATGCCGATGAAAGCAGGCTGGAAATTACAGGCACCCGGGGCATAATATTTGTAAATCGCTGTACCGGCAAACTGCAGAACAGGCCGCCCTTAGAGCTTTACCGCGACGGTGTAACCACCTCATTCGAACATATTCGCTGTGATTGGGATTACAGTTTTGTCAAAGCTACGCATGACCTCATCGATTCGCTGGAAAAAGGGGTGCAGCCGAAACTATCCGGGGCCGAGGGCCGGGCGGTCCTGGAGTTCACCCTGGCGGCCTGCGAATCGGCAGAGAAGGAGAAACAGGTGGTGCTGTCGAGCTTTTCAGACAGCGGAGAATGCAGTTCATGAGTGAAAAATTGTTAAACAGCTCCAGGGTCACCGGTGGCCTGGACCGCTCGGCTCACCGTTCCCTGCTTTTCGGCCTGGGCCTGCGCAGGAAGGATCTGGAGCGGCCCATCATCGGAATCGCCAATTCCTGGACGGATATGGTTCCCGGGCACAGTCACTTAAATGAGATTGCCGCGGCGGTGCGCGAAGGGATCTGCTCTGCCGGAGGCACACCGCGGGAGTTTCACACCTGCGCAGTTTGCGACGGCCTGGCCCAGGGACACTCCGGAATGCGCTATTCCCTGCCCAGCCGGGAGAATATTGCAGACTCCGTTGAGATCATGGCCCGCGCCCACTGTTTCGATGGCCTGGTCCTGCTCTGCGCCTGCGACAAGATCATCCCCGGCCAGCTGATGGCCGCCCTTCGTCTCAACCTGCCGTCCATCCTTGTAACGGGAGGGTGCATGGCGCCGGGATACTGGAAAGATGGCGGCAACCTGACCCTGAGCTCCATGCGAGAGTTTATCGGCGCAGTCCGGTCAGGCAGGCTGGCCCCGGGGGAACTGGAGCGCATCGAGGAGAGCGCTATACCCGGCGCAGGGAGCTGCGCCATGCTCGGTACCGCCAATACGATGTCCCTCCTGGGGGAGGCCATGGGCATGTCGCTCCCGGGAATGGGCGCCGCCCCGGCCGTGGAGGCCATCAAGCTGCGCCTGGCCCGGAGCAGCGGTGAAAGAGCCGTCGCCCTGGTTAAAAATGAACTGACGCCTCGCCGTATCGTCACCGCCGGAGCGCTGCACAACGCCATAGCCGTGGATATGGCCCTGGGCGGATCCACGAACAGCCTCCTGCACCTGCTCGCCCTTGCCCGGGAGGCGGAGATAGATCTCCATCTCGATGATTTTTCCCACATTTCCGCCCGGGTTCCCCACCTCTGCGATCTGCTGCCGGGAGGTAGATACCCCGTAATAGAGCTATATCGCGAAGGGGGTGTGCCCGCCCTGATGTCTGTACTGGAGCCACTGCTCGATAAAAACACCCTTACAGTGAGCGGCAAAACCGCTGGAGAAATCATTGCCGAATGGAATATGGAGCCGCCCTGTGAAAGGCAGGGCAGGGTGATCCGGTCCTTGAACAGGCCCCTGCATCCCTCGGGCGCTCTGGCTGTTCTTTACGGCAACCTGGCCCCGGAAGGGGCTGTGGTCAAGGCAGCTGCCGTTAAAGAGAAGGATCTGATCATGCGCGGGCCGGCATGCACTTTTGATTGCATGGAGGATGCCCTCAGCGCCGCTGTTTCAGGCGGCATCGAGCCTGGCGCTATTCTGGTTGTACGTTACGAGGGGCCCGCCGGAGGGCCCGGTATGCGCGAAATGCACATGCTCAGCGCCACCCTCTCGGGAATGGGGAGCCCCTGCGCCGTAGTTACAGATGGGCGTTTTTCAGGATCAAGCCGCGATCTGCGCATCGGCCATGTTTGCCCCGAGGCGGCAGCTGGCGGCCCCATTGCCCTGGTGCGCGACGGCGATCCCATACTTATCGATGTGCCGGGCCGGCGCCTCGATTTGCAGGTATCCCGGGAGGAATTGGCCCGTCGAAGGGCGCAGCCGCCGCTACGCCCTATCACCGGCGGCATTCTGGATCGCTATCGCAACCAGGTTGGCCCGGCAGCAAAGGGGGCTGTTCTGTCTAGAGAAGTTTCTTCGGATGCACTGAAACGGGAATAAGAGATGGGAGAATAGTGATGAACAAAATTATCAGGGTCAATATGACAGCGGAAAAGATCACGGTAAATCCGGTCCCCCGGGAATACAGGCTTCTCGGTGGCAGGGGATTGACCTCGAGGATCGTCTTCGACGAAGTACCCCCGGAAGCGGAGCCCATGGGTTTGGACAACAGACTGGTCATCGCTCCCGGTTTGCTTGCGGGCACCGCCATGTCTTCCGCCTCCCGCCTTTCCATAGGCGGAAAGAGCCCGCTTACCCGGGGGATCAAGGAATCCAATTCCGGGGGCACGGCGGCGGCAAACCTGGCACAGCTGGGGATTAAGGCGATCATTGTAGAAGGTGAAGCCCGCAGAGGCGATCTCCACTGCCTCTACCTGGGCAAGGAGAAGGCTGAGCTGCACCCTTTTCCCCATGCACTCACCGGGGCTTATGAATCTGCCGACTTTTTGAGGAAATATTATTCCGAAAAAATTTCGCTCATACTTATAGGACCGGCGGGGGAGATGGGGCTGTCTGCGGCGGGCATTGGCATCACCGATCCCCAGGGCCGTCCAAGTCGCTACTGCGGTCGGGGTGGATTAGGCGCGGTTATGGGCGCCAAGGGGCTGAAAGCTGTGGTCATCGATCCTGAGGGTGCCGGCAGGCCCGGCTATGCCAACCGTGAAGCCTACCTGAAAACAACAAAAGAGCTGGTGCAGCTGCTCCGGGATAATCCACAGACGGGAAAAATATATCCGCTGTATGGAACAGCGATCATGACTGCCCTGACAAATAGCATGCATGCGCTGCCCACGCGAAATTTTTCCAGCGGTACTTTTGAAAAAGCGGAAAATATTAACGGTGAAAGCATGCGCAGCCTCATCGAGCAGCGGGGCGGAGCCGGCCGCACCGCCCATGCCTGCATGCCTGGCTGTGTAATCAATTGCTCCAATGTTTTTCCCGATGCCGCCGGCAAAGAAATTGTCAGCCCCCTGGAATATGAGACCATCGGCCTGCTGGGAAGTAACTGCGGCATGGGCAGCCTCGATGAGATCGCCCGCCTGAATTACCTTTGCAATGACCTGGGCCTCGATACGATAGAAACAGGGGCCGCCCTGGGAGTGGCCATGGAGCAGGGTCTGCTCTCTTTTGGCGATGCTGATGCGGCGGAAAAACTGTTGGCGGGGATCTTTGATAATGCCCTCCCCGGCAGAATCATCGGCGGAGGAGCACTGCTTACCGGTCGTATCCTCGGTTCCAGGCGCATTCCCGTAGTCAAGGGACAGGCCATGCCTGCCTATGATCCCCGCGCAGTTAAGGGCTTCGGCGTGACCTACGCCACCTCGCCCATGGGAGCAGACCATACTGCAGGCAGCGTGATCCGGGCCCAGGTCGATCATACCGATCCCGGACCCCAGCCCGCACTTTCCAGGGGGGCGCAGTTGAATTGCATGATCGTTGATTGTTTAGGCCTCTGTCTCTTTACCCTCTCCGCCCTGGGAGCGCACCTTGACAAGGTCGCCGCCCTGGTTAAGCACCTGACAGGCGAAAATTACGATGAAGACATCCTGGCAAAAACCGCTTCCTCCATTCTGGCCCTGGAATGCGACTTTAACCGGCGGGCCGGGTTTGGCCCGGCGCACAACAGGCTGCCAGAATTTATGACAAAAGAACCCATGCCGGGCCTTGGTACCGTTTTCGATGTTCCTGATGAGGCGCTGGATTCTTTACATGCCAGAGAGTGAGCAAGGCATAAATATCGATCCGGGAGGTTTGATTGCAATGAACGGAAGTGAAGCTGCGGAGACAGTCCCTCTGAAGATGAAGCTCGGTTACGGTCTAGGAGACTTCGGAGCCAACTTGTTGTTCCAGTGTGTCGGCTTCTACCTCCTTTTTTATTTTACAGATGTGCTGTTTATCGGAGCAGGCTTGGCCGGAACCATCATCATGGTTGCCAAGATCTGGGATGCAGTTACCGATCCCCTCATGGGGAATATTTCAGACAGAACAAGAACGCGCTGGGGATCAAAGAGAGTTTATTTGCTCCTGGGCGCCCTGCCTCTGGCCCTCTCTTTTTACCTGCTTTTCTACGGTCCCGATCTTACCGGCAGCAGCCTGAATCTCTATGCCCTTGTAACCTTCGTCCTCTTCTGCACTTTCTATACTGTAGTCAACATACCTTACGGGGCGCTTACATCGGCTCTGACTTTGGATGCAAAAGAGCGCGCTTCCATAACCGGGTACCGGATGTCCTTCGCCATCCTGGGTACACTTGTCGTGGCCGGGGTAACCCTGGTCCTGGTCGCTCTTTTTAAAACCCAGCAGGAAGGATTCAGATTTGTCGGAGCTCTTTACGGCATCGCCGCTGCCCTTTTCACGCTCATCGCCTTTTTGACCACCAGGGAGAAAAAGGATTACGGGGAGAAGAAGAGTGCATCTTTTAGAGAGGAAATATCCTACGTTTTCAGGAATACTCCCTTTTTGAGCCTCACCCTGGCCACCCTGCTCCAGTACGTGGCACTGGGCATGACCGCAGCGATGGTCACCTTTTTCTTTAAGTACCCCCTGGCAATGGAAAAATTCACTCCCATTGCCTTTGCCCTGCTTTTTGTAACAGCGGTCCTCTTCATGCCCTTCTGGGTATACATGTCGCGCCGGCTGGGAAAACGGCCCGTTTTCATCGCCGGCATGATTATTTTTGGCGGGGCTCTGCTGCTGATGTACTTTGCCACGGTGTACGGAATGGCCGCTATCATCACACTGCTGGTTATCGCCGGTGTGGGTCTCTCCACGGTTTACCTCAGCCCCTGGTCCATGATCCCGGACACCGTGGAATATTCTGAATGGAAATTCGGGGCAAGGCGGGAAGGGACCATCTACGGTTTCTTCTATTTCGCCCACAAGGTTGCCGCAGCCATGGCGGGGTTTATCTGCGGGCAGGGACTGTCGCTGGCCGGCTATGTGCCTGATGTGGTTCAGACACCAATGGCTGAAGAGGGAATCAAGATCCTGATGACTATCTTCCCGGCCGGGGTAATTCTACTCGGTATAATCGTGATTAGCTTCTACCCCATAAGCGGCGAGATGCATTCGGGTATGGTGGCTGAAATAGCAAAGCGGCATGCGAAAGCAGGTTAAGAGACGGAACTTTCGCCTATTCTCCCCACAATACTATAAACTCCGGTCTGGGGATCGTGAAGATATTCCTTTGCCAGGCGAAAGTTTTTAATCTCGCCGGTGCTGCGCAGGTGAAGGCGCGGGCCGGTGCAGCGCTGGGGTACCCCGCCGATGGTAATACTGCGGTTTTGATCAGGAGTGATGGGCAGATCCTGACCGATCATCTCCCTGATCAGCGATTCCACAACAGCCAGATCGGCAGACGGCCGGCGGCTGTAATAGAGGACAAAACCATTGCAAACATCGCCGTGCCCTTCAGCCGGCGGCACACCCAGCTTCTGCAGCACCAGCTGGGTGATATCCTCAGCGGAATGCGCCATCTTGCGGTAGTAAAGAGATTTAAACACTACCGATTTGATCTCCTCGGGGAAGGGCCCGAAAGGCCCGGGACGAGCGGTGATCACCTCCTGGCCGATCCCCACCAGGACATGGGCATTCATCTTCAGAACGGGGTAGAGCAGATCGAAGTGCTCCACGATCACGCGGCACCCTTCACGCAGCCCTTTGTGCACCGCTTCGGCCAGAAGAGGCGGCCGGGTAAAAGCCTGTTCGAAATGCATGTCGAGATGATAGGTATGGTGCTCAAAGAGATCGCTCTCAAAATGATACAGCAGCGGCAGGGGGCGTACATTGATCCCTTCATCGTCATTGGTCAGCTCAAGCCCCGGAAACATACCCTGGATCAGCACAGACTTGCCAGCGCCAGCATCACCGATAACCCCCACCAGGCTGTCTTCAGCGGAAAGGTAGCGCTGCCCCAGGTGCGCACCCAGCCCGAGGAGCCTTCTGCGCCCCCGGGGCGCAAAATATATCGCTCTGATTAAATACTCATGTGGCTGCATTGATATCACTTCTTTCCACAGTCCCGTTCTGAGCCGGTAAATGACACCGGGTATTTATGCCAATATTTATTGACCGGTCCATCATCAACCCGGACAATAATCATGGAGAAGGTGTAATTCATGATTTCCAGCAACATTTTCACAGTCATCCCCTATACCTCACCATGTTGCCCTTAACCTCAACCACAGCCAACTCCCCCGGTTTCAAAAACTTAGAATCTTTCATTGGGAGAATAAACGCAAAAATGCCGGGGTCAAAAAAGAGTTTTTTTCAATTTAAGTATGCGCAGCACCCGCTGCATCTCGTTATAGACGATCATCATCCCTTCATCAACACCCATCCCCGGCTTGGCCAGCATCTGATCAGGCCTCGCCGCCAGGGCTGCGTGGACGCAAACCTGCGCCGAGCGATCCGTCTCATTGCAACTGCCCCCCAGGTAAGCGCCTATACCCTGTTTTTTAGCATAGAGGATCGCTTCAATGCTGTTGTGCAGCCCCCCCAGATCAGGCGTCTTAACCTGGATCATATGGCCGGCGCCGGCATCGACAAAATCGCGGACGTCTTCAAGGGTATTGCACCATTCATCAGCGACAATTTCAACACCGCTGCCCATCACAGCGAGTCTCTCTTTCAATTTCGCCAGAGTCTCGATCTGTCCCTCTTTCGAGCCCATATCCACAGGTCCCTCCAGGCGCAGGCTTAAAGGTGCCGCCTCTTCTTCCAGACGGCACAGGTATGCGCTAATTTTTTCAAGATCATTGCCATAAGCCTGGCTAAGGGTGCCGTAGACATCTAGATGCAGAACAGGGAGGTAATCTTTGCCGCCAATCTCTTCAACCCGCCGCTGCAGCCAGCCAACATATTCGAGCAGCTTTTCGCCTTGCGGGCCCAGCTTACTTTGGACATGATTGATCAGCCCGTGAGGCAGGACATCGGCCCGCTTGATCATAGCTTTGTCTGCGTTGGTGTAGCGCTCATCGCCGGTCTGGGCAAAGATGGGTATGGGCTCTAAAAGAAGAGGCAGATCGTACTCTTCAGCAAGCACCTCGCACATGAGTTTGCCGCTCTTTATGGAGACAGCATGCAGCAGAGCCTGCGACAAACCGTAACGCAGGGCTGTATGCAAACTCTTCCCATCAGGACCGGGAAGTAGATCAAATTCCCGGACCGCCTCGTTAAAAGTGCTGATCTTAAGACCCTTTAGCCGTTCAGCCAGGTATCCTTCTACCAGAGGAATAAAATCTTCTGCCAGGAACAGCGGATCCCGCCCATCCGCGCCGGAGTACTGCACTGCCGCACAGTCACCGAAAGCAATCCCCCCTCCGGTGAGGATTAGTATAATGCTCAAAGATTCGCCGCGCTGGCGCACCTCGCTAAAACCTGCAGTAAGCGGTGCGCCACGATATGCGGCGCCGTCTTCCACGGCGCCCATTTTGATGGCCGCCTGGTCGTCAAAGTAGAAACCGGTGAGGCCGGGAGCAGCCAGCACCTTTTCAATTCTCATTTTAAATACTCACCTCGGTTTGCCCACCAGCCTGCCTTTGCTGATAGCGTAGATATCATCAATAACCATACGAAAACCAGGCTCTCTTTTTTCACTGAGGCCTCGCTCTTTTATTTTAACTGCATGAAAATTGCGGGTCTCTGCAGAGAAAGGCAGATCTCCAAAGCGCAGAATCCGGATGGCCCCTTCATTATCCCGCACGGGAATGACACTCCCCCTGGTCCAGCGCGACGGTGCAAAGGGGATATCAAGCACCCCCGCCTCGAAGGAGCGCACCACACCAAGAGCCAGGTCGCCTTCACCGAGCTTCTGCACCCCGGCGATAATCTCTTCCACTTCCCGCTCGATGATCGCCTCTTCCTGGCGCAATTTCTCTGTTTGCTCCAACTTTTGCTCATCAAGCATGCTCATTACCTGGCGCGTGCAGAGCAAACCAGCGATGTTTGCCTCTGCTGTAGGAATACCCAGAGCTTCGTGCGGTGTCTTCACAATAACCTTGTCCACGCCACCCAAAGCTGCGGTGGCGGCACCCCAGGCGATAACCCCCATGGCTCTTGATTCATCCTGGGGAAATCCGCCCATCCACTGATGGAAGACCGTGGTAAGCAGAACATCATCGAAGCCGGCACGATCCAGATAGTTTCGGCCAAGACGGGCCAGCGTGCGCAGGGCTGCCGTGTCTTGAACAAGGTTGCCCCCCTGGCCGTAGCCAATGGCAATGCTTTTTACGCCCTGTTCAGCCGCCAGGAGGGCTTCGATGATCCCCACAGCATGGGAGAGACAGGGCGGAACCAGCGTGCCCGTTAAAGGCCCAAACATTTCCCGGTTGATAATAATATCGTTCTCCGCATAGGCACCGCAGAGGCGATCCACATACTGCCAGTGAAGCAGTGAAAGATCAAGAGGAATATCCTTGGCATAGGGGATATTGTAAGAGATCCCGCCGCCTTCAAAGTCACTAAAGCCTGCAGCCAGGGTGATCTCGGCCAGAAGGCGGGCATCGGGAGTCCCATGGCGAATCTGGACGGGAACTCCTGCCGCCTCCACGATTTTACGGCAGTTGGGCACACCGTAATTCACTGCCGGAAAGCCGTTCAGAAGAGAGCGTCCCGCCAGCTTTGATTCTTCAATCCCTCTTTGGGCCTCTTCGTAGCGGTTCTGGCGAGTATAGGAATCAATGGTTGTGGGCAAAAAATCTGCCCCTCCTTCCAGTTCCAGCCTGGTGAGAAGCACCAGGTGCTCTGACAGCAGGGCTACCCCGGCGCGGGGCTGCAAAAATATGCGCCTCTCTTCATGCCCCGCCCGCAGCTTGCCGTAGGATCTTTTACTTTCCGGCAGGTTCCGGTGAAAAACAAAGGCATCGGCAAGATCAACACCCACACCCGTGGGCCACGAAGTAAGCACAGCGCCACGCTCTGCCACAAAAAGGGCATCATCCCAACGGCGGTCCTGCAATTTATGCTCTGGTTTCAAGGCGTAACCCTCCCTAAAGGTAACAATGTCTCCCGAAGAAGAGCCTGAGCCGTCTCCGGGAATGCCTCGGCTAGAAGGCCTGCGGCAAAAAGAATATAAGGACGATCGAGAAAAAGCTGAGGCGAACGGGGAGTAAGAGTAAGTGGATCCTTCAGGGAAAGAGACGCCTGAAGCAGCGCCCCCGGATCAGCACTGTGTACAAGGGCGCCGCCGGTAGCCAGTAGGGTTGCTGTTTCCGTTAAATCTTTGCCACGCTGCACCCAGAGCCTTCCTTCAGGCGTATAGGTTTCTGCCAGCGATCCTGCATGACGCCGCAGTGCCTCCCGGACAGCAGCAATGGCAAAGGCGCAGTCAAAGGCAAACTCCCGTTCATTACCGGGCAGAAAGGCGCGAGAGGAGGCCACCATCCGGGCATGAGCCTCCAGTTCGTCCGGTGCCACGACAAAGGGAAGATGGCCAATGAGCTCCCCTGCCGGCACAATTTCAAGCAAAGCCAGCAGGCTCACCCTCATCCCCAGATCGCCTTCAACACTGCGCTTTACAAGAGGCTCCGGAAGTCCCTTGACGATACAGCCGCTGCGGCGGGGCCTGCCATCGGCAAAAGAATGAATGTCAGTGGTAGCTCCGCCCAGATCGACAATGATCACATCGTCCCCCGAGGCTTTCCAGTAGAGCTCTCCTGCTTTCATCACCGCCAGAGGAGTGGGCATAGCCAGCCCGACCTGCTGCTGCACTTGATCAAGGCCTTTGGCTTTGGTGATTTCTGAAAGGTAGAGCCGGCGAATGGCTTCACGGGCAGGTTCAACATCAAGGCGATTCACTTCAGGCATGACATTGCCCGCTATAACCACCCGGGGCACCTTGCCCTGCAATATTGTCGCAGCTTCATGCACAGCAGACTTGTTCCCCGCCAGCACTACCGGCACGGAGAGCCCTGAAGCAGCAATGCGCGAGGCATTTTCCAAAATGGTTTTTCGGTCACCGCCGTCGGTGCCACCGGCCAGAAGCAGGAGATCGGGCTTAAGCAGGCTGATCTCGGCGATCTCTGTTTCATTTAGAATGTAAGCATAGGTCGATAGCACCCGCGCACCCGCCCCCAGAGCAGCTTCACGCGCCGCTTTGACCGTCAATTCGGGGACAAGACCGACAGCAACAATCCTTAGTCCGCCGGCTGCAGAGCTGCTCGCCCTTTTAAAAACAACTCCGTCAAGCTGCACCGGGGAAAACTCTTTCAGCGCTTCTTCCAGGCCCTCCATTAAATCGCTTTCCACCGTCGTCGGTGCCTGGGATACGCCCAGCAGACCCGGAGGATCCAGTGAAACCAGAGCAGTCTTCGTACAGGTGCTGCCAAAGTCAATTAGTAGCGCTTTCATGGGGAAAGATCCTCTTTCAAATGAGCAATTGCTTCTTCCGGAAGGGTGCCGGGTGGATAGACACGATCAAAACCCATCTCGATAAAAAGCTGCTCCACCTCATCAAAGGTGCGCTTGCCCACCACGAGGTTGCCCCCCACATAGAGAAGAATCTCGCCTATCCCGGCCTCGCGGCATTTTTCACGCAAACCGCGGCAGTCGATCTCGCCATGACCATAAAGAGACGATACCAAAATTACACCTGCATCACTTTCCACGGCAGCGTTTATAAATTCCTCCTGAGAGACCATTACCCCGAGGTTGATTACTTTGAAACCGGCCTCGCTTAAAACCATGTCCAGGATTTTGTTTCCCACAGCATGTACATCAGCCCCGATTACGCCGAGAACAACCCTATTATTTCGCAGCAAAAACCGGCCCTCCCCTCTCCTCCATTACCTTTATATTGTTATTCTCCTGAGCAATTCACGCCGGATCATCCCCTGTTCCATGCTGGCGACCACTTCAAGAATATGCTAAAGCAATAATGTTGCCAGGTCCAGCCCAAATCAGGCTGCAGGAAATTCGAGTCCTGCATGAATATTAACCCTGTTGCATTTATTCTTAATGCAACAACATTTCCCTGCTTTATCTAAAATATAAGAGTTATATTTGTAATAATTGCAATCACTTTATCGATTTTTAAACAGGGAAATACAGTTCCATGGATATGTCCTTTGCATTCACGTAACGGCAAAGTCAATCCAATAAAAACAGCGCCCGCCAGGAACGGTACCGGGAGGCTGACCAATTTTCATTATACCAATTTTTCCAGCGCTCTATCGATTATCCTGTCAATTTTATCCTCCACATCGTCCTCCAGCGGTATGGGGCGGTGTGCTTGAAGAAGGCGGCTAATCTTCTCTTTAATCCTTACGCCCATTGTTTTCGAGCCCCCTTCTTTCCAGGTGCTGAAGCTGTTGAAGTCGGATAGGACAGGCTGCCAGCTGTCCCGGAAATGAGCAACGGTATGCTCATCGCCGAGAAAACTGCCGCCCGGCCCTACCCTGCGAATCGCCTTCACCGCCAGATGCTCCGGGGAGCTGTTCAGACCCCGGAGCAAATATTTCGTCCGTGATATCACCTCGTCCATGAGCAGTAGCATCTCCAGGGAACCGGTCCGGCCCGATTCTATATAGAAAACATCATGCATGAGATTGCAGCCCTGCAAAGCCCCGAGCAGAGTGAACATGGTCGCCTCGACCGCAGCCTGCTCGTCAAAAAGCTTAGCGCTGCTGCAGCCGGCATAGCCCCAGGAGGGCAGCCTGTAAAAACGCGCCAGGTCGCAGAGCGCCCCCTGAAGCAGCAGTGCTTCAGGCACGGCGTAGAGTGCCTGCATGGTGCGCATATCAAGAGGCGAATCGCCATATCCGTACAGGAATGGAGCCCCCGGGTTTTTTAGCTGGTGGACCACCAGACCGCTGAGCGCTTCGGCATTGGCCTGCACCACCGTTCCGGCCACCGTTACCGGTGTGGAGGCCCCGGCTACCGCGCCGCAGGCAAAGTTCACCGGCACACCGGATCGTGCAGCCAACAGCAGCTTATCCACCGATTCGAAAGGCAGCTGCAGGGGCGAGGTGGGCTCACAGTAGAGAGCAAAGTGAGGCCGGTGCCGCAGCTTTTCCTTTCCGCCCACAACCTCAGCAGCCATGTTAACGATATCATCAAGTGCAGAGGCGTCTTCGGCGATCACTACCTGGGGCTTGGTGCTGTTTTTCAGCATCAGGGCATATTGCAGCCGGTTGATCATTCTTTTGTCGACTTCAGAAAGTAGCCCCATGGACATGACAAAATCAAGGTGGGGCAGGGCGTCAACGATGCGGATTGCCGCCGCCGCATCCTCGCTGCGCCAGGGACGGCGCTCCCCGGTAAAGGGGTCGAGGTAGATGAGCGTATCCGATCCAGCCCCATAATGTACATTCGACTTCTCCAGCCTGAGCGCAGGTTCACCCTGGCGATCGTAGAGGGTAATCCTGGAGGGTGCCGTGCGGAGCGCCCATTCCACCAGGGATGCCGGGAAATAGACACGGCCCCCCGGCTCGGCATGGGCGCCCGCCTTCAACAGCAGGGCCACCGCCTCTTCGTGATGAATAAGCACCCCGATCTCGTTCAATATCTGCAGGGAGGCGCTGTGAATCTCTTCGACCTGCTTCAATTCAAGGGTGCGAAGGGCCAGGCCCTCCCCGTGCTTGCTCGCGTAGCGCATATTCATGCCCCCTTTATGATTTACCCCTCTTTTCGAATTCTTTGATAATCTTCTGCATCTCTTCAGCGGCGCCGTCGGGCAGTGGCGAAGCACCGTGACCGGCCAGGATCTTCCTGACCTCCTCAAGGGAACCGTCCAGCGGTGTAGCTTTACCCTTTGCCTCCCACTGTTCCCAGCGATGGCGGACCATGAAACGGGGGGACCAGATCTCCTCGCGAAAATAATTGAAGGTGTGCTCATGGCCCATAAAATCGCCACCGGGTCCCACATCGTCTATGCAGTCAACTGCCAGGTGATCCGCTGAAATGCGGGTGCCGCAGCCTGTATAGCGGGCCATGGCGATGATGTCATCGCAGATGGCCAGGAAAGGCAGATAACCCGTTTTGCCCCCTTCAAGATAACCCACATCATGAACCAGGTTGCATCCTGCAAGCTGCGCCAGCAGGATGCTCATCGACGCTTCAATGCCAGCCTGGATGTCGGGCAGCGGAGCGTTGACACAACCGGCCTCGGTGAAGTTCGGCAAGCCGTAAAATTGGGCCAGCTGCGTCATCACCGCGTAGTTCATCGAGGTCTCCGGCGCACCATAAAGGGTAGCTGTTGTCTTCATATCCATAGGCGTGGCCCCGCCTCCGATGATTACCGGCGCGCCTTTCTTTTTCAACTGGGCCATGACCACGCCGGCCAGGCTTTCAGCGTTCATCTGCACAATGCAGCCGGCCTTTGTTACCGGTGTGGTCGCCCCGGCCAGGACCCCCGGCGTATAGATTACCGGAATATTGTACTCGAAACACTTGAACATTTTCCCCACACCATCATGGGTATGTACCAGTGGCGATATGGGTTCAGTGTAAAGGATGATATAGGGATTGGCAGCAAGGTGCTCCAGCCCGCCAGAGGAGGCCGCCGCCATCATGATGAGCGCCTCGGTGTTTTCAGGGTTATGCGCAGTAAAAATGATGGGCTTGCTGCTGTAAGACGTCATCGCTTCAAACTGATGAAGATCGCTAACAGCGGGATTGGTATCTGAAGCGATGGCATAGCTCATCAGAAAATCAAAGTTGGGCAGGGCATCTATCACCTTCGAGGCATGGATAACATCCTCTTTTGTCGAGACCCTTCTTTCCCCGCTTTCCATATCTATGGTAAAGGGAAGATCCGACCCCGTTCCGTAGTAGGAGCGGTTTTTTTCCAAAGGCATGACGCGGCTCCCCAGACGATTGGCAATGGTGATCCGCTGCGGAGCCGTCCGGATGCACTCCTCCACCAACCACCCCGGCACCCAAACCCGTTCGCCCTTCACGCGGCAGCCGGCCTCTTTAAGCAGGGCCAGCGCCTCTTTATGTTTCACCAACATCCCGGTCCGCTCAAGAACCTCCAGGGAAGCGTTGTGGATCTGCTCCAGCTGCGATGTCGTAACCCATCTTAAAAAGGGCGTTGCCTGCAAATCGTGGTTTGAAATAATTTTGTCCATCTTACAGCCCCCTTCAGGTTGTTCCCCGATCCGGCAGGTCCGGACCGGAGACAAATTCCACCAGCCCCAGCTCATTCAATTTAGCCCGGCTGATTGTCCCATCTTCATTCCAACCCATAAGCCTGTAATATTCCCACAGCATGGGCTGCAGATCGACGACGGAGCCATTGCAGGGGCCCCCGCTCACCGGTTCGGTAATAAATTTTTCAGGAAGGGTGTCGTCTTCTCCCCCGGCTCCGAACCTGAAATTAAGCAATCTCTCCGCATTAACCACTCTCTCACCTATTTTGAGCAGATCGCCTCCGGTA
>MTBK01057832.1_pt1 | contig 15818 bp, 11 predicted proteins | sample 1535981 | NCBI WGS metagenome assembly MTBK01 (sample SAMN06109225, study PRJNA356200) | anaerobic digester metagenome | isolation source: biogas reactors fed with pig manure or primary and secondary sludge | place: Spain | collected 2016-06-30 | reverse complement strand
CATTTAAGGGAGAAACTCCTGGCGCATGAAGGGCACGATCTCTCGAAACTCCGGGGCAACTATATCTGTACACGAAAAAAATGCTGCCTGGAATAGCCTGCCGAAAAACACCCGCTGTCAGCCAAAATCCTGCTCCGAGCGGCCGTTTGAGGAACGAAAGGAGCAAATAGAGTGAACTGTGTTATAATTTAAGCGGCGATTGTCAGACCCAGCTTCACCATGCTCTGCGAATGAGGCCGCACTGCTAACCGGACACCGCTTTAGAGGCCAAGGACAAACAAGCAGGTGATACCAAATGTTCACCGCATTGCTCACCAGGGCAATCCGGCGGCGCCTGGTCGGACCGGAACAGAGGTTTTCCTTTCAGGCGGCAAAAAATATCGATCCGGGGCCGCTTGAAAGAACCGGTCTCTATATCCATATCCCTTTCTGCAAGAACCTCTGCCCCTACTGCCCCTACAACAAGATCCGCTATGAGCGAAAGCTGGCGGGGCCGTATCTTCAGGCTCTGCTCGAAGAGGTGGAACAGTACTACAACCGCATCGGCAAAGCGGAGATCACCTCCATCTATATCGGCGGCGGTACTCCCACCAATTTGATCGACGAACTGGGAACCGTTTTAAGCCGGATCAGGGAAAGGTTCCATCTTGTCGGTGATATCTGTATCGAGACCAACCCGGAAGATATCAACGGGGAAAACATTGACAAGCTGCTTCAATGCGGGGTCAATCTGGTCAGCCTGGGCGGGCAGAGCTTTAACAACCGCCATCTGGAGTTGCTCGGCCGGAGTTATGATGCCGCTGTCCTGGAACGCTCTCTCGAACTGGTCCTTGCCGCCGGCTTCAAGTCGGTCAACCTCGACCTGATGTTTGCCCTGCCGGGGCAGACCGCGGCGGAGGTGGAAGAAGACCTGAACAGAGCGCTCTTGAGCGGGGCAAATCAGATCACCGCCTACCCGCTGTTCTCTTTTCCCTATTCCACGGTCGGCCGCTACCGCAGGCTAAAAAAGGTGAAGATGCCAAACCTGGCGGTGCGAAGAAAAATGTACCGCACCATCCACAACTTTTTTTTGGAGCACGGGTTCCACCGGGTTTCCGTGTGGGGCTTTTTGCAAGGCGAAACACCGCGCTACTCATCGGTAACCAGAGAGCGCTATATCGGCCTGGGCGCCGGAGCCGGTTCGCATGTGCCGGGCCTCTTTTACCTGAACACCTTTTCCGTGGATCGGTATATCGACAGCTGCCGAAACGGAAAGCTGCCGGTGGCCCTGAAGATGAACTTTACCAAAATGATGGAGCTGTATTACTGGCTTTACTGGCGCTTTTACGATACCTATATCCCCAAAAAAGAGCTCTTCATGCTCTTCGGCGGGGACAACCGGGAGCTGCAGGTGCTGCTGCGTCTTCTATCCGCCTTCAAGATGGCTACAGACGAGGGCGATGAGATCGCCCTTAATGAACGGGGCTCTTTTTGGCTGCACCTGCTGCAGAACTACTTTGTGCTGCCCTATATCAACCGGATCTGGACCGTGGCGCAAAAGAACCCTTATCCAAGCGAGGTCGACTTTTAGGGAAGCAGACTGCCGGCCCCATGCCCCCAGCGGCGCTGCCGCCGAGGGCCTGTTGACAGCGGCGGCGCAGTAAAGCTATACTTACTCCGGGGAAAAGCAGGGCCGCGAGAATAAAGAGCTTCTTCCGCTATAGATGGCAGTCAACCTCGTTTGGCACACACAATCTCCCTGACGGAGGACCTAGATGGATCTATCGTTTATCATACGGATCACCGTTATCGGTTTGCTGGCGGGAACCGTGGGGACCGGCAGCGGCGGCCTGGCAATCTTGTTCACAAAAGAGATAAAGCCCCGCTTTCTCAGTCTCATCCTCGGCTTTGCCGGTGGAATGATGCTCGATGTCACCTTCCTGGAATTAATCCCCGAATCGATTGAGCAGGGAGGCTTTTTCTACGGCATCACCGGCCTGGCCGGCGGTATCGTCATCTTCCTGCTGCTCGATATCGCACTGCCTCATTTCCATCATTACACCGATGAAAGCCGGCAGGGACACTACCGAAAGATGGGAATTTTGCTCGGTATCGGCATCGCCCTGCACAATATCCCGGAGGGGCTGGCCATCGGCACAGGCTACGTTTCCAGTGAATCGCTGGGCGTAGGACTGGCCCTCATTATCGGCATCCACAACTTTCCGGAAGGGCTGGCCATGGCGGTGGCCATGGATGCCGGAGGAAACAACAAAATTAAGACTCTGGTCGCAACCGTGCTCGCCGGTTTGCCCATGGGTCTGGGCGCTTTTTTGGGAGCGGTGCTCGGCGGGATCTCACCGGTCGCCCTCAGCCTTTCGCTCGGCTTTGCCGGCGGAGCGATGCTTTTCATCACCTGCGACGAGCTCCTGCCCGACGCCCATAGATTATCCCAGGGCTACTCGGCAACAGTGGGCCTGCTTTTGGGAGTGGTTGCCGGAATTCTGATCATCGGTTCGTAGAAACAGAAAAAGAACCGCTCTTCAGACAGTCCGCTAAATAATGATGAAGTGACCGGGAATTAATTCCCGGTCACTTTTGTTTGAACTCATCTTCGAAACCATAAATCTGAGCTGCTCCGCCTCGACTGGCTTAGCGTGCCCCGACGCCGCCCCCACCACCGCCGCCGCCGCCACCGCCGGAGAAACCGCCCCCGCCACCGGAACCGGAGGAAGAGGAGCTGCGCGCGGTGCGGAAAGACTGCTGCATAGAGGTGCCAATCCGGTCAAATGAAGCCGGGTTGTTCATCGCCATATAGAGACAGGGGGCGATGGTCATATGAGTTTGCTCCCGAATCTGTGGATAGACCACCTGCAGCTGCTTGATCACCTGTTTGGCCACACCGAGGGCGACAGCGTAGACCAGATAATGTTCCCAGATCTCCAGAGAGGGAATGGTGGAGCTTTCCAGCTGGGAGAAGTGCAGCAAAAACCGCTTAAACGCTTTCCATTTGGCGTAGTGATCCGCCCCCTTCGGGGTCAGATTCTTCAGGTTCAACGAGAGGATCAGCAGCAGCAGCCCGCAAAGGAAAGTCACGATTCCGGTGGTTATCAAAAGTTCCGCCCAGATCGACAGCAGCCCGGCGGCACACAAGACTATTCCGGTGATGATGCCCGCCCAGACCGGCCCGCCGAAAAACTCCATCTTTTTAACCCGATTCTCCACCCTTGTCTTCCAGTCCTCAAAAAAGGAAGCGGTGCTGTTGCGATTTCGCTTGGCATAGGTTTCGATATCCCTGAAGGTCGCACTTTCTCCGGACCGGGCCACCTGTTTAAAGATGAAATTGAGCAGGTGGTTCTCATGAGGGGCCAGCTGGCCGGTGCCTTTCCCGCGGTAGATCCGGTAGTCGGTGAAGGCGCGCTTGATCACAAGCCCCTTTTTGTCGGTGTACTCTTCCAGCTGCAGGTGCCCCCGCCGGGTCAGATCCATGATCGTGGCGGTGATGTCCTCCGGAACGGTGCGCCCGAGGCGGCTGAAATAACCGGCTTCCGCCGGCGAATATTCACCCGGCAGATCCCGGAAATAGTCTCCCGGATAGGCCTGGGGGTCGCGGTGAGCCCTGAATCGCAAAAACAGGTACAAAATCAGCGCTCCCAGAAAAACAACCACACCGCCGTAGAGGTCAACCCGGCTAAACAGGCGAGCCCTGTTGGCCTTAGCGGCCCATTTTTCTTCTTCCTTCAGGATAACAGGCAGCCCCTCCTGGCCGGAGTGGTGGGCGGCGCCGGGAACCAGCTGTGCGGGGAAGACAACCCGGCCCTCAAGGAAGGTGAGTTTCGGCAGATCGGTTATCTCCCAGACGACGCGGTTATCTTCCTTGGACACATTTCCGTACAGGGGCCCGTGCCCCCACACCCGCAGTTCGTCCTCCGGGACACTCCCGGGCAGTGTGAGCACAACCCGGGCAAAATCAGTGCGTTCGTCCGATTCGTCCCCGATAAACTGATAGTAAAGCTCGGCCACATCGTCGTGCACGAGCACTGCGTCATCGACAATGTACGAAACCGTAAAAGTGCGCTCCTCATTGAGCGCTTCAAAGCTCCAGTCGATATAGATGAGGCCGGGCTTCTCTTCAACATAGAAGATGCCCGGGATATCCTGCGTGCCGATGGGCATCTGCTCGTAAGGCTCACCCTGTTCGCTGACCTGGACATCTCTGATCGATGCGTTATGCTTTAAATAGATATGCTGAAAGGCCCCCCTGAAGCGCCCGTCGAAATTGAAGGTGCGCTCCTCGACAACGCTCATCGAGCCGTCGGGGTGAAGCTCCGCTTCGATGAGCACCTTGGGGAAATGAAAAGATTTGGCCTGCACCGGCGGAGCAAACTGCGCCCAAAAAATGAAACAAAGCCCCAGGCAAAGCACAGCGAGGAACCAACTGCAGCTCCTTGTTCGCAAACCCGTTTCTTTGCGCATGGCTATACCCTAAAATTCAACCCGGACTGCCTGACGCGCTTCTGCCTGGCCCTCCAGATTGAAGTACGCTTCCTGGTAGAACCCGAGCATGCCGGCAATCAGGACTGTGGGAAACCGCTGGATGGCCGTATTGAAATTCAAAACCGTATCATTGTAAAACTGACGAGAGAAGGCGATCTTACCCTCAGTATTGGTCAACTCCTCCTGAAGCTGCAAAAAATTGGTGTTGGCCTTTAGCTCGGGGTAGCTCTCCGCCACGGCAAAAAGCTGCCGCAGGGCACCGGTAAGCGTATTTTCGGCTCCGGCCTGCTCCTCGACATTCCGCGCCTCCATCGCTCTGCTCCGCGCTTCCGTAACCAGTTGGAAGGTCTCTTTTTCATGTGCGGCATATCCCTTCACCGCAGAGACCAGATTGGGTATGAGATCATAGCGCCGCTTCAGCTGTACTTCGATCTGTGCCCAGGCATTCCTGATCCTCTGTCGAAAAGTAACCAAACGGTTGTAGGTGGCGATGAGCGCCACCACGAGCAAAAGTAAAATTCCGCCTCCGAGATACCATCCCATTTTCTCCTGCCTCCCCTGTAGTATTCGGGTTTATTGTCTATTCCATCACAAAGTTATTCGCAATGATGTCGCAATATCCCTGCCCCATAGGGATATTTGTAAAAATACCGCAACTGCACCGGCCTTCGTTATTTGGAAAATCGATCTTTATCCGTTCCTCTCCATCCGGGCATGCTGCCGGCCTGTAAAGTTTGGGTTGATCTATCCTGCCACAGGCTGGAGGAAGCATCCACCCGGCCGCCGCCAACCTCTATGCGATATGCGGTAATTAGCCGGGAGAATCAGCCGGGAAAAGCCGCCCGACAGTTGACGTTTTCACCTGTATATCATATAATTTGGCAGATGCATTATATTGTAAACGAGGTTTTATGCTGAAAAAGAAAGTAAGGTTGACCAAACGAGATTTGGAATCAAGAGCCAAACGCAAGCTTATTTACGAAAAAGCGTTTGAGCTTTTCAAGACCTACGGATATGAGAACACCACCGTGCTCAATATCTGCCAGGCCGCCGGCGTGAGTGTAGGTTCGTTCTATCATTTTTATCGGTCCAAAGAAAGCCTGCTACTGGAGATCAGCAAAAGGTTGGGAAATGTACATATCCCTATTGAAGCGAGCGAAGAGCACCTTCGCTCGCCCTGCAAACCGGTTTTAAACTACCTGCTCGATTATTCCCTGGAGTTCGAGAAGCTCGGTGTGGAGCTGACCCAACAGATCTACCGTGTTTTCGAAAGGGCCTACGTCGATGTAAAAAAGGGAACCATCCAGCCCCTTCGCGCCTATGCCACGCTAAGCTCATTCATCAGCACCGCCCAGGAGTACGGCTCTTTTGACATTTCGATGCCCGCCGACGATGTCGTAGCCTATTTTATTACGATCAGCCGCGGACTTGTTTACGAATGGTGCCTCTGGAACGGCACCTACAGTCTGCGGGAAAAAGCCTCGCGCTTCTTGCCGCGAATAATTAAAACTTTTCTCATCGAAAAATAGCTTCGCCCTCACCTTTGACAATCCGGCCAGCAGAAAGGCCCCTGCAAAAAGGGGCCTTTCTTTCAGAATACACTTTGCCTGGGCGGCGCCTGCTACTTGCTGTATGCAGTTTTGGTCGGACCGGTATAACCGCGCCGGTCCACCAAAAACTTCATCATGCCGCCGCCGCCGGACATGCGCATGCCGGTGAAGTTTTCCTGGGAATAGTCGATCAGCTCCCGGATATCCTTCAGCGTGCCGAAAACCACCTTGCGGAGGTACTCCTGGGTTTGGTAACCGCCGCCGAGATCGGCATCAACATAGTCGGAATATCTCTTCAGGAATTCCTCGGAAAAATCGTTCGCCTCGATGCACTCTTGGGCCGCTTTGGCCGCACAAACACCCGCAGTCATGGCGTGGGGGATGCCCCCGCCGTAGAGCGGTTCAATCATATTGCCGGCATCGCCGACGGCGATAATACCGGCCCGGTAGATCTTCTGATGCTTGCCCGAAGGGAGACGCCAGCCTTTCAGTTTGCCGACATTGACAGCCTCCCCCAGCCTCTCCTGACCGAGTTTGGTGTTATCCCGGAACCACCACAAAATCTCCTCGCTGGTCATGCCGCTTCGCTCCAGGCCGCCCTCGGTGATAAATACACCGACGTTAGCCTTCGTCTTCGACATGGGGAACATCCACACGTAACCGGCGGGCATAAAGAACTCCGCCGGATAGTGGAACTCGATGGCATCGTGCAGCCCGCGCACATTTTCAAAATAGCCGCGGATACCGTAGAAGACATAGTCCGGATTCTCTTCGTAAAAGCCCATCTGGCGGGCCATCATGGAGTGGCCGCCGTCTGCGAGCACAACAAGATCGGCCTTGACCTCAACAGGAACGCCGTTGTGAACGCCACGGATGCCGCAGGCCTGCCCCCGGCGCATGATCACCTCGGTAGCTTCGAAATTCTCAATATAGTCCACCCCTGCGTTGACGGCCGCTTTGTTCACAATATCGTCAAAGATATAGCGCGCCGTGCAGAAAGCGAACTCTCCCTCCGGATAATTGTAGGTGTACATCTCTCCGCGATCATCGCTGAACATGGTCCCGGGGCACTTGTACCCGTGCTTCTCGATCTCTTCATAGATCCCCATCGATTTGAACAGCGGATGGATGCTCTGGACCTGCCCGTCACCGCAGGGCTTGTCGCGAGGGAAATTATCCTTCTCCACCATGAGCACATCAATGCCGAGTTTGGCCATGTGAAAAGCGGCACTGGAACCGCCAACCCCGGCTCCGACAATAACCACCTGACGCTTCTTCATCTTATGCCTCCTCCTTCTCCGCCTCGGGAACGGCGACCATACTGATGACATCCCCCTTGGGACATACCTTCTGACAGACCCCGCACCCGATGCATTTGTCCGGATCCACCTGCCGGTAGCCGCAGGAGAGACATCTTAAGACCTCCAGCTCCGCCTGCGCATCGGTTAACCCCGGTTCGACCAGATCAAAACTGTTGAGCCGCTCTTTCGGATCGAGCATCTCCAGATCCGGAAAGGGAATCTTCAAGCGAACAGCGGGATAGACCTTGTAGCGGCGGTCGCCGGGGCTTATCTGACGCTCAACTGCGTAATCCAGATATTCCCTGCCGGAGAGCTCGTCGTCGATACGGATCGCCGCAGCCCTGCCTGAGGCCATAGCGTCAAGAACCGAGCAGTCCCCCCCGGCGATATCGCCGGCGTAGACCAGATCATCGCCCTCGATGGGCTTGTCGGTCCGCTGACCTGTAGCCACGATCGCAAAATCGGCAGGCAGTTTTTTCTCCGTACCTTTTTTTAGATCGAACTTGAAGCTTTCCAGATCAAGATTTTCGATCTCGGCGTATTCCACACCCTCGAGCTGTTGAGCCCAACCCAGGTACTTGAGCGGGGCAACTCCGCTGATGATCTCGATCCCCTCTTCCCGCGCCTCCTCTATTTCCCAGGGGTGCGCCGGCATCTCCTCGGCACATTCCAGGCAGATCACCGTCACCTGATCTGCACCAAGGCGCAGCGCTGTCCGCGCAACATCCATGGCCACGCTGCCGCCGCCGATGACGACACCGTTGCCGGAGAGCTGCACGTCGGCTCCGGTATTCACTTTTTCCATCAGGTTTACTGCGAGATGGACCTGATCGGTGCGCCAGCCCTCGATGGGCAAACCCTTCGACACCTGTGTGCCGACAGCAACAACGATCTTGTCATAGTCCTCCCTCAGTTCAGCGATAGCCGCGGGATAATTCAGCTTCGTGTTGAAGACAAACTCGATCCCCGCTTTTTCCAGCTTCTTGATCTCTTTCCGCACAGCCGCCTTATCCAGCCTAAAATCGGGAATACCGCGCAGGAGCATGCCTCCCGCCTCCCCGTTTTGTTCAAACACCGTGACCGGATAACCGCGGTTCGCCAGGCAGTGCGCCGCCGTCAGACCGGCGGGACCCGCACCGATAACGGCAATGTGCCGGTCGTGGATCACCGGATACGGCTCCGGCTCCTCATCGATAAACTCCAGACCCAAATGGCGCTTCAGGGCCCGAATATGCATCGGCTGATCCACTATTGTGCCGCGCTTGCACACATCTTCACAGGGGTGATGACAGATATAGCCCAAGATGGAGGGGAACGGTGTTTTTTCATAAATAATCTGGTAGGCTTCTTTTCTTTTCCCCGCCTTCAGCAGGTTGATATAGCCCTGCGGGCTGATCCCCAGCGGACAGGCGAGAGTGCAGGCAACATCTTGCAGCTCTTTCACTTTTTTTACCCCAAAAGCACCCACCTCGGTGCAGTCGGGGCAAAGATGGCAGATTTCCTTCTGGCACTCAGAGATCGCTTCGACGGGGCAGTACTCTTCACACTGGCCGCAGTTTACACAACGGTCTCCGTCAATACTTGCTATTGCCGCATTTTTCTGCTCTACAATAACCTGTTTTTGCATGAAACCATCCTCCTTTGCTAATTTAAATTTGCACCCAAGCGATCGCTTGTTACATAGGACCACTCCCCCCTGATCGATTATTTTCCAGATACCACTTGAAATGCATTCTAAAACACGTTCTATTATCTATTCTAACTTTAAGCGATGATCGCTCCACTGTCAATACGAAATTTGTTTTTGGGGGAGGGAAATCTGTTTTTCTGCAAGAAGTACAGCTCTTCTCTTACCGAATCGTCTGTTTGGAGATCGTTTATCGGGCTTATATATATCAAGGAATGATACCTGCTTTGATGCTCTGTCAGCTAGCAGTGGACGACTTTTCGTGAGCATTTATCCTGTCTTTATGTTGCCCGCGAACAGTTCACCAAGCTTATGTCAATAATAGAGGAATTTAATATATATAAAACGAAGATATATCATATTACTATTACTACAGCTAGATCAGTCAGGAGGCATTCTAAAGATGAAACATGGGCGGAAGCACTTTTTTAGCAGTGTCTCCACAGCTTTAATCAACAAAAGAGTTGATGAAGTCATAGAAATTGTCGAATCAGCACTTAAAGCCGGCTTTAGTGTAAAAGAAATTATGGACAGATTGATCGTCCCCTCAATCAATCAGATAAAGGATATGTTCACGGAGGGGGACTTCTATATTCCCGATGTAATTCACGCTTCACGATCTATTGAAGCTGCGCTATATGTTCTAAAACCCTATAAAACGGATCAGACTAAAAGTCAAAAAGCGATCATCGGTACAGTGGAAGGTGACATCCACGACATCGGAAAAAACATTGCCGCTTTCTTTATCGCTTTTTCCGGATTCGATGTGATAGATCTGGGGGTCGATGTGGCAGCATCAGAATTTGTACAGGCGGTGCTGGAAAATGAACCGATGATCTTGGGAATGTCAGCGACCCTTACAACTACAATGAAAGAAATGTTTAGTATCATAAACCTGCTCAATGCACAGGAATTGCGTAATACAGTAAAAGTCATCGTTGGCGGCGGACCTGTCACCAAAGAGTTTGCACTCTCTATCGGTGCGGACGGATATGCCAGCCAACCCCATGATATCGTTACGATGATGAGCCGGCTTTCCCTGCATCACTAATTCATGCATATCCGCATTCTTTTGCCACCAGCTTTTCCGCGATAGTTCACCCCGGCAGTGATCGCCGAACCGCGAGCAAGCACTTGCAATAAGAAGGGTCTGTGTTGTATTCAGCTTTCTTCACCCAATGCGAGGCAAACCCTGCAGCTCCTGTCTCAGGAAGTAAAACAGAGTCAGCGAGAGCAGAGTTGTGGCCACGTCCGCTGCCGGCAGCGCCCGGATGAATCCGTTAAAGCCCCACTGTGTGCTGAAGATGGCCAGAAAAGGGACATAGAAGAAACCTTGCCGCCCCAGCGATATCACCAGGGACTGCACCCCTTTGCCGAGAGCCTGAAACATGGACATGAGCAGCATCTGTGCCGCCAAAACCGGCATCCCCAGGGCAAAGGATCTGATTATCTTGGCGCCCAGATCGATGACGACGGGATCATTGATGAAGACCCTGATCCAGAAGTTGGAGAAGATATAGAAAAGAAAAGCGAAGACGACGCAGATAACCGTTCCGGAAAGGATCGATTTTTTGATGGTCTCCTGCAGACGGTCATACTTTTTCGCTCCGTAGCTGTAGCCCATCAAGGGCTGGCAGCCGTTTCCCATCCCCATGGAGAGCATCACCGTGATATTGGAGATCCGCCTGGCCACCCCGTTTGCCGCCACAACCTCATCCCCAAAACTGGCGGCAAAGACATTGCCGATGGCAAAACCGGTGCTGGTCAACAGCATCCCCACAGAGGCCGGGATGCCGACCTTGAAGATCTCGGCGAAGACCTCGCGGTCAAACCGAAAATGCTTCCAGGAGATGGAGACAACCCCTTTTTTACGGGTATAGAAAGAGAGGCAGTACGAAAATCCAACGATATTGCCGATGACTGTGGCCACGGCGGCCCCGGCCACATCCATCTTCAGCAGGAAGATAAAGATGGGATCGAGCACAATATTCAGCAGGGAGCCGCTGATCATCCCGATCATCGCTTCTTTCGTGGCCCCCTCGGCGCGCAACAGACCGGCCAGGGCCATCTTCAGTCCGATGAAAGGGCTGCCCATGAGCATGATCGAGAGATAGCTTTTGCCGTAGCCGATGGTATTGACACTGGCCCCGCAGGACATCAGCACCGGTTTGATAAAGATAAGACCGGTGAGGGAGACGATGGTGCAGACAACGGCGGCGGACCAGAAAGAAACTGCCCCGGCCCGGCTGGCGCCCGCTCCTTCACCCCGGCCCAGCTGCCTCGAGATCAGCGAGGCTCCCCCCACCGCAAAGATATTGCCAAAGGCCTGGATCATCATGAAGACAGGCATCGATATGGAGATGGCCGCAACCATGTTCGGTTCATTCAGCTTGCCGATAAAGAAGGTGTCGGTCATATTGTAGATTACCTGCACCAGCATGGCCATCATCGTGGGAACGGAGAGGGCCCAGATCGCCTTGTGGACGGGCATGCTGTCGAGAATATGTATCCGATCTTGCTGTTTGTTCACCTGATCAGTTCCTTCTATTTTGCATAAAATGCTTAAAGTATTGAGCGGACAATTAAGTCTTCTGCTAAACCCACCCCGTTTTTTGACTAACTCTCTCCCTTTGGGGGGGATAATGCCGGGCAAATGTGCGGCTCCTTTGACGAATAAAGCAATTTTTACAACCTGCAGGAACTTAACAATAACGAGAGATATACGATAATTAAATCGCTGCTGTTCAACCACCGTTTTGTACTGGTGTGATTGAAGATGAAAGAATAAGCTAAAAGCTGATATCCCGGAGAAGAGAATAAACCTCGCTCTTCGGAGGCGATTAACAAATCAACAACTAAAGGAGGCGTTGAAAATACTCATTTGCCTGACGGCCAAACTGAAAAGACGTGAAGCAATCATCACCGGGCCAAAGATATCCCCATTTTCGCAGCACAATTCTTACACTAACTCGCACCCTCTCCACAGCGTATCGCAATTAAGCAATGGATTGGGGAAAGTTGGAACAGCGTGATATTGGCCCCCTTGTTTTACGAGAGGGTTCCGCGCTGCCGACCACACCTTTGGGACTGCTGCACGAGAAGCTGCTCCCTGCACTAGTGCAGCGCGGGCTGTGGTTTAACAGCTGCTTTCTGTTCCCATATCTTTTGCGGAGCCAGCGCGACACCTTCCCAACAATAGTGATGACACAGATCTATCCCAAAAGTTCAGTGGCCAAACTTTTGGGATAGACCCTTCTACGACTATTTGAATTCGTACCGGCACCAGATACTACTGTAATGAAAGCACTTCCCCTATTTTCTCGGCGCCGGCAATCGAATCTTTTGCTGGGAAAGCGCAAATCTCCCCCATTATCGTTTCAAACCCCACCGGATGCTGCACGCCTGCCTACTAGATAATACCGAACATATTCAAAGTAAGGTAAATCATCCAGACTGGCAATATATAGTAAAACAGGGGCTTCATCCAATTATAAATCTTGATCTTGCTGCCTTCAGTTCCCAGATTCATATATTGCATAAAATCGTTCCACTTCCATTTAAAAGGCAGGTAAAACACCATGAACAGCGGCCCAATCATGAGAAATATATTGTTGGCAATGTAATCAGCAAATTCAAACACGTTCAGCCCAAATAGGCTTATGCCTTCAAAATAACTTGTGTAACCAAACACCAGGGGTATCCCCAAGAAAAATGAAACGGTAACGATGATCGACGTTGCCTTTACCTGGGAGATTTCCTTTTTGCTCATCTCTTTTAAATTGGCGGCCCACGTCTCAATTGCAGCAAATTCAGAGGTCATCGCAGCAAAGAGCACAAGCGCAAAAAACACTGTTCCAAAAAGAGCCCCCGCAGGCATACTTCCAAAAACAGTAGTCATCGTTACAAACAGCAGACTGGTGCCGGAGGTTGGCTCCAACCCGTAAGCAAAGACAGCAGGAAATATAACGAGCCCGGCCAACAATGCGGCTGCCGTATCCATAATGCTGACTATCCCGATATCCTTGACGATATTGGATTTGGTTGGATGCATATAGCTGCCATACATCCATCCGGCTGCCATACCGACACCTATGGAAAAGAAAACCTGCCCGCACGCATTAAGAAAAGTCTTGCCATTTATCAGGGACATGTCGGGTTTCAGGAACCAGATAAGCCCTTCCATGGCCCCTTCCAAAGTCAAAGAGCGAACCGCCAGCACAATCAGCATGACAAACAGTGCGGGGAGCATCCAAGAGCAATATTTTTCAATTCCTTTTTGGAGGCCCCTACTGACAACAAACCAGCAGATCAATTCAAAAACAAAGAAACAAATCAAAGAAAATACCGGATTTGACCGGTAATATTCAAACAAAGCGCTGGCTTGAGCAGGTCCCACTCCCTTAAATGTACCGATTAACGAAAGGAATGCATAACCAATAATCCACCCTTTTAAACAGCTAAATGTAAACCAGGCTATAAATGTGTAGAGACTGCCGGAAAGACCAATTAGACGCCAGGGACTGTTCCCCATGAGGGTCTTACTTCCTGGAATCGGTGCTCCCTGAGATTTTCTGCCCAGAGCAACCTCCATCATCATCATCGGAGCACCGATTAGAAGAACACTTCCCAAATAAACCAGCACAAAGGCCCCTCCACCATTTGTCCCTACCATGTAAGGAAACCGCCATAGATTGCCAAAGCCAATAGCAAAACCCGCAGTAGCCATAATCATGCCTACTCTCGAGTGCCACTTTGATCGAGACTGTTTCTCCATGTTTTGCGAGACCTCCATATTTAGTAACATCTAATAACGTTTAATAATCTTATTGCATTCAATGGCCTCTTAAAAATCTAGGGATCGCAAAGATTAGGCAATCGCCCGGAACATTATCGGACTGTCACTCACAGCGAAACAGCAAGATTTCCCAATATTATAATTTTGATGAATGGTTTAGATTGCTGATTGCTCACTCTTCTCGGCTGCCAACAACACAGCAATCTAAACCCAACGCCTTTTGCCGGTTCGTTTTGTTAAATACACCTTGGTTTGTTTTTCACTAGGCCCAACACTCCGATCTGACAACAACTTTCAATCACGGCATATATTGGATGACGACGGCAACAGTTCCCTCTGCTGAAGTGTAGCCACCTGCCGTATCTCAAAAGAACTGGTAACCCAAACCCAAGGGGCATTCCTTGACAAACACCAGCGCCGGCGTATCCCTACTTTACCGGCCAGTTAGCCTCAACGAACTTATCGATATCTTTTTCAAGGCTGCGATCAAGCGCCGGTCTTTCGTAATTCTTCAAGATATCCTCAACCTTGGCATGAGCCTTATCTTTTGCTTCCAGTCTTCCTTCTTTTGCCCAGTTGTCATAGTTGCCCCGGTTAAACAGGAAGGGATGATAGAACTCTTTCCTGAAGTTCTTCAGGGTATGGAGTTCAGTGAGATAGGACCCCCTGGGGCCAACTTTTTCGATCACATCAACTGCCATCGTCTCTTCGTTAACCTCCAACGGTCTAACGATGCGGGTAACATACTCGGCAACTTCACAATCAAGCACCATTTTTTCCAGAGAGCCGTGCATCCAACTTCCCAGTTCACCGCAGGCGGGGATCAAGTGAATACCGCATCTAATCACATTAATGAACTGAAGGGCAGACTCTACCCCTGCCTGGAAATCACAACTTAGCGCTTCAGTCAGACCACCATCGCCTCGTGTGGGAATTCCATAATAGCGGGCGAGCTGAGCGGATGCCTTTTCAATTATTCGGGCTTCAGGTGCACCCACCGGAGCTCCCGCCGTCTTCATATCCGTAATCGTAGCTATTGTTCCGTACAGAACCGGTGCTCCAGGGTTGACCAACTGGCTCAGGACAATGGACCCCAGGTTCTCACAGTTTTGTGTTATAAGCAGCCCCGGGATTGTACATGGACCTGACATCCCGGCAGAAGGCATGGTTGCGATAACATTGGGGATATTATTCTCTGCCATGAATATCAGCCCGTCACTCTGTAAAGCTGTCAGTGAAAGGGGAGAAACGGGATTGATTCCACCCATCGCATAGTATATATTCTTGGAAGCATCTTCCTTCAGTTTGTCTCTGGTAATTCCAAATACCATGCAGAGAATACTTAAGGCTGCCTCCCCACCTACGGAAAGAGGACCGGTACTGAGGGGTTTATCGGAATGTTTAATGGCATTGGCAAGCTGCCATAACTGAACATTGTCATAAGGAATGTCTGTTGGAGTAACTCCGCTACCCCGGACAAAACGGATCACATCAAAATGCTGTATTAATTTAAGAAATTTGATACAGTCAGACCGGAGAGCCTTTCTCTGCAATCCGGAGAATTCCATAAAAAATGGTCCACCTTGCGGACCAAAAGCAAAGTTATCCCCGCCGATAACCAGATCAAACTCGGGATTACGCGCCTTGACTGTAAATTTTTCAGGTGCTGATTTGATAGCGTCCTCGATTACCTTCTCATTAAAATAAACAATTCCTCCGTCAACCTTCAACCCATGCTTCTGATAGATCTCCCTTGCCCTGGCAGACTCAACCCACAGTCCTGTGCCCACCAGCACGTCCACCGTCTTTGCATGTATATTTTGTATGTCAGCCGCAGTGAGGGGCTTAATACGATCAAATTCAGTATTCATAACGTATCCTCCTTAAATGTTTCCTTCACCGAAAACAGCTTCGCTATTTTGCGGCAACAAAATTCCTTGCCCTGGCCACCGCTCCGGCGGCGTCAGCAGCATAACCGTCCGAGCCCACCTCATCCGAGTAAGCCTGGGTAA
>MTBK01175116.1_pt1 | contig 15829 bp, 13 predicted proteins | sample 1535981 | NCBI WGS metagenome assembly MTBK01 (sample SAMN06109225, study PRJNA356200) | anaerobic digester metagenome | isolation source: biogas reactors fed with pig manure or primary and secondary sludge | place: Spain | collected 2016-06-30 | reverse complement strand
GAGCTACATCCACCACAACACTTTGCTTTCAAACTGGTGCGCCTGGCAGGAATCGAACCTGCGACTCCCTGCTTAGAAGGCAGGTGCTCTATCCCCTGAGCTACAGGCGCATGGAGCGGGTGATGGGAATCGAACCCACGCAACCAGCTTGGAAGGCTGGAGCTCTACCATTGAGCTACACCCGCCAGAAAGTCGTCCTCGGCTCTATTATAATAACACATAATAGCACGAGTTATTGTACTAAAAAAGGAGTTCAGGGGTCAAGCCTGTGCGCAAAGCGTTTGCACAAAGGATTTAACGCTCTAACTAGCGTATATTTCAACTTAGGTAAACTGAACATATTGAAAGGTGAGAAACTGAAAATGAATAGTCAAAAAGATTTACAGGGCAGTAACTGCAAAGAATCTGCCTATAGCGGAGAAAATTTGATAGAACCTGAAAGTCAGGACTCTTCAGAAAGAAAAACTCATCCACTAAAATATCCGCCAATCAGTGAAAAAGCCCCGTTTTTCTTGCATGGCGCCGACTACAATCCTGATCAATGGTTACACATGCCCGAGATTCTAGAGGAGGATTATCGCCTCATGAAACTTGCCAAATGCAATGTAATGAGCGTGGGTATTTTCGCATGGGCATCCATTGAAAAGGAAGAAGGTAAGTTCGATTTTTACTGGCTGGATCGAACCATGGATAACCTGTACAAAAACGGAGTGTACGTCATGCTTGCTACTCCCAGCGCCGCTAGACCGGCCTGGTTATCCCAAAAATATCCCGAAGTTCTTAGGGTGAGAGAAAACAGGGTCAGAAACCTCCACGGAGGAAGACATAATCACTGCTTAACTTCGCCCATTTACAGGGAAAAGGTGCAAATTATAAACGCTAAACTGGCAGAAAGATACAAGGACCATCCTGCCCTAATCGCATGGCACGTCTCCAACGAATATGGTGGGCAGTGCCATTGCCAGTTGTGTCAGGAAGAATTCCGCCAGTGGCTTAAAAAGAAATATGATGGAGACCTTGAGCGACTAAATCAAGCCTGGTGGACACCTTTTTGGAGTCACACCTATACCGACTGGAGTCAAATTGAGTCACCTGCTCCTCACGGCGAACGCACTATAATGGGACTCAACTTAGACTGGAAGCGTTTTACCACAGACCAAACCATAGACTTTTTCTTGAACGAGATAAAGCCACTGAGAGAAATCACACCTAACATACCTGTCACAACCAATTTCGATGACTTTGTCGATATAGAAAATGGAATAAACTATTGGAAATTTGCGCCACACGTAGATTTTGTGTCTTGGGATAACTACCCGTATTGGCATGGAGAGAGGCCTGACCCTATTGAGGGAAGCAGACGCGCGTTCATCCACGATATAAACAGGTCCTTAAAGCACGGCCAGCCATTTGCTATGATGGAAAGTTCCCCTAGCGCTACAAACTGGCAACCTGTGGGGAAACTCCGAAGGCCCGGTATGCACGTGTTGTCGTCTCTTCAGGCTGTTGCCCACGGATCTGAAACGGTCCAATACTTCCAGTGGAGAAAGAGTCGAGGAGGTTATGAGAAATTCCACGGAGCGGTCGTAGATCACTGTGGACACGAAAACACCAGGGTTTTCAAAGAAGTGTCTCAGGTAGGCGAGATGCTTTCCAAATTGACGCCAATCCTCGGTACTTCGGTATCGCCAGAGGTTGCAGTAATCTATGACTGGGAAAACTCTTGGGCAATAAGCGGGGCCATAGGACCTCGAAGAGATAAGAAAGATTACTTTGATACGTGTCAAAGCCACTACAGAACCTTTTGGGAAAAAGGAATTCCTACGGATGTAATAGACATGGATTGCGATTTTTCAAATTACAAAGTGCTGGTAGCCCCCATGCTATACATGGTAAGACCTGGGGTGGCTGGCAGGATTGAAGATTTTGTGCGCCAAGGCGGCACATTTGTAACCACTTATTTGAGCGGGATAGCAGATGAAAACGACCTGTGTTTTCTCGGCGGCTTCCCTGGACCTCTGCGGGAGCTTACAGGAATCTGGTCCGAAGAAATAGATGCCCTATACGATCACGATGTAAACTACGTCTATTTCTCAGAAGACTTGGCGAAAAATGGTCCACTTAAAAGCAAGGAATATGAAGCCCGAACATTTTGCGACCTTTTTCATTGCGAAACTGCCAAACCTCTAGGTTTTTATAAAGAAGATTTCTATGCAGGAAGGCCTGCTGTAACTGTAAACAAATTTGGAAAGGGCAATACATATTACATTGGATTTCGAAATAACGATGACTTTTTGACCGACTTCTACGAAACCTTAATCAATAGCTTATACGCTCAAGGAACCGTGCTTAGAAGAGCTATCGCCGCAGATCTTCCTTATGGCGTAACCGCTCAACTCAGGACCGACGGTGAGAAAGACTTTGTGTTTTTGTCCAATTTCACCTGCTCTACTCAAACAGTAAAACTAGACGATAACGAATATACCGACCTAATAACTGGAAGAAAAGTAGATCGTATCATCGATTTACAACCGTATAACATCATAATCATGGAGAGAAGGTCCTTAAACTCAAACACGAAGTAATCGACTTGAACCATATTCGATCCTAAGAGAGTCAAATACATCTTTCAGGATCGTATAAAGCAAGCCAGTTTAGATCACATGTTGAGTTAAGATTCAGACGCTTTGCGACCTGTCCTTTCACGACCAGGCTCTGCTTTGTATGGCATGGGCACATAACCAACAGAAGGTCTGTTTGCGCCTGATTGTGGGTACAACTCCATCAGTCTATATACTTCTTCAGGCATATCGAACGACACTTCTAAACCCAGTGCCTGCAGTTTCGCCGCTCCTAATGGATAGTCATGAGTAAAGTACCCTTTTGTGAAAACATCGGCTACTTCCTCAGCCTGTTCAGGGGGAAGATTCTCCTTCAAAATATTCAAGACTGTTTCCCTAACTTGAAAAACGGCCTTCTCTGCAACATCTGCCAAAATCAACGTATTGTCGTCTATGTTCTCGATAGGTTTTCTCTGGACAACGTTCAGTATGGATGCAGCAGGGTAAGAACCTATTTGAGGATCTACTGGTCCTAAAACCGCATTCTCGTCCATGACTATTTCGTCTGCTGCGAGAGCAAGTAACGTACCTCCTGACATAGCATAGTGAGGCACAAACACAGTCACTTTCGCCTTATGCCGAACCAATGCAAGAGCTATCTGCTCTGCAGCCAAAACCAGCCCGCCTGGCGTATGAACTATCAAGTCGATAGGAACGTCGTCAGGGGTCATACGTATAGCCCGAAGAACCTGCTCCGAGTCTTCTATATTTATATACTTACTCAGTGGAATTCCCAGAAGACTCAAAGACTCCTGCCTGTGAATTAATGTAATTACCCTAGAACCTCGTTTCTTCTGTAATTTGCTCATTAAGGTCAATCTAGTTGTCTCAAGGTGTTTTTGTGTAAAAAAAGGTGCTAATAAAGTGCTACCGAGCAGTATAATCCAAAATAAAGTGGTTATAAGAGCAGTTATATCCATTACTCAACCCCCTCCGCTCACCGTGCTACTACATACAATATCATCTTAGTAGTGCAGAGTGAAGTATAGGGACGGTTCTCCTGCTTCTTTCACAGAACGAAGGAAGCAGGAGAACCGTCCCTACCTTCGCCGTTAAAACGGTCAAAAAATAAAAGGTTTATCTATACCACATGTAGAATTATCCTGATGTGACTGTCTGATGACATGACAAAACCATGGGAATTTATAAGGAGATGATCTGATTGAAATCTGAGTTCACCTTCACGGAATTAGATAATTTGGTTGAAAGGTACAGGGATATTGATTATCGGTGCGGGCTCCAGCAAGATAGACTATGGAGTAACCGCGATTACGAGATGAGCCTTTTCATCCCTACTAAACAAGCAAAAGAATATGAGGAGAAAGTCTTGCGTGAACTCGAGCAGGAAATATCTGCACTACCAGCCCCTGATCCGGTCTTCAAAATACTAAAGAGCCACTTTACCGATTTCATTGAAGGACAACAATCCAATCTCGACGGCTTATATGATTACCCGTCAACCTTTATCTCTTCTCTTACTAACTTCCTAACATTTCTGGGAGGTAAGGATTCAAGATCCGCTGAAGAACGCTCCAAGATCCTCGTAAAAAGAGCAACGTTTTTAGACCCTTTGTGGTCTGCGCTCTTAGAAATATTTCACCATACGTCCCGAGCACAATTGGTAGAAGCAGTATCTGCTTGTTCATTGCTGGGCAGGGTAGCAGCTATAGAAAAATCTAAGGCTAGCCAACAATACGAGGGCTTAAGTGAAAAAAACCTGCAGACAGTTGAGAGAACGCTAGAACTTTTCGCTGAAAAGGCAGAAGCATGGGCCAACGAGTTGGGAAGGCTCATCGAACAGAAACCGGCTAAAAACGATGACAGTAATCTAGTTACGGTAGGCCCGGACAGATATAGGGTGATCTTAGACAAAGAATTAGGCGTTAGCCTGGATGAATTACTCAGTTGGTACGAAGATGAGGTTGAAAAAACGAGGGCAGAATTTGTAGAAACTGCTGCCAATCTAAACCTTCCAGGTCACAAGGTGACTGGACCTCTGGATGCAGTTGAAATCATGAATAAGTATGCCGGTCCTGCAGACTCGCCTGAGGAGATGTTTGATCGTCTACGAAACTACCTAGCAAGGGCCAAAAAAGCGTGTCGAGATTGGGTCAGACTGCCTGAAGAGGACTGTATAGTAGTACCAGTCTACGAGCAGTGCAGAGAAACCTATCCCTGGGGAGGATACGGCGGCGGCTGTCCAAGACGTCGTCCACTCATCGGCGAAGTCTTCTTAAATGACACTAACTACAAAGCTATAACTGATGGGTGGATTAAGATTAACGCAGTACATGAATGCTATCCTGGTCACCATGTTCAGTGGGTACGCACAACCCTTGATCCGCTCCCTGAAACCGTGAAAATGGGGGCGAAAAGAGTACCTATGGAAGAAGGGATGTGCCACAGAAGTGAACGCCTTATGGAGTATATATATGATGACGATCCCTTCTACCCATTGGCAGTAACATACAGACGCCACCACACTTCAGTCAGGATTAAGGCCGATCTGTACATGCAATACTTCGGGCGCCCCTTAGAAGACGCCATCCAACTATATATGGACGAACTAGGATTCGATCATCAGACTGCAAGAGGACAAGCCATATCCCAATTGCCCCAAAATAGGATCGGTTATTTCACCTGCTATTATTATGGAATGAAAAAATTAGAAGACCTAGAACAAAAATATGGCTACGACAAGAAAACTTTCACAGAGTACCTGTTTTCGGTCCCCTTTATAAGCCTGGCCAACTTCGAAGCATTTTTGAATCTAACTGACGAAGATAAGGAAAGGCTCTTGACCCAGTTCCCGAGCAAGCTCAAATATGAATAGGAGCACTTGCCTAAGGTTGTGCCGCCATAGCATCTGATCTGTGGCGAAAATTAGATCTGACATAGGGGGGACGGTTCTCGCGCTACTTCGCCTAGCGAAGGAAGCGCGAGAACCGTCCCCATGCTTCAACAAATCATAGATTCTAGATCTCTAGGATAGTAGGTTAGCATTTCCATACCGGTTTCAGTAACTAACACAGTATCTGAGTGCCTAAATCCCCCTAGGCCCATAACGTACAGCCCTGGTTCTACGCTAAATACCATGCCTGGTTTCATAATAGTATGGTCTCCTATGTCAAAGAAAGGTGCTTCATGTCCAAGCAGGCCTATGGCGTGACCCGTATGGTGTCTCCAGTAATCCCAAAGACCATTTTTCTCGTAAAACTCCCGCACTGCAGCATCAACTTCTGAACACTTGCGACCGGGTCTTATGTTATCAAAAGCAATCTCCTGCGCCTGCATCATCAAATTGAAAAACTTGGTTTTCTCTTTGTCAGGCTCGCCTACGAACATTGTTCTTTCTAGTTCGCTATTGTACCCAAACACACCCGCCCCTGCTCCTGTCACCAAAACATCACCAGGCTTGAGCATAGCATTTATAGACATAGCATGCGGTAACGCTGAATTGGGACCGATCTGCCCCCTGAATCCTGCGCTAGCTCCGGCACGGCCGATAGTTGTAGGATCATATAAAGGACCTAGGGTGTTCATCATTGCCAGCGTGGCTTCTAGAGATGCCCTGGCAGAAATCTCATTTTCGAAAGAACCTGGCTTGGAATAGTTCTGCAGAAATCTGTGGGCAAGATTACCCCACCTACAGCTTTCTTTTATAAGCGCAATCTCCTCTTCAGATTTTACCATTCTCATTTCCTCAACGAGATACGGGTCAACTACAATTTCAGCCAAAGGCAAAACTTCTGCCAATTGAGGACCTCGGTAACCCTGTGAAGAGCCATAGCCAGCCCCATCGCTGCCGATTTTACCAGAATCCACGCCCATCTCTTTGAGCAATTGCCCTAGTCGAGTCATGGGATGGACTGTATCTGGATAGTCAGGATACGTCTTTACATCCTGAATCTCCAGACATTCTTGGGCATGTTCTAACTCCAACCTAGGTCCGAAAATCGTCTTTGTCCCGTCTTTAGATAGAATAAGGCACAATGGCCTTTCTGTTGGAATGAACGCAAAACCTGAAAGGTAAAAAATACTTACCGAACTCCAGAATATGAACGCATTCAAATCCCTTTCCTTCATGCTGTCTATAACCAAATCTGTACGCCTCTTAAACTCTTTGGGGGAAATCCGAAGTTTCTGCATAAGTTTATAATTCTCCCTTCTCATCTATTAGCTATTGCCGATTATTAGCTATTGCCGATGTGCTCCAATTTACCATCCCTACATCCGCCATTTACTAGCAATTCCTCTACGTAATACCCGTTGATCACGCTTTCCTGCAAACCGTTTGCCTAGAACAATTTGTGTGTGCCAGTTTTGAGTCTCAAAAAGCCCTCAAAGTTGCTGAACTCCTCAATCTACTGCAACAAGAAACCCTCTTTTAGAGGATCCATGGGATCTACCACGTAATTGTGGAACCCTGTAATGTAAGCCGCGCCTTCTACTTCACAAATCACAGCAGGAAAATTGGATACTGAACTTTCTGAAACCACTTTAGCTGAGAGGGTGGTCCCAATTATGCTTTCGTTTACGAAAACTTCACCTAGTCCAATCTTCTTTTCGGAGTACATAAGAGCAAGTTCAGCGCAAGTTCCAGTGCCACAGGGCGACCTATCAACGTCACCGTTTGTGATAATTGCCGCGCTCTTACCGCTCATTCCAGGTGCAACTGGCTGCTCAATAAAATACACGTGAGTGACTGCATTGATGAATGGCTTTTCGGGGTGAACCACTGGAAAGACTTCGTTCACTGCATCTTTGATCTTCGTGCCGATTCTCCTTATTACCCAATAATACTCTGGAGATATCTTGATCCCAACATCGTGGGCGTCTACTAGCGCGAAAAAATTCCCGCCATATGCGATATCCAAAGTCACTTCTCCTAAGCCTTGAATATCTGCACGAATATCTTTGTCATAAACAAAAGAAGCAGCGTTAGTAAAAGTCACAGATTGAGCCACGCCATTTTCAACCTTGACCCTTCCCTCAACCAAACCGGCAGGAGTTTCCAAGGTTACAACCGTCACAGGCTCAGATACTAAAACCATGCCACATTCAACTAGAGCCGTACAAACACCTATGGTATCATGTCCGCACATCGGCAAATATCCACCTGTCTCCAGATATATAACGCCCACATCTGCGGCAGGATCACATGGTTCGGTTAGTATCGCCCCTGACATGACGCTTTGTCCTCTAGGTTCGTGCATTAGCATAGTGCGCAACCAGTCCAGGTTTTCTTGAAAATAAAGCATCTTTTCGGCAACTGTATCACCAGGTATAAAACCTATTCCTCCAGTCACGATTCTGGTAGGTTCACCACACGTATGGGTATCTATGCACGTAATCATCTTTGAAAATCTCATCTGAAGCCCTCCTTAAATAGCTGGAGTTGTGGCCGCCTTTTACCCTTCCCCACGCCCAAAGTCACCCAAGACATATTTAGGTAAGCCAGAACCCTTCTTGGTCCATTTCCCCTTTGCCATATAAACATCCATACGAAAGTTAGATTATTGCCCATTCAAAATTGTGATTATGTTACCAGGCTGGCAAAATCCTTTTGAAACCGCACTTTATCTTCCTGGCTAAGTTTTAAAAACCTCTCAAAATTGGGTAGGCTTAACCTTCCTACAGAAAACAGAATCTCTGTGAATTCTTTGTCCCCGTATTTGAATTTCTCCTGGAGCGCCTCAATCTTCTTCATTCCGTAGTAGTAACAAGTCATGTAGCCAGGATTACGTTCCTGGTACCGAACCTGACCTCTTGCGGATACCCTGTCAAACCCCAACTCTTTCATGTACAATTCCACTGCTTCCTCAACCGATCTCCCAAAGTAATGGAGCCATAAGTCAGCCTTAATCCTCACCGCTGTATGGTGACGTCGTAAGCGCACAAATAAAGGAAACACCGGATCAGAAAATATGTGCTCCATAAGTTTTTCCGACCTATGGGCTGTTCCCTCAAGCAGGGGAATATACCTCGACCCTATTTTTACTGTTTCAGGCAGGGGATCCAAAGTGGTCCTTACAAATTGTACGTGATGACCAGGATAACACTCGTGTATGGCCATCATCTTTAACCATCCATCAGTAACTGCTTTGTAATTACTATCGTTTAGAAACACTTCCCCCACAAGCGGCCTTCGCCTGAAGCATCCTCCGCCGTAGCCACCCCATGGGTACGAATCTCGGCACTGTTCAGGTGTGGGACTTACTATGCAATATTCTTCTGGCAAGTTTACAAAGCCATCTTTGGTAGCGCGTTTGGCAATTTCCACATATTTTTCCATGCGGGAGAACATTTCTTCCACAGTGTCACAGGGGCCAGCGTACTGATCCAGGATCTTAAACACATCTTCTAGCGACTCCACTGATCCAAGATTCAGACTTCGTGCTACATCCATCATTTCCTTTCTGGTACATTCTATTTCCTCTTCGTACCATTCCAACAGCTCCTCCAAGGGCACACCTAGTTCTCTGGAAAGGATTTCTCCGTACCTTTCCGGATCTATTTTGGCTTCAGTAAGTTCAGATAGATCTCCCAAAGTAGCCCTATCCTGGGCGGCTCTATAAGATTCTGCTTCCCAACTTCTAGCTTTAGATACAAGTTCATTGAGCCTCTCTGCGAGGTCATTCTGAACATCCAAATCAAGGTCTCCGCAATACGAAGGTACTTTGCTTGCTACGTTGCCTGCAATAGTTTGTAGAACCTTACATGCCTGGGCTGTCTCTTGTATTTTGTCGGGATGAACTGTAGGAAAAAGACTCTTTACCCCCTCCCAAACAGCATCTAACTGGGATAGCCGGGCTGAGAGAACTTGTAATCTAACATGGGCGGGTCTTGAATCCTGTCTTGAGTTAAAATCCAATAGATAGGTTTCTCGGCCTACGAACCAGTCGGGATTTTCAAAACTGCTGGCAACCCCCGATATGTGGCCCTCTAGAAACTCAAGGAAATGGCTTTTCAACAAAGAAAACACTGGATCCGGTTGGGGAAGTTCCATACCTTCTAATAGAAGCCGCTTATAAGCATCCTCCATCTCATCTTTCAAATCCAAAGATGGTACTTGGGATAAAGTTTCATAATCGTGACTGCATGCATATTTGTATACTGTCCTTGCACATTTTTCGTCAAACTTACGATACGTAAGGACAGCATCTTCATAGGTTCCTTCAATCATGACGGTACCTCCTTTTTTTGGCCCTCTTGCGATCCTCTGCCGATTCTCTACACCACTGACGGCTCTACCCTTAGATCTCCTCTTTCAAAACGCCCTAGATCCAAGTCACTTATGTCAATAGACGGCTCTTTGCCGACGATCATCTCAGAGATTAGCTTCCCAACTATAGGGGCTAGCATAAAGCCGTGTCCGCTGAAACCAACAGCCTGATAGTACCCGTCGACTCCAGGAACAGTACCTAGAATCGGATGAGCATCAGGGGAAATGGTATAAAGCCCAGACCATTGGCGTACTACGCGCACACCTTTGAGTGCAGGGACAAGTCTGCACATGACATCAGACATCTTCTTCAGAAACTGCCAGGATTGGCCGATATCATAACCTTTTGGCTCGTTCGGATCACCGATACCCATTACCAAAGAACCGTGAGGCGTCTGCTGACAATAGATCCCCAGGGAAAAAGACATGAGCATTGGATCGAAAAGATGACCTACTGCCTCTGTCACCAAAATCTGGTGGCGCTCTGTGTACACAGGAAGTTCCACTCCTACCATAGAGCCCACAGGAGCAGCCCATGGACCGGCAGCGTTTACTACCACAGGTGCTGATATGTCTCCTTTGGTCGTCTTCACCTTGGCCACCTTATCTCCACGCTTCTCAATACCTGTAACCTCAGTGAAATCGTTGACTTCTCCTCCTAGCCGCTCAAATGCCTTGAGGTACGCGTTTGTAGTGTGAAACGGATTTGCGTGGCCGTCTCGAGCGTTGTAAGTAGCGCCAAACATGCCCTCAGTATTTAAAACAGGCACTATTTCCTTTGCTTCTTCTGGAGTGCACAATATGGAATTCACACCTAGCCTATGCTGAACTTCCACGTTCTTTTGAAACTGATCCCATTCTTTTTCGGTATACGCCATCATGAGATAGCCTTTTTGCACAAATTCAATATCGTAATCGTAATCTAGTTCCTCTTGAAGGTTTTCAAATATATCGATAGATGCTTTGCATATCCTTATGTTGCCTTCAGAACCCCATTGCTCTCTAACCCCTGCTCCGCAACGCCCTGTAGATCCATTTGCAAATGTGTCTTTTTCACACAAAACTACGTCCTTCACGCCTTGCTTCGCCAGGTTATACGCGATTGATGCGCCTACTACTCCACCACCTATCACTACAACATCTGCCGAGCTTCTCATGAGTTAACCCCCTCCTCCTCAGAATCGCAGTCGCAACAATCCCCATTACCTTCATGTATTTGGGCAAGATCCCCCATCTTTACAGGCTTAAAAGGAGGTCTGTAACTCGATTGAAGTATTTCCGAAACTGGCTTCCCTAGATAGTTGGCAATCTCTCCTGCCACTAGTAACCGGCATGTACGACCCTGGCAAGGACCCATACCTGCCCTGGTTATACGCTTCACCTCATCTAGGGTGGTCGCACCCTCCCTAATAACTTTCCTTATCTCTCCTAAGGTAATATCTTCACACCTGCATACAATGATGTCTTCTTCGTTTTTACTCACACCTCGCCCCACCCTCCGTAAGAACCTTTACGTTCCTTACTTCCATAGATAGCTCCTTTGGAGCCCTTACCCAAATCACACTGGTACCTGCTGGCTTCTTGCCTGGAACTACTATGTGAACTTTCCCTTTCCCAACTTCTTCACCTGCTCTGTTTAATAAAAGTACTTCCCCACCTTTAGCAGGTAACGGAATGAATTCGTAAGGCAGCGCAATGAGACATTCGGTTTCGCTGAATGTTTCATCAACCACGAAAATCGCCAGACCAGGGCAAGATCCTACGCAAATTCCGCAACCTGTGCACTTATCCAAATCTACTTCCGGAATGTCATTTATACTTTCAAATTCCCGTATAGCGCCAAATCTACAACTGTGATAACAAGGATCGCACGGGATCTCTTGAAAACATTCAATTACAACAAATGGACCCTTTTCCCTCCGCTCTTTAGGGGGCACTCTAGATTCAATCTGCTCCCTGGACGGGATACCTGTAGTAAGTAAAACATCATCCATCACAGGCTCACCCTCTTTCCAATTTGTTCCCTCAAAACTGACAATCCACTAACAATCTTCTCGCTGGTTGGTCCCGCTCTCAATTGCTCCAACTCGGTTGCATATGCCTGTTTCTTAGACTTAAATTCGTCTTCTGGAACCTTCCCTAAACTGTGAGCTGCAGCCAAGCCTGCAAGATAACCCTCGGCCATAGCCGTAGAAGCTTCCTCTATGCTGGCAACATCACCTGCTACGTAAACCCCTTTAAGGGTAGTCTCCATGTTCTCATCGTAAATGGGCACAAATCCGCCTAACGCAGGTATGTAACTCATCTCAGCTCCTGCTTGCCACAAAAATTCGCACAGCGGTGAAAGACCTACTGCAAGACACACTACGTCTACTTTCAAATCTTGCTCAGTACCTGGAATCCCTTGCCAATTATCGTCAATCTCCCAGATTACCGCCCCTTCAACGTACCTTCCTCCGTACGCTTCCTTAATGCTGTGCCTAGTTAGTATGGGAATCCCAAGACGCCTTATCTTAGATGCATGTACCGCATAACCGCCAATCTGAGGTAAACCTTCAACTACCGCTTCTACGTGAACCCCGGCTTGCACCAGCTGATAGCTAACTATTAGCCCTATGTTGCCAGATCCTATCATCAAAACATTTTGACCAGGCCTTACACCGTATACGTTCATCAAAGTCTGCACTGCCCCTGCTCCGTAAACACCGGGAAGATCGTTGCCTGGGAAAAGAAGCATCTTCTCAGAAGCCCCTGCCGCTATCACTAGCCTTTCCGGCTTTATCCCTTTTATCCCATCAGGTGTTTCCACCAAAAGTACACCATCATCCTGGTAATAACCTAAAGCCTCTGTGGAACCTAAAAAATATATGTTCGGATCTTCCTTTGCCTTCTTCGCAAGATCTTGAGCAATGATAATGCCTCGAGTTCCTGCGCTCTTTTCGTGCCACCCGAAAAACTTGTGGGTCTGCTTCACTAACTGACCACCAGGGGCTTCACCTCTGTCTATAAGCGTGACCTCAACCCCGTATGAAGCAGCTTCAAGAGCAGCACATATCCCTGCAGGACCCGCTCCTACAATCGCAACTTCCGTCTTTTTCAATCCAGTCACTCCTTACATCTCGGGGCAGGACCTACGCCTCTTTGCATCTCAACATGCATCCCCGCCCTCAGTTTCTCAGTGCAAGCCCTCACGTTAGGAACCCCATCTACAACTACTAAACACGAAGAGCAGTTCCCTATAGCGCAAAAAAAGCCACGGGGGTGGCCTTCCTTTAGGCTCTCGTGCAAAACTTTTACCCCGCTTGCATGAAGAGCGCTCGCTATAGGTTCACCTTCGTATCCCCAAAATTCCTCCCCTTCCCAGTAAAACTTCACTTTCTTCCTTCCATCAAAATCAAGAATCGGGTGCTCCTTTATCCTCATTTCACAAGATTCCAAAGACCTATGCCTCCTTTCAAAGTATCCTCCAAGATTATCCTCCTCAACCTCGATCGCCTTCCCATTGCTGTATGGTCATCATACATACACTACTCCCTATAACATTCGATACCAATTAAATATTTCCTGTATGCCCCTGTCATACTTTCGTATTTCAAGACTCAACGAACCGGTTGCAACGATAGTTTCAAACGTGTTGAAAAGTTTTTAACGTAGTAATCGGGCATAGGTTGATACATAGACTAAATACCGGCAATATAATTCGCTCCTTCAAAAGTAAAATAGGCGCAACTGTCCGGTTTTCGGTACACTTTTTTACTTTGTTTGAAGGATTATGACGGTTGCTGTCGAATTCAACACGGACTTGAAAAAAGAGGGGGTGAACCAGTTGTTCGTTGACGGAAGAATATTCGATTTCTGGACGCTCATTTTCATGACGGGACTAATGATGATTTTTATGTATTTGGCAAGAAAAGGAATGAAAGTCACCATACGTCCTATTCCTGGTTTCGACGCAATTGAGGAAGCTGTGGGAAGAGCAGCTGAAATGGGAAAACCGGTACATTTCACGCCTGGATTTGGAGGGTTAGTAGCCGCAACCTTCGCAGGGCTCGAAGTCCTGCGCCACGTCACTAAACTTGCAGCTCAATACGATGTTCGCTTAATTGTCACAGTCTCGCAGCCAGAGACATATGCAGTTACAGAACAAGTTATGAGACAAAGCTATCTTGAAGCGGGAAAACCTGAGGCTTTTAGGGTTGAAGACTGCCGTTTCATCTCTAGTGACCAGTGGGCGTACGCTAGCGGCGTAATAGGAGTGCTATTAAGAGAGCAAGTTGCGTCAAACATAATGATTGGCCAGTTTGCAGCTGAATCCCTTATACTTGCAGAAGCTGGCAATACAGTTGGCGCTATTCAAATTGCAGGGACTACCAACGCGTATCAAATTCCCTTTTTCGTTGTCGCATGCGATTATGTGATACTCGGCGAAGAAATGTTTGCGGCCAGCGCTCACTTCGCCCAGGACGAGCTCCATCTTGGAAGCCTTAGAGCTGAAGACATAATCAAAGGAGTCTCAATAGGGCTAATGATAGTCGGCGCGCTTCTTTTCACTTTTGGTAACGAGGGACTAGTAAACATAATGATCAAATGACCACCTACAAGGAGGTGATTACCTATGTTTTTGAAGAAAACGCTTCCAACGATAATAGCTTTTGTGTGCGGTGTGACGGTAATTATAGCTTATTTTTTCAACATACCGTTCTTCCAGACTACTGCACAAGAGATTCTCAAATGGCAATCGGTTATTGCGATTTTCGCCTTAGGACTTGGAGCCATTAATATAATTAGAGTTCATTCCACAAACATTAGGCGTGCCAAAGGCAAAAATGCATATAGCATTGCCTTGCTTATAACATTCATAGTAACTATCGTTGTCGGGGTGTTTTTGGGACAAGAATCTGAAGCTTATAAGTTCATTTTCGACTACATCAATGTGCCGACAGGCAGCGCTATTTTTTCACTGCTGGCATTTTACATTGGAACTGCCGCCTACAGGTCTTTCAGGGCTAAGAATATCGAAGCCACAATCCTACTCATAACTGGATGCTTAGTGATGCTGGGTAGAGTACCGTTAGGTGCAAAAATCTTGCCCTTTTCAGTACCTGCAACAGACTGGATCATGTCTGTCTTAAACGTAGGCGGTCAAAGAGGTCTTATGATCGCAGGAGCTATTGGCTTTATCGCCGTCTCGTTAAGGATCGTTATCGGCCTAGAACGCACCGCTTACGGTGGAGATTAGGGAGGGACAAGGCATGGATATATTTGACAAACTGCAAAATCTTGACAAACGTGTATTCTACCTGCTTATGGCCCTTGCTATCGCCATCCCTACTATCCATCCAATCGGATTGCCTGTAGAGATCACTGAGTCTGTTCGGGAAGTGTACGAGTTCGTAGAGAGCCTTCCAGAAGGCTCGATCGTGGTTATAGGATTTGACTACGAACCTGGAGACGAGATAGATCTCAACCCTATAGCTCAGGCAATATTCCATCAGTTAGCATCAAAACATATCAGAATTGTGACCATAGCATCGTTCCCTGCTGGGCCAACCTTTGCAGATGAGTGCCTGGAAATCTTAGAAGAATATGGGTACGAATATGGGGTTGACTACGTCAATTTAGGGTATTACGCAGGTGGCGAACCTACTCTAGCGGCATTTGCACAAAATCCTGCAACAGTCTTCCCAAAGGATTGGCACGGAAACAGTATTTCCACTCTGCCCTTAATGCAGGAAGTAAAAAGTATGAAGGATTTTTCCATGGCAATGACCTTAAATGACGGGCCTACTGGAGGAACTGGAACCCACGAATGGGTTAGACAAGCTGTCATGGCCTATGGCACCCCTTTGATTATGGGGGTTACAGGTGTCTTGGCCGCTAGCAACGAACCGTATGTCCAGTCTGGTCAATGTAAGGGTATACTGGCAGGATTAAGAGCTGCCGCCGAATACGAAAAACTTACTGGTAAGATTGGTACAGGTAC